>UEXL01000582.1_pt1 | contig 12209 bp, 17 predicted proteins | sample 1796671 | NCBI WGS metagenome assembly UEXL01 (sample SAMEA4772471, study PRJEB27181) | metagenome
ATGCAGTTGTTGTTCCTGAATCTGTAGAAGCAGCAGTACCAGAATTATATTCAAATGCTCTAGTCTTTGCACGACCAATATCATAAACATATGCAAGTGCAGTACCAAATACAGTACCTCTTGTAGTATGTGCAGTATCTACTAATCGAAGTGCTTTATAGTTTTCTACTTCACCCGATACAAATCCAATGTCTGGCGAACCAAACACATTTTCAACATTAATGAAAGAACCAACATTAAATCTTGTCGTAATACCAGAATCAGTATCAAAATCTCTGCTTTGTTTACATCAACATAAGTTGTTCCTATTTTAGAAATCTCATATCCTCTAACATATGCTTTACCTTGTGATAGTCCAAATGCTAGTTTACTTTCAGAAGTATTAATTATGGATGTAGTACCAGCAGCATTTACACCACGATTTGTTCCTGATAATAAATGTTCTCTTACATCTAATTCAAAGTTTCTTACAGCATAATCACCACTTTCATCAAATGTTCTTCTTGCAAGTGTATCTTCAAAAGAAGTTTTAACATCACTTATAGGTCGGTCTTGTAAAACACCAGACTTTAATCTAAATAGTTCAACAAAACTTGCATCAGCAGTTGAAGTAAGTGAAAGTTTAGCAAGAGTTAAGTCAATTTTAAATCTATGAGCACCAGTAGCGTTTGCGTTTGATGAACCAGTTGCATTATCTAATAAAGATGTATCGTCTGTTGATGTAACAAAAGTTTCTGAATTGTTAAACCAACACGATAACTTGGTGTGTTTGTATATTTGTCTAGTATTAAGTGTTTGTTCATCTACATTAACAAAGAAACCATTAATGTAGTAAGTACCAGCATCTATATTAACAGCAGAACCTGTGCAGTTGTTGAAACAACAGCAGTTGATGCTGAAGTATGGCCAGATGTTACTGTTTCACCATCAGTAAATTTATTACTTACATTATCTGTACCTGAGTTTCTGTATTTTACAAATAATGTATCAGGGTCAGTACCATCTGTTGCAACAACATTTACAACATCAGCAACAACACCAGATGTTCCACCAGTTAGTGTGTTTTATAATTTGCTAGTGTTCCGTAAATGAAGTTAGTTTAACTGCATTGTAATGAAAGTCTAGTTTGCTTGACCAGGAACAACCATTGCACCATGTTTGAACATGGTCACCAAATTTCTCAATTTGATTTTGTGTTATGGATTGTTGTGTTGTTAGTTCCCTTTCTTGAACAGCAAACGCTGGTCGATACATGACTCTGTGAAACTTTTATCTTCACTAAAGTCATCAAAGTAAGGACTAACATTAAAATCAGTTTTAGATGGCATGGTATTCCTTTATTTAAAATTCAATAATTAATTTAATATTTTCTGTCTGGTCAGACGCCCTTGTGATAGGACTTCTTTCTTCAACATAAATTATATCTCCTGAGTCAGCTGCAAGTTCTGGATTTGAATAACCAGAAGTGATTGATACACCATTTACATCAGTTGAACTACTTGTGTTTGGTGTTGCACTTGCACTTGAACTTTGTCCTGTGATTGCGTTTGCACCACTAAATGCAGTTGAGTTACCATTAGAGTCTGTTCCGACATCTGGGAATCGTGTTTGATACCAGTATAGTAATTTATTTGTTGCATCATACTCTACAACTTTACCAACAGCGCCAGTAGACGCCTGATTGATTTCTTCATCAGCAGTAAATGTTCCTGATACAGATGAAAACACAGCAGCATAAAGTTGTCTTCTTGTTGTTGCAGTTGCAACTGTTGTTGTTCCAAAGTTAGTTGGGTTTCTTACAAGACCAATTCTTCTGAAGTCGTTACCAACACCAATGTCAGATGTGCCTTCAACACCAACAAGTGATTTGTTCATCATCACATAGAAAGCACCTAATTCTTTAAGTGCGTTAGAACCATGACCACCTTTAGGCGGAATGATTACATTAATGTTTGCACCAGAACCAGCACCACCAGCATTTGTAGCAGCGATAATATCAGCATTTGTAATATATGCATAAGTGTATCCTGTTCCAGCAGTTGTAATAGAAACTGCCGATACAGCACCCGAACTAATTGTTACTGAAGCAACACCAGATGAACCATCACCACGAATAGGGATTGCAGAAATGGTAGAACCTGAAGATGTAGTATAACTAGAACCACCAGCAACAACCAAGGCTGTGTCTAATGCACCATCAACGGCAGCCGCTGATACAGTAGAGTCAGTTGAACAATGAATGAAGTCTGTTGACATAAAGTTAAGAGTTTCAGCAGATGTTAATGAGTACATATACTTCCAACGATAACCATCAGATGTACTAAAGATTGAGTTTGATGTAGAAGTTGGTTCTACTGTTGATGCTGTTGCACCATCATTCTCAATAACTTTGTAAACTGCATATGAACTATTCATTACAACATAAGTTGAATCAAAAAGATTTGTTGCACCACTATGCGGCGTTTGATGAACCGATATTGTGTTCGTACATATCGTAAGTTGTTCCTGTTGTCCAGTTTCTTCGTGGTATTGCTCTTGACACATCTGTTGATGCTATGAGTTTTGCACCTAACATATCATCATAGTTGTAGAACTCTGAAGTTACATCATCATTAGGTGTCGGCGGTGAAGCGTCTGTTCCTTCTGCGATTGTGTTTCCTTGAACATCAGCGTCTGATGCCCAGGCGTGTGCTCTTCCTATAAACAAATAATAGGTTTCAGGTGATGCTTCCGAAAAGGACTCAACGAACTGTTCCGCATTATTTATTCTGAATTTATTTGTGATAATTGCTGCCATTAGTTTTCCCTATACTTTATATCTATTTATAATGATTTACTAAGCGCTTTTCGTTACTTCAGTAGGAAAAGCGAAGTTTATTCTATGGTTCTGACTTGATTTGGTTCCGTTGATGTCTGACAATCTCATTGTTTCGCCATCTACATTACTATTTAGTGTGCCTGTAAAGCGTAATGTGTTCCAATCCGCTATGGTTGTAGACCAAGAATCTGATTGTGGGTGTTGTAAAACACCAGATTCGTTTTCTAATATTATCTCTCCATCGCCAGCACCGCCCTCTAAAGTGATTGCATTATTCGCCGAGAAGGTTGTAAATGCACGGTCACTTAAATTCTTAACTCTCGGTCCGCCGTATGCGAAACCATTTCTTACTTCTACATCACGAACTGTGTAACCTTCGTTTCTAAAATTAACGACTAGATTACCAACTTCGTTTTCTAACTCTATCTGGTCGGCACTTGTTGCACTTTCATAGATAAGGTTATCTTGTATGATAACTGGTCTTAAATCATAGAAACTATTTCTGTTTCTTTGTTCTAATTCAAGTGTTGTTTCAGGTGTCAAGTTTACATCTGCTCCACGAGCCGCATAGTGTGAACTTGTAAACGCAGTACTTACACTAGGCGAGTATCCTGCATTTGCAGCCGCTCTTGTTCGTTTAGTTAGTTGGTCTAATTGAGTGCCACCAAATGAACTACTAAGTGCAACGCCAGTTCTTCTACCAAATACTGTAGTGAATAGAGTATTCAATCTCATGTAAATCGGACTGTCTGAAGTGCCTGTGAATAATCCACCAGAGATTGTAGAACCAACAGGTTGTCTAACTTGAGCGCTTAGTTGTGTTGCAATATTTACTTCACCAGTTACATAGAATCCACTTGGGTGAACTGCTCGTTTAAGTGAATCTCTCCACTTATTAATACTTTCAGAAACTTTAATTACATAAGAATAATCTTGATAGTATAAACTGTCTTGAATCTTTTTAGAACCTTCAGATATGTGTCCATCTTCATTAACATATTTACCAGCAGTTGTAATATTTGTAGCAATTGTTGCTGTTCCTGTAAGTGGGTCTGATTTTGCCACAACAGCAGTTTCGCCACCAGAGAAAGTAACAGTATCATCAACTACCAATGAACTTGTTGTTGCTGTATATTTTAAAAGAGGTGCTGTAAAGTCAACAACTGTTCCTGTTGCACCACTTATATTAGATGTAAATGTTTCATCTTCTGTAATAGTACCTGAAACTGTTTTAAGAACGGCATAGTGAGGAAACGCAAGTGTAGGTGCTGATGTATAATTAATTCCGTGTTCAAAATATTCAATGATGTTGCACGACCAATTTCATCACCAAATGGTATGACTGTTGCATTGCACCAGTAAATGCAATATTCGATCAATACTCGACCACCATCTTCAAAAAGAATATTACTATGACCATCAGTTGCTGTATTTGATCTGTAGCATCTTCGAGGGCAATAAATCTATCACCAGAAATTGTTGCAGTTGGTAAAGTTGTATAACCAGAACCACTTGCAATCATTCTTATATCAGTTATATCTCCACTGCCTGTTGAGTTCTCCTGAACTATTGCACTGCCGACATAACCATCAGCGTCTGTTGTTTTTGATTCTAATGTAATATGGTCAGTTGCTTCCATATTATAAGGAATATCTAATTCATGTTCTTGATTTACAATGTAGTATCTTTCGGATGTCCGCCATCTTCTTCAGATAACATATGTCCAACTTCGTTCTCTAATTCTATTTTAACTTCTCTGTCGACCATTGTTGAAGATGAATCTAAGAACTTACCTTGTGTGCCATCACCAAATGTTTCTAAAAGTAAATCACCAGAACCTCCGCCAGTAATTGTGCCAGATTCTAATTCAACATGAACATCAACACTTCCTGTTTCGGGTGCAAAACCACCACCAACTATAGCAATCTTTGCTTCGGCTGTTCCAGAAGCAAAAGTAATTGTATCATCTTCTTGATAACCTGTGCCAGCTGCGTTTATGACAACCTCATCAATACCGCCACCAGAAATATCTAAAACCTGTACTCTTGCACCATCACCAGCACCACCTGATACTGTTGCCTCATCACCAGTACTTAGTGTACTTCCATCATTTGTAATTGTTGTTGTTGAAATTCCTGAACTTGTTGTCATCTTAACGATAACATCAGAGTCGGCATTACTAACACCACTAATCACTTGACCAGTTACAAAAGTTCCTACTGTTGTAAGTGGATTAATTTCTACTTCAATAATCTCAACAGAGCCTTGTTGAAACTTAGTGATGTTTTCTACAATTGCAGTTGCATCATTTACATCATCATCTGCTGGATTATTTGCTTGTGTGATTGTTTGTCCAACTAAAAGAATAGAGTCGTTTACCGACTGTGCTGTTGTTTGTGTACAACGAATAAAGTTTTGTTTGACCATTTACCATCTGATACACGCAACATATCATCTGTTGGTGTATAAACTTCAGAGGTTCATTAAATAATAATCTAAAGAATGCCTTATGTGCCTTTGCAGTTCCTTTTGCACGATATAATGATTTAATATTCTTAACAAGTTTTCTTGTATCTACACTATCATGTGTGTCTGTAGGAATTGTGTTAAGAAACTCCTCTTTCATCTGAGTTAAGAAATCACTTATCGTGTGGTCTGGGTCAGAGTAGTTTAGGAGTTGTTGAAGATTTTCTACAGGGTTTGCACGATACTTGCCAACTTTTGCAGTTGCACCAGATGTTGAACCTGTTACAGTTTCTCCTGTAATCCATGCATTGTTAGATGAAACAAATAAACGAGAGTTGCCAGTTATATCTTCTGCAAGAACTGTAGAAGTGGCACCAGATGTTGAGCCTGTAATCGTTTCGCCCTTGGCAAATGAACTTGTGATTGAATTTAATTCTTCAACAATCTGACCACCAGCATCTAAACCATTTTTATCTGTTTGATTGAGTAGTAAATAACTATCTGTTGAGCCTTCAGTTTCTAAAAGTATATTATCTACTGCTGTAATGTCCGTCAGATTTAATTCTGCCGACTCCATAAAGAGGTAGTAAGACGACAGAAATTCTGTGAACTTAGGATGGTCCTCTAAGACATATTGAGGTACTTGTTGTTTAACAAGTGAGGATAGTTTCCTCTTGTTAGTTTTATATTTTGTTGCCATTGATTAAGAGTAACTAGATGTTGTCGTATATGTTGTTCCTGCTTGTGAACTTCCACTTTCAATACCATCAACTTCACCAGTAATTGATGAGTTTGATGTATCGATAGATAAACTTGATTTCTTACTGGCACAACATCATTAGAACTTGGTGTTGCAAATACTCGAACTTGAGTACTTGTTGCACCATCTACATTTGAAATACTTGTAATGTGTGCAGATGTAAGAATTACTTCACCTGTTGCATAGTTACAGTACCATATGTTGTGTCTGTATAAACTCTTGTTGTGCCACTTAGATAATATAATCTTAAATTACCAGCACCATCATCATCTAAGAAATGTTCATTTAGTGAACTGTCATTGTTTACCTTGAAACCAGATGAAGAAATAATACCACCGCCAGAAGAGTTATGTCCAGAATGTGGATTATACAATGCATTGTTATAACTAAGTGTATATTTTAATCCTGAATTAAGTGTTGGTGTAAAATACTTGTACATCTTCACAGTTGTAATATTACTTAGAATAGATGTATCAGCATCATTAACTGCCTCTATTAATTTTGAGTATCTAAACATGCCAGCAAAGTCCTCTAGTGTGTCGTTATTATAACTTGCAATCTTTGTAAAACATTTGTTTGAAGTGTAGATACATCTTTTGTTGTTTTGCCTGAATTATATTTGAAGTTGACAACAAGTGTAATGAATGTTGTTTCAGGGTCAATAATTACAGGCGTTACTGAAGCAACAGCATATGATTTAAGACTTGTACAATACTTTCTTTTGTTGCAACTGTTAGATTAGAACCAGATTTTGCCTTGATAGAAATATAGACTTTACCATAGTCAGGTGTGGCTGCATCTTCACCACCATAAACTTGAACTGCCTGTGCGTTTGCATATAAACCTTTAACTAGTGTCTTGTAATCTTCAGCAGTAACCGCTCTATCTTGTGCAGAATAATCTCTTGGTGCATTATACTTAATTGAAGCAATTGATTCAAGTCCAGTTCCGCCTGAAGCATTACTGACTGTGTAATTGTTGCACTTGAAAATCCACCAATTGTTCCTGATAGAGTAAATGTTGTAGCGCCATTTGGTGCATCTCTGTTTGTATTGATATAATCTAATATGACAATATTACCATCTGCAATTGCTTTACCTAAAACACCGTCACCAAAGTAAACTTCAAAACGACCACCTTCTACTTCTTGTAAAAAGTATACTTTAGATGTTGAATCTAGTCCTGTAATACCAGTTGCAAGTGTGTATGTGTTTGTTGTTGCATCAGAAGATGATTCTTGAACTTTAACAGTTAATGTTGTTGTGTCAACACTATCGTTTGGTATAATAAATCTTTGGTCAATATCAGATGTGTTTGCTGTATATTTGTAGTTTAAATAAGAACCTTCATAAACAGTTAAATTATCAAATTGATAAACACCAGAAACAGGAGTAATACTTACATCAGCGTTGTTTACAAAACTATATGATTGACCATCAACTGTTGTTGAGAATTTAGTTCCTCTTGACATTGTAAGAGAAGCGCCAGAAGCATCATTAACTAAAACATCAATGTGGCTGTTGAGGATGTGCAACTTGTTGGAGTATAACCAACTTGTTTTGCAAGTGATACAACACTAGAACGCAAGTCTGCACTATCAAGGTACATTTCGTTTGCAAGCATGTTTGCATTGTAACCAAGGTAGTGAGTATTATATGCTAGTACATCAAGAAGTACAGACATACCAGAACCTTCGAAGTCGTAGTCTGTAAATTCGTTCTGTTGTGATAAAAATGTTTTTAAGTTAGACTTGATACCATCAAAGTCTAATTCTGAAATTTCTAGTTTAGTTGCCATAGGTTATCTCAATCTCTCTAAAAAGGATTCTACTACTACAGGTTCTTGATAATTCTGTACATAGAAAGATATCTGAACAGAATATCCATTTCTGTCAAATTCTGGTTGTGTATGTACTTGAACTAATCTACATCTTGGTTCGTAATTGTTAATTAAATTTTCTATTTGTTTTGTGATTACATGATTCATCTGAGGAGTCATTAACTCAAACAACATTGCTCTCAAATTAGAACCAATTTCAGGGTGAAAAGGTTTTTCGTAATGATTGGTATTGATTAGATTTCTCACACTTCTTTTTACTGATTCGACATCAGTAATCTTCTGAATATCTTTTGTTGCAGTATTTTGTTGAAAGTCTAAATTGAGGTCCTTAAAAATCTTAGAACTTCTTGTGCTTTCATTAGATTGTGTGGCGTCATATCTTGACATTTAGAACCTCTTCCTTTTGTAATATTTATAACTTACCCAACGAAAACATCACAGAACCGCCTATTCTGGCGTGTGTACAACTGTCTGCATCTCCAGTCCTATTAATTGCAATCCCACCAGCAAACACAGTCGAACTTCCATTTGCAGTTGTGGCGCCTGCATGAACGCCTGCTCCTGCAGGATGTGTTGCAACTGTAGACCCGTTTACTGAAATTAACTTATCATTCGCAAAGACAGTTGACTGTGCAGTAGAACTAATTACTCCACCGCCATTGTTAGCATCACCTTTCGTTGTACGGCTGCCATTACTTCTTCTTAGCAGTTTTTTTCTTTGTAGTTTTCTTTGCAGTTGTTCTTAGGAGCTGGTGTTGCAGTCTTAACTATAGGCGCATCATTTGGTTCTAGTGGTGGTGGATTTTTAACAGGTTCAATAATTTTTATACTTGATACTGTTTTAATTCTTCAGGTATTACAACCGCACCTTCTCTAACTAATCTTTCTCTGTTTGCTAAATGTTGACTTGCAATATTCTCTTTACTACCGCCTTGATAAGCAACAGCGTGTCCTTCTCTTATCAAAACAGCAGCACATTTTTCGCCGTTGATTGATACAAAGTTTCAAGAATACGACCAAACTTACCTTTCATATCTTCGCCTTTTTACTGACTTGTGTGTGTAAGATTGCTTCAGCACCTAAGAGTGAACTTAGTCTTTCTTAGCCGCAAGACCAAATACCTTCTCCATCTTATCACTTGTTCTTGATTCTGGTGTGTCAATACCCATAACTCGTACTCTTTCTTTACGAAGCCACATACCAAATCCTAAATCTATATCGACATCAACTGTATCGCCGTCAACTACTTTTAAAATGTTTACTTTATACTCATGCATTGTTTTTCCTTTAATAAAGATTGCTTTAAACTATTTATAAGTGCTTGACAAAAGGTTTGGATTAATGTATAATACTTGTATGAATAATAGGCGAATATCTAAGAAGGATATTGAAAACGATTTAGTACGAATATTCGAGAAATATCCAAAATCCATAGAAAAGGCGATTTCCATCTCTTTTAACCTGATTTTAGACTGTTTTGTAGTAATGTACGGCGAAAAAAAGACAATAAAACTGCTAGAAGAAGCAAAAAAGTCAATTCGTAACGGAAAACACACTCAAAAACAAAGACAAACTCGAAAAACAACTAAAAGGAGTCAAAAATAGTGCAAAAACGCAAGGTTTTAACGGAAAAACGCAGGATTTTACTAAAGACAGAACACAGAGCATACAACAAACGACTTAGACAACGATATTTACACTCTGCACAACTAACTTTTGATGATTATGTTGATTATGTTGATGGTTACTACAGAGTTTCGATACAAACTCAGTCTGTTAAGAGATATTCTATACCAAAAGTCAGAGAAACAGAAGAAATTCCTAGTCTGTCGACATTTAAAGAGTCTGCAACAGGGGTTGACTGGCTCAAACACAAAGAAAAACTAGAAATCAGTAAACAGTACACAGTAGTGCCTGCATATAACAAAGGTCCTTACATGGTTGTGCCTGTTGATGAGTTACACACCGCAGGAAAGAAGGTATAGTTTAATTCAACTTTCGGTGAAATAGTTTGACCAAATTTTTACACAGACACTCTTTTTTAGTGTATAATATGCTTATATTATGATGAAAAGGAGATAAAAATGAAAGTTGGAAATAGAATGAAAGGTGGTCGCAGAGGACCGTATACAGGCAAGATTTGAAAGAATGGTTGCAAAGTAAACAAACTTGAGGCCGAGAATAGACGCCTTAAAGAAGTACTGATTCATGCTGGCATAGATGAGTGGCATGTACCAGACCCGCACTTTACAAAAAAGATTTGATGATATTATCGATAAGGCAAAATCAGACCAAATGCATAATCTAAGAGAGAAGTCGTTCAAATGAAGGCGACAGAAAAAATAAAACTAATGATGAAACTTGAAAAGTTTTCAAAAACTTGACTTAGAAGAACTTCGTATGATTAAAAAAGTTCTTGAAAAAGAAATAGAGAAAAAACTGCCAAAAGTAATACAACAGAGAACTAGGGCGATAGATGGTTTGGTGAATAGAATTCACTTTAAGGTGAAGTTTTTCGACCAAATAGTTACACAAGAATTGCAAAATTAGTGTAAAATAGAAAATTATAACAATGAAAAAGGAACTATATTATGAAAAGAAAAATGAAACAATGATGAATACTATGCTCTATGCAGATGCCAAAAATAGATGGTCAATCTGAAGCAAGTAAACATGTAAGAAAAGAAATTGATGATTGGTTAAAAGAAGGCAATGAAAAGAGGATTATCATATTGCCGAAACAACAAATCTTTCGGAGAAGTAAATGAAAAATTTATTATTATTATTCTACTTATTATTAATGCAATTATATGGAGTCAACTATGACTGGTGAAGAACAATTTCTAACAGCAATTATTGAACAAGCAATTGAAGATTGTGCTTACACTGGCACAAGTGTTAAGAAAATTAAATTAAAAGATGATGCAATCGACTGGATTGTCGGTCGTCATCCTGAGTTTCTAAACTATTGTAAGATGTTGGCATGGATTTGAAACTATACGAAACAAGATAGTTGACATGTTGATATGTCTTACACACAAAACAAAAATTGAAAATTAAATCAGAGGAGAAGTTTTTTGCCTAGAAAAATGACTTATAACGAAACAGTTCGTGCCGCTGAAAAACAAATAAATTGATTTTAAGTTTAATGAAGATAGAATACTTGCTGACATACAACAATATGTTAAGCAACTTATGATTCTCATTATGCTCAAACAAAGAGTTATCAAGCAACAGAAATTATTATTGACCAAGGTCATGGTACTGGTTTCTGTATGGGCAATATTATGAAATATGCTCAACGCTATGGTAAGAAAGAAGGACATAATAAGGCTGACTTGATGAAAGTTATCCATTATGCAATGATACAATTATCAACGGACCACTACAAATAAAATTATGAGTACACCATTTACAAATATAAAAACGCAGAAGATATTAAAAGCGATTTGAATCACCTAATACTTTAAGTGCCAAACAAGCAGGTGTCAACACAGGCGAAATCATTAGGTCAGAATCTTTTGATATGTCGCTAGACTTTGTCAGAAAATACTACCGAAAATACCGGTTGATGAATTAGAATTACAAAGATTCCTTGACCCATGGGATTAAAATGATATTAATTCATATTTAACTACTGTTTTATATGGTATGAATAAAAAGATTTATTTCAACTTATTGATATAGAATCATAGCAGATAGATTGGCTAAAAGAAAAAATTAGATGGAAGACTTACTGGAAATAGAAACGCAAGAAGTTAAAGTTTGTTTAAAATATTTTGAGTATTGGCGTGATAAAACTACTTATACATGTGCATAGACGGTCAGCACAGATTGAAATATCTATACATGTACTTAACAAGTGAAATAACATTTGAAGTTCTTGATGGTTTCACCAAAAGAATGGTTATGTAACAATGAATATCATTCAATAAACGATACTTACTTTGAAAACTTAAACCTTGAAGTTCAAGTACATAAATGATATTCTCTACAAACTAAAATGTATACAGGTGCGTTATTGTCAACTTATGCTAAGATATTTTCGAGTTCTAATAAAGGCAAACCAATGCATCCCCATGAAGATAGAATGGTTTTAAATAAAGGATGATTGGGTTGAATACCTAATAAGTAAAATTTATCTTCTTCACACCGTAATGAATTTGGCAAAATATGTTACTTTTACTAAACCTAGTTTAGTTCAGAAAGGTGATACACACTTTGTTACAAAACTGTTTCCTTGGTGGTGTTCTCAAAATCTAAATCTTTGATAACAATTCCAAATAACTATAACTTTAAAGATAGTGAAAATGATTTTTATTTGAA
>UEXL01000367.1_pt1 | contig 12190 bp, 14 predicted proteins | sample 1796671 | NCBI WGS metagenome assembly UEXL01 (sample SAMEA4772471, study PRJEB27181) | metagenome
GGCCACTTTACGCCCGTACATCACAACGCCTTGCAGGAGTGTCCATGGCCTGGCTTCAGCTCCACCTTGCCACCACCGAACAACACGCCGATGCCTTTCAGGCTGCACTGGAAAACCTCGGCGCCGTGGCCGTGACCCTCACCGACGGCGCCGACCAGCCCGTGTTCGAACCACCGCCGGGCACCCGGCCGTTGTGGCAGAACACCGTGGTCAGCGCCCTGTTTGAGCAGGACCAGACTCCCGAGCTGATACTTGCCGCCCTCACCGCCCAGGGGCTGAGCGCAGAAGCCAGCCACCACGAAACCCTGGAAGACCAGACCTGGGAGCGGGCCTGGATGGATGACTTCTCGCCCATGCAATTTGGTGAACGGCTGTGGATCATTCCCAGCTGGAGCGAGGCGCCAGACCCGCAAGCCGTCAACCTGAAGCTGGACCCGGGCCTTGCCTTCGGCACCGGCACCCACGAGACCACCGCCCTGTGCCTGCAATGGCTGGACGGCGCCGACCTGCACGGCAAAACCGTGCTCGATTTCGGCTGCGGCTCCGGGGTGCTGGCCATCGCCGCACTGCTGCTCGGCGCCGGTGAGACCACCGGCACGGATATCGATCCCCAGGCGCTGATCGCCAGCGAAGACAATGCCCGCAATAACGGCGTGGCAGACTCGCTCGCCCTGTACCTGCCGGAGCAGATGCCAGAGAGCGGATTACCAGTGCGACGTACTGGTCGCCAACATCCTGGCCGGCCCGCTGGTGGAACTGTCCGGGCTGCTGGCCGGCTACTGTCGGCCCGGCGGCACCCTGGCCCTGTCCGGCATTTTGGCGGAGCAGGCGGAATCGGTCGCACCGCCTATGCCCCCTGGTTTGATCGACCCCACCAAACAGGGTGACTGGGTGCGCATTGACGGGGTGCGCCGCGTCACCTGAATCCACAGATTCAGGAAAACTGAGTGACAGGTCCTTGCGGCCTGTCCCGCGTTTTCTGTAAAACATACCTGACCCATCTGCACGCACTATAGGGATTCCGGGGTTGAGTGAAAGCCTGTCGCGTGCAGCATGTTGCATCTCGTCCAATAACAATTCAGGCGAAAGCCATGGCCACCCAATACAAGACCCGCTGCCCCCACTGTGCAGCCCAGTTCAAGATTACCGATGAACACCTGAAACAGGCACGCGGTGCGGTACGGTGTGGCTCCTGCCTGCAGATCTTCCAGGCCAATGATTACCTGGTTGATCCCCCGGCACCGCAGCAAGCCGCCCCGCAGGATCGCTGGGCCGGCGCGCTGGACGGCACCCACAGTGACGCAGCCTCTTCCGAGGACGAGCAGAAGTTTGGCGACGATGACGGCACCGACGCCGATGGCCTGAGCATTCAGGGCATGGAGCTTAGCGACTCGTTCATGAACCTGGATGCGGACGACCCCGCCAGCGGGCTGGGCGAAGACTTCGCCGACATGCATGGCGCCGGCCGGGCCAGCCACCATGAAAATGCCGACGAATCCTGGGCCGAAGCCCTGCTGCAGGAGCTGGAAGACGACGACCCCGCCGAAACCAGCCCGGGCAAAACAACCACGCCCGCTCCCGCCAGCCACTCAGCCCCTGAGCAGCCGGCAGTGCGCAAAACAACAGACACACCAGCGCCAAAACAATCCCGACCGGCAGAGCCCGAAGACGACGATGACAGCCTGTTCGGTGGGCTGGACCTGTTTGGCGACGACCTTTACGAAGAGCCCGTCCCCATCGGCAAGCCCGTGCGCGAACGTGACAACCATTTCCGCCAGCGCCGGGACTGGGGCGGCATGCTCAAGTGGACCTCGCTGTCGGTTATTGCCCTGGTCGTGCTGGTCGGCCAATACGCCTTCTTCAATTTCGATGACCTGGCCCGTAGCCCGCAATGGCGCCCCCTGTATCAGCAGGCCTGCGATGTACTCGGCTGCCACCTGCCAGCCGCTCAGACATCACCCAGCTGCGCGGCGCCAACCTGGTGGTGCGCAGCCACCCGAATTACGCCAACGCCCTGATCGTGGATGCCATCCTGTTCAATGAAGCCAAGTACCCCCAGCCCTTCCCGGAACTGGAACTGAGCTTCAGCGCCCTCAATGGCGGCCCCGTAGCCAGCCGACGCTTCACCCCGCAGGAATACCTGCAAGGGGATCTGCTCGGCATGGAAACCATGCCCACGCGCACCCCGCTGCATATCTCGCTGGAAATTGTGGACCCGGGCGACAAGGCGGTGAACTACAACCTGCGCCTGTTGCCGGCACCGCAGCCGCGCGATCAGGTCAGTCAGCGCTAACCGCACCTCGCACGCCTCATACACTTCATTCGCCTCATATAATGGAAATCGATAGGCAGCCCGTCAGCTCATGGCAGGCTGCCCTTTCATCCCGGGCCATCGATCTCTATCATTGTCTCCCCTTTTAGACACCCCAAGCCCGGCGCCATGCAGATCGGACCCTACAACCTGCCCAACTCCCTGATCCTGGCCCCCATGGCCGGCGTCACGGATCGCCCTTTCCGGCGTTTGTGCAGGGATCTGGGAGCCGGCCTGCTGGTGTCGGAAATGGTGACCTCGGACACCCGTCTGTGGAACTCTCGAAAGTCTCGCCAACGGCTGGATCACAGCGGCGAACCGGGCCCCATCTCTGTACAGATTGCCGGCGGCGAGCCGACCATGCTGGCAGAAGCGGCCCGCGCCAACGTGGACCACGGCGCCCAGATTATTGATATCAATATGGGCTGCCCGGCGAAAAAGTGTGCAAACGCGCCGCAGGGTCTGCCCTGCTGGCCGACCCGGATCTGGTCAGCCGCATCCTGGATGCGGTGGTCAATGCGGTGGATGTCCCCGTCACCCTGAAAATCCGTACCGGCCCCGACCGCGATCAGCGCAATGCCCTCGCCATTGCCCGCATCGCCGAAGCCGCCGGTATCCAGGCCCTCGCCATTCACGGGCGCACCCGCGCCGACAAGTTCAACGGAGACGCCGAATACACCACCATCAAACAGGTGGTGGACGCGGTGAATATTCCGGTAATGGCTAACGGAGACGTGGATAGCCCGGAAAAAGCTAAACGGGTACTGGAATCCACCGGCGCCGGTGGTATCATGATCGGCCGCGCTGCTCAGGGTAACCCGTGGATCTTCCGGGACACCCTGTATTACCTCGAGCACGGCTCGCTGCCCGCAGCGCCGTTAGTAACGGAAGTCCATGATTGCGTGCAGCAGCACCTGTCCGAACTGCATCATTTTTATGGTGAGTTCATGGGGGTGCGTATCGCACGCAAGCACTTGGGCTGGTACACACAGAACCTGCCCGATGGGGAAGACTTCCGGCGCGGGTTTAACACACTGGAAAATGCCACCGACCAATGCGTGGCAATCGAGCAGTTTTTCCAACAGATCAGCGCCACTACCGACCGGGTTCGTTTCGGTCGTTATGGCGAGGTGTCTGCCCGGAAGAAAAACGGAGCCCTGGCCGCATGACCCTTTCTTCAGTTAACACAGCCGCTGCACGGACACTTACTGAAATGAACACCGCTGAAGCACGAAAGCAGCCGCATCTCACTATTGCGCGCAGCGAAACCCACGATACCTTGCGCAATTGTGTGCGACGTTCGTTAAACGATTATTTCAACCAGCTGGACGGCGAAGCCGTGAGCGAGCTCTACCCGATGGTGCTGGCTGAGATGGAAATTCCCCTGCTTGAGAAAGTGCTCGAGTACACCCGTGGTAACCAGACCAAAGCCGCCGAGCTGCTGGGCCTGAACCGCGGCACTCTGCGCAAGAAACTCAAGCAGTACGGCCTGTTGTAATACGGACCAGGAAGAAAGGGCAGTGACCACACTGCCCTTTTTTTGTTTCTAGCCCTCGTATTAATTAAGACTACGCAACTTGGTGAAACCCCATGAGCAATGTTGAACGTGCACTGATCAGTGTTTCCGATAAGACCGGTATCGTCGAATTCGCCCAGGCCCTGGCCGACAAGGCGTGGAACTTCTTTCCACAGGCGGGACCTTCAAGAAACTGCAGGAGGCCGGCATCGCCGTGCGCGAAGTCTCCGACTACACCGGTTTCCCGGAAATGATGGCCGGCCGGGTGAAAACCCTGCATCCGAAAGTGCACGGCGGCATCCTTGGCCGTCGCGGCCAGGACGAACAGGTCATGGCCGACAACGACATCAGCCGCATTGATCTGGTGGTGGTCAACCTGTACCCTTCGAAGCCACCGTGGCCAACCCGGATTGCTCCCTGGAAGACGCCATCGAGAACATCGATATCGGCGGCCCGACCATGGTGCGTTCTGCCGCCAAGAACAATGCCAGCGTGGGCATTGTCACCAATGCCAGCGACTACCAGCGCGTACTCGACGACATGGCCGCCAACAACGGCGCCCTGTCCGACACCCTGCGTTTCGACCTGGCCATCAAGGCGTTCGAGCACACCGCCGCCTATGACAGCGCCATTGCCAACTACTTTGGCAAGAAAGTTGGCGAGAACAATCAGGACTTCCCGCGCACCATCAACCTGAACTTCGAAAAACCCAGAACATGCGTTACGGCGAGAACCCGCACCAGAAAGCGGCCTTCTACACCGAGCGCAACCCGGCCCCGGCATCCATCGCCACCGCGAAACAGCTGCAGGGCAAGGAACTAAGCTACAACAACATTGCTGATACCGACGCCGCACTGGAATGCGTAAAAGGCTTCACCAAGCCGGCCTGTGTGATCGTCAAGCACGCCAACCCCTGTGGTGTGGCGGTCAGCCTGGATGGCATTACCACAGCCTATGATCTGGCCTTCGCCACCGATACCGAATCGGCTTTCGGCGGCATCATCGCCTTCAACCGCAAGCTGGATGCCGCCACCGCCCAGGCCATCGTCGATCGCCAGTTTGTGGAAGTGATCGCCCCCAGCGCCACAGAAGAAGCCCTGGCCATCACCGCCGCCAAGAAGAATGTGCGGGTACTGGTGTGTGGTGAGATCGAGGGGCGGCTTCCGGCCTGGACTACAAGCGCGTCAACGGCGGCCTGCTGGTGCAGGACCGTGACATCGGCATGATCACCGAAGGTGAGCTGAAAGTGGTCACCAAGCGCGCCCCCACCGAAGCCGAAATGCACGACCTGATCTTCGCCTGGAAAGTGGCCAAGTTCGTCAAATCCAACGCCATTGTCTACGCCAAAGATCGCCAGACCGTAGGCGTGGGCGCCGGCCAGATGAGCCGCGTCAACTCCGCACGCATCGCCGCCATCAAGGCTGAGCATGCCGGCCTGCAGGTGGAAGGCTCCGTGATGGCCTCCGATGCCTTCTTCCCGTTCCGCGACGGCATCGACAATGCCGCCAAGGTGGGCATCAGCTGCGTGATCCAGCCGGGCGGCTCGATCCGCGACGAAGAAGTCATTGCCGCCGCCGACGAAGCCGGCATGGCCATGGTCTTCACCGGCATGCGTCATTTCAGGCATTAAACGCTGGACGCCTGACGCTCAACGCATGACGCACCCCTGTCCAGCGTTGGGCGTCTGGCGTCAAGCTCGTCGCCAATAGCAACAACCGATCAGGATTCATCACACATAGCTAATGGATCATTCCATGAAGGTACTCATCATTGGCGGCGGTGGCCGCGAGCATGCGCTGGCATGGAAAGTGGCTCAGGCCGAGCAGGTAGAAACCGTCTTTGTGGCGCCCGGCAACGCGGGTACCGCCCGCGAAGCCAAGCTGGAAAATGTCGCCCTCGACGTACTGGATCAGCCCGCGCTGCTGGCGTTCGCCAAAGACAACGGCATTGACCTGACCATCGTTGGCCCGGAAGCGCCGCTGGTGGAAGGCCTTGTGGACACCTTCCAGGAAAATGGCCTGAAGTGCTTTGGCCCCAGCAAGGCTGCCGCGCAACTGGAAGGCTCCAAAGCCTTCACCAAGGACTTTCTGGCCCGCCAATCCATCCCGACCGGCGCCTACGGCAACTTCACCGACATGGACGAAGCTCTCGCCTATGTCCGTGAACAAGGTGCCCCATCGTCATCAAGGCCGACGGCCTGGCCGCCGGCAAAGGCGTGATCGTCGCCATGACCCTGCAAGAAGCCGAAGACGCCGTGCGCGACATGCTCGACGGCAACAAGTTTGGCGACGCCGGCCACCGCGTGGTGGTGGAAGAGTTTCTGGAAGGCGAAGAAGCCAGCTTTATCGTCATGGTGGACGGCAAGAACGTGCTGCCCATGGCCACCAGCCAGGATCACAAGCGCGTGGGCGACGGCGACACCGGCCCCAACACCGGCGGCATGGGCGCCTACTCCCCGGCCCCGGTGGTCACCGATGCGGTCTACCAGCGCATCATGGACGAAGTGATCACCCCCACCGTGGAAGGCATGGCCGCCGAAGGCATGCCCTACACCGGCTTCCTGTACGCGGGCTGATGATCAACCCGGACGGTGCTCCCAAAGTAATCGAATACAACTGCCGCTTCGGCGACCCGGAAACCCAGCCAATCATGATGCGCCTGCAGTCCGACCTGGCCGGCCTGTGCCTGGCCGCGCTGGAAGGCAAACTGGACCAGACCGAGATCCAGTGGGATCCACGCCCCACGCTGGGTGTGGTCATGGCCGCTGGCGGCTACCCGGACAGCTACAACAAGGGTGACGTGATCGAAGGGCTGGATCAGGCCGATTCCGACACCGTGAAGGTATTCCACGCGGGCACCGCCGAAAAAGACGGCCAGGTGGTCACCAGTGGTGGTCGGGTACTGTGTGTCACCGGTGTCGGCGACACCGTCGGCGAAGCCCAGGCCAACGCCTAGGGTGTGAAGCAGATCACATGGCGCGACGCCCAATACCGATCCGACATCGGCTACCGTGCAGTGGCCCGCGAAAAAGCATAAAGTACAGGCAACTAAGAATTAAAGGTGAGCCGGACCTGGCTCACCTACCAACACACCTTCGGGGGTTGCCATGTCGAATCAGACGGCGGATATGTCACGTCTTGAGGATTTCATTCCTTTTGATTGCCTGAGCGAATCCCATCGCAATGAAATCCAGGGCCAGATCGAGGTCATCAAAATTGGCCCCGGCCGACTGCTGTTCAAACGCGGCCAGAGCAGCGACAAGGCCTACTTCCTGGTAGAAGGTGCACTGGATCTCACCGACGCCAGTTTTCAGGTGCGTCACTTCACCGCTGACGACGATGAAAACTACCTGGCGATCGACAACTACGCCGAACACACCATCAACGCCATTACCGCCGAAGCCACCACGCTCTACGCCATCGACCGCAACAAGCTCGACCTGCTGATGACCTGGACCCAGGCCGCCGAGTCCATGCTCGATGAGGACGACGACGAGACGGAACGGGACTGGATGGACGCGCTGCTGTCCTCGGAACTGTTCTCCGCGGTTCCCCGGCCATGATTCACAGCCTGTTCGTGAAATTCGAGGAACGCGACGTCCAGCTCGGCGAAACCATTGTTACGGAAGGCGAAGACGGCGACACCCTCTTCGTGATCAAACAGGGCAAAGCCATGGTCACGCGAATGAAGGGAGCCAAACAGGAAACCCTGGCGGCCCTCTGCTGGCCGTTTTTTCGGTGAAGATGCCCTGATCAGTGACAGCCCTCGCAACGCAACCATCACCATGACCAGCGATGGCGTGTTGATGTGCCTGGGAAAAATGACTTTCAGGCGATCCTGCAGGACTCGGTGATCCGCCACGTCACTGAAGACGAGCTGGACACCATGGTGCTGGAAGCCGATACCGCCTGTATCCTGGTGGATGTGCGCCTGCCCATGGAATTTCGCCATGACCGCACTCCCGGCGCCCGCAACCTGCCGCTCAACGAATTACGCCGCGATGTACAAAACCTCGAGAAGGATTTTTTCTACGTGGTGTGCGGTGACGGTCGACGTAGTGAGCTTGGAGCCTATATCCTCTCCGAAGCAGGCTTGAACGCCTATGTGCTTGACCGGGGAAAACCGACGGATGCAAAAGAAGAATCCCATGCTGAGGCTGAACAAGCCTGACTCTCTACTCTTTCTTCTGGTGCTGGCCTTGTGCGCCAGCGCCAATGCGGTCTTCGCAGACGTCCCGCCGCCCTTCGTCGTCCATAGCCAGCCCGACCAGGCACGCATCACCATCTATTCCGAATATTACCGTGACGCCCCGGCGACGCGGATATTGGCACCATCAGCCAACCCCCTGTTACCGAACATTTTCAACCCGCCACCCGCTATATCGAACGGTTGGGCATTCGCGACGGCGCCTGGTGGGTACGCGTCGCACTGCAAAACGAGCTAAGCAACAAGCAGGACTACGCACTGATCATCAATGGTAATCCCAGTGCCCGCGTTTTCTTGCCCGGCGCCGATGGTCGTTACTCCCAGGCGAGCCAGGAGCAACGCATACCCGGCCGGGAGGCCAGCTACCGGCTACATCTTCCCACCGGTGAACCACAACTGGTTTATCTGAAACTCCAGCCCCAAGGCTATCTCACTTACGGACTGACCCTGAACGGCATCAACGCCCAGGTGGCACAGCAGAGCCACACCAACGCCGTGTACATGCTACTCGCCGGCGCCCTGCTGATTCTCGCCACCTACAACCTGATCGCCGGGGTCATGCGGGGCGGGAGCACCTATTTCTACCATTGCGGCTTTATTCTCTCCATTTTGATCATCAGCCTGGTGCTGGCTGGCTATCTCCCTCTGTCGCTCATCGAGAACAGCAGCGTCCAGCCCCGCACCCTGTTCGTGATGATGCTGGTCGCGCTGTTTTCCGCCACCGGGGTGGCGCGGTCCTTTTTCGACCTTTCCCTCAAGGCGCCCCTGCTGCACCGTGTCACGGTAATGCTGAAATGGGGCTCGCTCACCGTCATCCCCCTGGCTCTCGCGCTCCCCATTGCCCTGGCCGCCAGCCTCAGCTTTGCCTCAGTCAGCCTGGCCGCATTTATCCTGCTGATTCTGGGCTACACCAGCTGGCACCGCGAGCTGAATGGCGGCGGGCTGTTTTTCCTGACCACCCTGCTGGTCAGCGGCCCAGCCCTGCTGGTGTGCCTGGCCTATCTGGGCATCCTGCAAACCAGCGCGGAGCTGCCCCAGTGGCTGCTGGCCACCACCGTGCTGGAAGCCGTCACTCTGGGAATCGGCCTGCGCATCAGCCATCGTCCATCAGGCGCTCCTGCATATCGAACAACAACGCTCACAGGCCGTAGCCGAAACCGTGGATGCCACCCGCCGGGAAACCCTGTCCCGGATCGGCCATGATGTGCGCACCCCTCTCAGCGGCATTCTCGGTATGGCGGAGATCCTCTCCGACACCCCGCTCACCCCAACCAGCGTGAATGTGAGCGCCATCCAGAATGCCGGCGACAATCTGCTGCGCATCATCAATGACGTGCTTGAGCACTCCCAGCTTTCCACCCGTGGCACAGACATCAACCATAGCGTACTGGATATCCACGACCTGATCATGGAAGCCATCGACCTGTTCAAGGAGCGGTCCGAAGAAAAACAGATCGAATTGATTACTCATGTACATACCAACGTGCCCACCCGGGTCATCGGGGATGCCGGACGGCTACGCCAGATCGTCACCAATCTTATGGGCGCCCTGATTCGCCACGGCCACCCCGGCGAACTGGTAGTCGACGTATCCATGGAGCCCACCGGCCAGGCCGACCGGGTCCGCTTCGGGTTCACCGGCAGCGCCATGAGCGAAGAAACCCTTAACCGGCTTCGAGACAACCAAAAACAGAGTGAAAGCAGCCACTTGAGCCTAGCCATTGCTGAGCAGCTAGTAGAGGTGCTGGGCGGACGGCTAGGCACCTTGCGAGATAACAGAGATGTGCATTACTGGTTCGTGGTTCCACTACCGGCGGAAAACTCCCCAACGCCAAGCTCAAACGTGGATACCTCCCAGCTCGCTGGACGCAGCCTGCTGGTCGTCGACGATTCCACCACAGTAACTCGAGTACTGCGTCACCACGCCCTGTCCTGGGGCATGCGCGTCACGGCTTGCCACGACCCCCGCGAAGCACTCGCCTCATTGCGTACCCAAGCCAATATCAATGAACCGTACGATATCGTGGTTCTTGATCACCACATGCCCGGCATGGATGGCATGCAGCTGGCTGCTCGTATCCATGAAGACCCGGTGATTGTGCATCCCACCGTGCTAGTAATGCTCACCGGCATCAACAACGCCCCCACCGCCACTCAGGCTCGTAACGTGGGGATCCACCGGGTGCTCTCAAAACCCGTTTCCGCTCCGCGGCTGCGCCAAGCCTTGGCAGAAGAGTTGGGGCTAGGCAAGCAGCCTGCAGCCCGAACCTCCCCACCAACCGGACCCTGGCCTGAAATTGCTGGTGGCGGAAGACCATTACCTGAGTCAGAAAGTGATTCGCGGCATGCTCGGCAAATTAGGCCTGAAAGCAGACATCGCCTCCAACGGCAAAGAAGCTTTGGAACTGGCCAGCAAAACGCGTTACCACCTAATTTTGATGGATTGCGAAATGCCTGAGATGGATGGCTTCGAAGCCACCCGAATGATTCGAGAGCACGAGCAAAAACAAGCCTTGCCGGCGGTGCCGATTGTGGCCCTGACCGCCCACATTTTGCGTGAGCACAAAGACCGCAGCCTGGCTGCCGGCATGAATGCCCATCTGCCCAAACCCGTAGAACTCAATGTGTTACGCGATACGCTGGTACGCTTCACTCAGACTCACAAAACGGATGCAACACCACAGCTCGCCAACGACGGCACACCCGACTAAACAAGCGGCGCACTGGAACCTGGAAGCCCGCCCTAATAAGGAACTGCTGAATAACGCCTTGCGTACTCAGCATGGCCACAAGGCTAGCCGGTTATGTTTTGTCCCGACGGGTAAAGCGGCTCTCTTTCCTAACGACAAAGCACTGCAGATGTGTCCTTCAGCCCCCGCTCTCTGTGTCCCGTGTATAGATTGCGAGCCGCCTTGAAAGGCTGAGTCCACAAGGGGTTATTCAGCAGTTCTCTAACAAATCAGAGTCACCCCCCGGCACTGACCGCTCGCCCCTGACACCACTGCCGCAGGCGAGCCCAGCGATTCCGCCATGGTCACCGACAATGGCACCGTGGCCGCCAGCTCCGCTTCCAGCAAGGTCTGATCCAGGGGCTGATTTCCTGCCCCTGCACTGTATAACCCGGCCACCACTGCCTGCTCTATTTCGGCGCCAGTAAAACCATCGCTGCACTGAGCTAAACGCGACAAATCGAAGGCCGTGGCCTGCTGCCCACGTTTGTTCAGGTGGATGCAAAAAAATGTCTTCACGCACCTCACAGGAAGGCAAATCAACAAAGAAAATTTCGTCCAGTCGTCCCTTGCGAATAAGCTCTGGGGGCAACCGTTCAATATCGTTAGCCGTCGCCACCATAAAGACTTTGCTGCGGTTTTCTGCCATCCACGTTAACAACGTGCCCAACACCCGGCGCGAAGTACCCCCATCGTTATCTCCTACCGCAATGCCCTTCTCGATTTCGTCTATCCACAACACACAAGGCGACATAGTTTCCGCCATGGCCAAGGCCTCACGCACATTGCGCTCGGACTCACCGAAAAATTTGTTGTATATGGCGCCCATATCCAACCGCAACAATGGTAAACCCCAAAGCCCCGCCACCGACTTGGCGGCCAAGCTTTTACCTCCACCCTGCACACCTACCAGCATCACCCCACGGGGCGAGTCGATGCCTTGGACCGGACTATCATGAAAGGCGCCTTCGCGCTTGCCCAACCAATCTTTCAGGCCCTGCAGCCCCCCCACATTGGCAAAGCTGTCGGTGTCGTATTCATAGCTAAGCACCCCGTCCATTTCCATTAGTGCAAACTTGGCCTTATTCACCTCCGGCAAATCCTCCTCGGTGATAGCCCCATCATGGATAATGGCCCCACGGGCCAATTTGCGAGCATCCTCCACGCTCAACCCGCGCAGATTGCGCACCAACCGATCCAATGAAGCTCTGTCGGCACGAACCCGCTCGCCGCGTTCCTTTTTTTGAAGCGGCGCGCTTCGTCCTGAACAATATGCTCCAGCTGCTTTTCATCCGGCATGGACAATTTAAAACGTGTGCAATAGCGGCGTAACTCAGGCGGGATGGTGAATTCGTGGCTAACCAGCACCAGGGTGTGGTGTAAACGCTCATGATGGAGCGCGATTTCCTTGATCAAGCGTATAGGCTT
>UEXL01000426.1_pt1 | contig 12179 bp, 25 predicted proteins | sample 1796671 | NCBI WGS metagenome assembly UEXL01 (sample SAMEA4772471, study PRJEB27181) | metagenome
TGCCTGCATCAAGAGTAATACCAGCAGATTCTAAATTAATAGAATCAACTGCTGTTATCTGATACAACATCTAAATCACCATCTGCATTAGATCCAATTGTTAAACCAGTATCTCTAAAAAGAAGTTTGTTTGCACCATTTAAAGTTAATCCTGTACCATCTGTGTGTAAGTTGTATCTGAATCTGCACCAAAACTTAATACAGCAGAGTCACTTAATAATTTAAGATCATCACCAATAATAGCATCTGTAGCTACTGAAAGACCACCATCAGTTTGTAGTGAACCATCAGTTGTTGAAGTTGCGGCAGTAGTATCATCTGTTTTTATAATGCCACTTGCTGTTACTGTAGTCGCTGTTAAGGCTTGTGCAGCAATTGTGCTACCTGCTTGTGCTGTAAATGTGTTTGCTGTAAATTGAAAATCGTCAGCTCCAGCTATTCTAATATCTATTTGATCATCGGTATCTGCTGTAATATCTGTATCTCCATCAAGATCTAAAGTTAGTGTTGCACCATTTAAATCATAAGCACCCACACCACCAATATCTGTGTCAACAACATCAGTACCATTACCATATAAAATTTTTGTTCCTTTATCAGATGCTCCCCAAGTTACTCCAGTTTGACCCGAAACTTTTATGTTAACGGTAAACGCTCCAGTAGTTTGGTTATCAATAATCCACATTTTTTCTACGGCAGGAACTGTTACTGTTTGATTTCCTGTAATCGTTCCTGTTAAAGCAATGACCATGTTTCGAGCAGCATCACCTACTGTACCATCAGTATAAGTTAACGCTGTAGTTTGAGTACCACCTGCAATAGATTGTGATACATAACCACGAAGAGCTTCTTCTAAAATTTGTAAATTGGTATTAGTTTTTGTTCCCCAGTTACCGGCGTTTTCGCCAGTGGTCATTAACTCTGTGCCAATATCTGTATATGTTGATGCCATAATTTATCCTAAGCGCTTCCTACAAATACCTCTAAATCAACTGAAGCTGTATCTGCTTGAGCTGTAATATCTACTAAATCATTTAATGATACTGTTAATGCTGATCCTCCTGCATGCATGGTATCTAAAACACCACCACTATTATCACCTGGATAAATAAACGAGTGACCTGCATCTACTTTGATTGCAAACTCTGTACTGTCTTCATCTCTAAAAATTAATGTAAGGTGGTTACTTGAATCTAAATTTGTAATTCTAATGTATCTAACATCATCTTCATCGAACTGACCTGCTAGATAACTTTTTTGATAAATCTGTTGAAGAAGCTGTAGCAAAACCTAATAGTCCTGTTTCTGTTGTTGAAATCGTAACGATTCGTTTAGCAATTTCATTAACACTAGAAATATCTAGTGATCGCTCACTGTTATAGCTATTATTATTTAATGTGATTTCTTCTATTACTTTTACTGTTAGTGTTGCCATATTTTATCCTTACGGTGTTTGAGAAGGAACTGGTATACGAGGTTCTCCATCCGTATAGTCATCTCTTCTTCTTCGACCTATTTGTTCTCCACCAAACTTTTGTACTTCGGTTTGATATTTTTGTTCATAAAGTTGTAACATATCCATTGGACCTTTTAAATAGCTAAATGCTTCTACCACAGCATGCATATAAAAGTCCATTTCCAAAATTAAGACTTAAATAATTTGTTGTATTTGCTGAGCTTAATCCTAGAGGTCTTGCTGCATAGTGTAATTTATACATAAAAGCTGAGCTAGGTGTAGGAACAATAGTAAGTTTTCCTGAAGTTGAAGCTCCAGATCCTGTTGCTCCTCCAGACATTGCATAGTATTTTGGTGTTCCTGTTGTCGTTTCAGCAGCATCATATTCTCTTAAATAACTAATATCTTTTTTAATCAACCAACCATTTGCTCCTGTAGCAGCTGATGTTGATGTATAAACTTGAACTCCTCTAACAAATAATGTGCCTGCAGGTACATTAATACTATCATTAGAAGCTACTAAATTACCTACAATTTCTTTTCTATTAGCATCAATAGGTATATCTCTAAAAATTCTAAGTTCTGCATTATCAATAAATTGATCTGTAATCGTGCTTGATAATACAGAAGTTCCAACTTCAGTATAATTTTGTATTGCTGTTGTTAATGTTGAATAAGTAAATCCTGCCATATTATGCTGTGTTGCCGGACCAGCCGAACAATTATTGCCTCCTCCTGATACTCCTCCACTTGTAGCAGTGTTTGTATTCACAGTAAAGTGATAGTAATCTTCTGTATTGTCTATATCTCCGCTTGAATCTCTTTTGCCAACTGTAATTGAATACCCTGATGAATCTGCAAGATTAGCTCCTGTAATACCATCAAAGCCAACTGGATTTTGATAAGCATCAGCATCCGATGTTGTATAAATTGGACCTCTAAATCTTACAGTATCACTTGTTGATCTTCCATGAGATTTTTCAAATACATTTATAATTCCTGATGAAGCTGCAATAGTTTCAAAAGGATTAGGTCCTAATATACCAACAACATCTTTTCAGTTCTTGCTGGTCTTACATGTTCTAAACCATGTCCTTCTGTTCCAGTTCCTCTTGGTTCTAATTGAGGATGTTTTCTTCATATTCAGATTTATGAACTAACATACCATTCCATTCCTTCATCATTTCTCTGTATGGAAATTCCATACCTGATCGATCTGATATTGCTTTTGCGTATTTTCCTCTTGCGAATGCCATTATGTTCCTGGGTAATAAGTTTTAGGATGAATATGAACACTTGTAGAAGAACCATCTTCTGATAGTGCTCTTGCTAATTCATCCTCGTAAAATAATTTTAATTCTTGTGCTCTTTGTGGAGCGTATTTTTGTGCTAAATAAAATGCTAATCCTGATGCCATACAAGGTACAAAACGAAATGGTACATCGGTTGCATCTGTATAAGTTGCATCAACATCTTGTATTCTTTTTACAAAATAAATATGAACATCTTTTGATGCTGCTGTAGAATCTGGTGTTGTGTATAAAGTGACTGTTGTTTTATCTACAAATCTTTGTACAAAATATCTAGAAGGTGTTCCTTTAGATAATTTATTTGCTAATCCAGAATAAGTTGATCGATCTGTTTTAGTAAGAGCAGAATCTGCTTCAGATACTGTTCCTCTACCTGTTCTGTATGTTGCTTCTAATATATCAGCAACACCATAAGTAGATGTTCCAGTTGTTCCACCAACTGTTGTTGATGATGTTCCATCACTTGTTGCTCTGTAGAAAGTGTATTCAGCTTGTCCTTCAACGAGATCAATATTAGTGTCGCCTACTTCCCAGTAGTGCAAACCTCTATTGCCCCATTCTTGAAATAAAATATTTAAAGAACGTCTTGCTGTTTTTAATTGATATCCCGAAACAGATTGTAAGCCGATTCGCTCGTAGGCTTCTTCGATGATTTCGTCTACAGCAAATGTCTTATCAAACGTTACTGTTCCAGAAGTAGTATTAGCCATTCGCTACCTCCTATGATGGTGTCTTAATAAACTCTGCTATAACCGTATACATGTTACCGTCATCCGCTAAAGCATCGACAACCATATTAATATCACCGTTTGTATTAGCGTCTGTGCTTGGTGGTAATCCACCAAACTCTCTAAAGTCCCAATAACCTGTTCCGACTAAACCAAGTAAAGGTCTATCACCGTCTGAATCTTCAAAATCTAAACGAGCATGTGTATCGCCACCATCTCCACTATCACATGCAAACCAAATTCTTTGCAAAGTTCCTAGTGAAGCAGCACCTCCTACGGTACGTGCGGAAGAGTCAAAAAATACTGTTGTGCTTCCATCGCCATCTGATTCGACAACGATTTTTAATACGACTCGTTTTTCGTTTTCTTGTAAGACCTCTGGTCCTGTTACTGTATCTGCCATAATCCCTCCTTAATCAAGATTACTAGATGGGGCCGAAGCCCCATCCTAATGTTTATTTATTAAGCTGTGTATCCCCAAAATTCGATGAGAAGTTTTCCAGCCGTGTAGTCTGCATTCGTCGATGCGCCAGTTGCCATGTACAGATATTTATCTGCTGCAACAGTTGCAAGACTAACTACGCTATTTAAAGCTAAGTCACCACTGTCACAAATTTGTACTTGGTTAGTTAGACCAGTTACTGCTGCATCTTCTGTTCCAGTTGCTTCATCCGCATACCATAAATTGATATCTGGATCTCCGCCTGCTGGAGCTTCTAGACAAGTTAATTTTCCGCCAAGAACCGTTCCGTTCACAGCTGCTGTAATTTGTCCAATGTGAGAGTTAGCAGTTGAATCTTTTCCGATGATGTCACCAGAACCAGATGATGCTAAACCTGTTAAGTCAATTAAAATAGTAGTGTGAAAAACTTCACCAATTTTAATAACTCCAGCTTGGTAAACTGTGCCTGTACCAGTAGTAATTCCTGTACCTGCAGTTGTTGCAATAGTGTTTCCAGTTAGAGTTGATCTTCCTGTTACACTTAATGTACCACCAGCTGAAACGTTTCCGCTTGAGTCAATAGTTGTGTTTTCTGTAATAGCTCCAGTCGCTGCAGTTTTTGTGATTTGTGCGAAACCATTTTCTGAACGAACTTTGCCATTAAATGTTGTATTTGCCATGTTTATAATCCTCCTAGATTATGTGAATGTAGTCTCTAGGTCGTCGACTATACTCGTCTACATTCTTTTTTAAATTGTATAGTAATTTTTTATAGCGTTTTTTTGAATAGAGCGCAAGCGATTATGTGAGTCGGAATGATTTTTCCTTATATAGCTTTTTTGTACTAAGTAGCTACTGAAACTTGTGCCTGTGAGTCTTCGATCTTATTAACTCTGTGAGCAACTTTGGCTTCTTCTAACTTGATCTCAGTAACGATTTCTCTAATCTTATCGTCAATTTTAACCATGTTAAGAGTATATCTACCTGATTCGTTATACTCCTGCTCCCACTTAACTCCAAGGACTTCTTTTGTTTGTATAGGTCTTGTGTCATATACAACCTCCTCATAGGTTATCCATTTACCTTTTTTTCGTAAATCCATCAGTATCAAATATTACCTCTTTTTTTCCTAGTTTGTCAAGGATAGATTGTTCAATACTTTCAGCATTATCTTCAGCCATAACGGTGAAGTCTGCATAATGCCCATGGTAGCGGATTTGTACTCGGAAGTTTTTCATAGTCTAATTCTTACTTTATGTTTCAAATGAGGCGGAATTGTGTCCCGCCTCATTAATTTATTTACTTATTACGCACCTGGTGATCCGAAGATACCTCTCCAGTCAGACCAGCCGAAGCTGTATCTTTCTCGAGCTTTGTATCTCACGTTACCAGTTTCAAAATCGCCTTCCATAGCAGTTTTGATTGGTGCTCTTGTGAAGTGTTTAATCCATTTGGTACATCTGTTTTGATAAAGAATGCATCAGTGTCAGTTAAGTAGTGGTTAACTACATAACCTTGAGGTATCATTCCCATGATACGACTGCATTGATATCATTATCAGCTGTTCCAGTTCTACCTACAGATTTCATCAATCTTTCAGCAGTAAATTGCAAAGCAGAAGGAATAATTAATTTCATTCCTTTAGCTGCAATTTTCAGACCACGCTCATCAGTTAGTGCTGCAATGTCAATCATTGCTTGCTCTAAAGATGTTTCGTTAAGGTCTGCAGCAGTTGATAGTTCATTTTGCTCAGTACCAGCAACAATTACGTGTGCTGTTGAACAAAGTTCTAAACCATCTCCGCCTGTGAAGAACTATTAAACGCTCTGTTAAGAACATTTGCTGCTTTAACTTGTTTAGAATTAGCCATAGATCTAGCTAATGCTTTTGTATATCTAGACGCAAGTCTGTCATACAAGTTATCTTCAATCGCTTCTTCAGTGATTGAGAACGCTAAAGCAAGCGTTTCATGCGTGTAACGAGCCGTGAAAGTTTCTTGTGCTGCATCGTAGTTAACACTTGAACCTTCAGGTTTTACAGAAGCATTTGCAAATCCAGATAACATAACTTCTTCTTCAAAAGCTCTGTCTGAATTTTCTGAACTGAAAATTTCTGCATGTTCGTTATCATAGTTTTTGTACTCCAGGCCGAATAGTGCATTCAAACCTGGCTCTAGTTCTTTAACTAGTTGTGATCGTGATATTGCCATAATTTATTATCTCCTATTATACCTGTTTTAAATGTAAATACATGCTCAGTTCATTGAACACAACGTATGCGTTGCAATTAGCTGTTGCTGTATCACTGTTTTCTGGATCTTTTGATATACCGATTTGTTTAAAACCGCCTGCAGTAGTATCAAAGTTATCGGAAGTGTCTAATTCTGAAGTTGATTGTCCAGTAATAGTACTTCCGCCACACCTACAAAATCCATTGCTGAATGTTTCATAGCTGCTGTTCCAGTACCATCATGTTGTGCTTCAAACACGATATAAGGGTCCATGTACGGTAGCTTTATATCAGAAGCATTAGTGCTTGCTGCATAGTAAGCTTTCCATGTTGGTTTACTTGTTGTCGGGTCAGTATAAAACACGCCACCGAAAACACCCAATTGTTGACGTCTCCAGCTGCTGCTGCTTCAATACCACCAGCTGCACTGCTTCAACTACTTGTCCAGTAAAAATATGCTGTTCCGTAGTTAGCTGCGATTGCATATTCTTCAGTTCTGATTTGTCCACCTGTAAGTGATCTTGTAGGTCTAAAACCGAAAGCTGCGTCTTGATTTGCCATAGTTTTTCTCCTTTGTAAACCACTATCCGTGGTTTACGGTTTACTTTATTCGTTGGATTAGGAATCGCTAATAAATTAGTTTTTCTTTGTTCCACCGAAGGTTACACGGGACTGCCTCTCAGCATTGATCGGCATTCCTGGGTGTTGCTCCTTCATGAGATCGTTTTCTATAGCGTCATTTGCGTCTTGAGTCATATTATTAAAATATCTTCGCGCGATTTGACAATCTCTTCGGTACCTTTGCAAGCAAAAGGCCACCAACTCCGATTACCCCTTTGTATTTGCCTTCTGTAACAGTTGGATATTGAGATCCTGGATATGCATCAGCTCTTACAAGCTCGTATCCTGATCTTATTCGCCTAGCCATGTTTTTGAATCATCAAAACCCATAGTCTCAGCTCTTATCCACCTGTGATGAAACCATCTGGCGCAGGGGGTGCATCTAAAGATGATGGTGGAGTCCAAACTTTTTGAGTTGTTTTTTCTCTAGTTTGGCTCGCACGGGAAGTTTTCATTTTGTCGTCATTTTGCATATGCTTATGCCTCCTTCGTGATTTTTAATTGTTTTGCATACTCTTCTAGTGGCACACCTAATTTTTTAGCGATTGCTACCTGAGATGATGTGAGTCTCACAGTTTTGCGACCAGGTTTACACTTCGCTTCGCTGAAGCTACTGTTTGTGTAGGTTTAGTCGATTCCTGAGACGTAGTATTACCAAATTTATGTGGAAAGTCAACACGTATTCTTTTATCTATTTCCGCATAGTATTCGGGAGAATTAGGATCAAACCCTTCTTGCTCGGTTAGTTTTTATGTAAATCAAAAGCCGTATAAGTCATGGCACTATCTTTACCAAACCATTCGTTTTTGACGCCCAGTCTTCAGCTCTTGGATCTGGCGGAGGTGTTTGCCCCTGCAGACTTGATCTAAAGATGGTGTTTTTACAGCTTTTCTTTGTCTTGAGATTGACGTTCTTTTAAAGCATTCAATCTTGTTTCTTCAACCGCTAACTGAGCAATCGATCTTTGAGCATCAACTTCTGCGTTGATATCTCCAGCTTCTCTTGCTGTTGTTAATTTTGCTTTAGCTGCTTCAAGACCAGATGTTACTCGATTCTCAATGCTTTGACATAATTAGGTTCAAGTTTTGTTAGTCTAGTTTTAAGTTCAGAAAGTTCTCTTGACCACCTTTAGCGTATTCAAGAGCGGCTTCTTTTTGTCTTTCTGCTTCACGCCATTTTTTAGTTAGTTTAGCAATTCTTTTTTGAACACCTTCACTATATTCTTCTAATTCTTGTTTTGGTTTTCTTCTTTTGGTTTCTTCTTCCTGCTGCTTGTCTCTTGATTCTTGTTTCTCTTCAACTGCTTCTTTTTCTCTTCGACAACCGGTTCTACGGTTTCGATACTTCTTCTTTTTCTTCTTCAATATCAACTTCAGCGCCTGGGCCTGTTGTATCAATATCTACTGTTTTTTCTTCTACGTCTGGCATAGTTCCTCCTATGTTAATTATGATGAAGTACGTTTTCAGGATTTTCTATGGTTCCTAAAACTTCGTCGTCGTTTAATATACGAACTTCTCCACCTTCGATGGGTAATCTTGATCCTGCGTAACGTGCAAATATAACCCACTGTCCTTTTTGCACCACGGTCCCGTTGGAAACTTTTCTTTATCATGATAGGCCAACGGACCCATCTTGAGTACGTAACCACAATTGGTTGCGATACGTAATTTGTCTAATGATTCTTGTGCGATTAAAATTCCGCCTTTAGTTTTTCTTTGGGTGTAAAGGGTAAGACTAAAAGTCGCCAGCCGCTAGGATCAGGCAGCAGGGATTTTTGTTCTTTGATATTGTCGGGATTTAAAGGTTCTTTTCTTTTTTTGTACTTTTCTTCCAAAGCATTTTTATGCTTTGGGAGGTTGTTTTCCGATGTCGATAACGTTTCCTTGTTCATCTTTTTGCTCCTTCTGTTTAAGCAGGTTAGAGATTTCCTGTAGCATGTACTGATATGTACGTGCCTGTCCTAACATATACTGATATTTCTCCATGTTGTCAATACCACCACTAATCATAGTGTCACCAACTCTTTGTAGATTGTCTTGTATAATTTTTTGTAATTTTGCAACGATAACTAATGGATCCACTAGCAATCCCACTTTCTAAGTGCTTTGTTGATTCTTGAATTTGGATCTCGTGCAGTTTTAGCAGATGTTAATCTTTTCTTCATACCACCCATTCTTGCACAAAATGATTTACGTCTTCCACTTGTTTTTGATTTTGTAGGTGCTTTTAATGTACCACCTGTTTGAGTTTTATAACTTGCTCTACCTTTTTGATTTAATCCACCAGATTCGATTGACCTTCTTTTCTTGTCCAAGCAGCACCGCCACCATTGTAGTACATTCTGGCATTAAATCATTCCTTTGTAGTATTTCTCATATGATTTATTTGATAATTTTTCCACCATATTCACTTTTATAGCGCTTCCGATGTAGCCACCTTCATTAAGTTGACTCTATTTTTCTCTTCTCAATTAGATTTTTACCACCACGGCCAATGCCAACAGTAGTTCCACCTTTTTCCAATCATAGAAAACATTATGCTTTCGCCGTTTTTGCTGATTGTTTTAAAGCTTTATCAGTAACAGATCCTTACCTGATTTACTTCTGTCTTTTTGCTTTATTCATGTAGTAGTAAGACCTTTTTAGCTGTACGTCCATCTTTAGTTACGTGTGTTTTTGTCATTATTTCCTCTTTAAATATTTATTGTTTTTAAGTTTTTCAAAGCTTTATCTGATCCTTTAAATGTTTAGTTAATTTAGCTTTAGTTTGACCTAGTCAAATTTAGCTGCTTCTAATTTCTTTTGAAGCTTCAGCAACTTCCTGGCTAACGGTTTTTGTACCTTTTAACGAACCTGGTTTAATAAATTTTCCTCCACCAGTTTTGTATTGTTGTCATAGATGGAAAATTTCTTTACACCTGCACGTTTTTATAGTTTTTAAAATAATTAGACACTATGCTTTTTCCTCCACGTTTTGCTTTAAATGTTGCTTTCATTCCTTTAGCCATTCCTTTAGCTCTAGCTGTTTCCCAACCTTAATAAACCGCTTTTATTTATGTCTCTTGCCTTAACTATTTTTCCATTACGGTAGTTAGCTCTTGCACTTCTTCCTTTTATTTCTATTTGGCATTATTTTTCCTCCGTTGTTTCTAAATACTTGTGTACCCTTTATACCAAAACGCTGGCAACTACAAGTATCCATAAATTAGTAAACCATTTTGGCAGATTCGAGAAATACTCGAAAAGACGTTTATTTTCGCCATCGATGCCGGATCGTCTGTCCATACCGACCATGCGAGCACTATAATGGGAACGTTAAAATTGCAAGAACTATTTCGTCCTTGTAGTCGTTTTGCCGAGCTTCTAAATTTGCCCTGGTAAGATTCTTCACCTCGAGCCATACGCTCTGCATGCATCAACTGTGCATCAGACATTGCCATTTTAGTTTTTTGACGGTTGGCATATATTTTACCACCCGCTTGTAATGCTATTTTTGCTAATCCAAACCAAGCCATTATTTACCCTTTCCATTTGTTTTTGGTTTCATGCCAGCAATTTTAAGTCTGTTGGCATTTGCCATTTCTTGTTTTTCAATTGATGTATCAGCTCTTAATTCAGATAGTTCTTCATTTTGTTGAAGTTTTCTTCTTGAACTTGTTGATTCATCATAGCCTTCATGTTCTCAAGATTGATTCGTTCCTGAGCTTCATTTCTTTTAGCTTCATTATCCATTGCTCTAATATCAAGTTCTCTTGATCTTAATTTAGCAATTGGGTCATTGTCAAACTGAGAAGTAATTTTCTTCTCTTCCTTCATAAAGTCTTCCATCATTTCTGCAATCAATACTGCTTTTCTTGCATCAATCTTTTGTTGCATCTGTTGCATCTGTGCATGAATCTGTTGCATTTCAGGTGTATTCGCTGCAGCTTGCATTTGAGGATTTTGTTGCATTCCCATTTGATGTTGCTGCATCTGTTGCATTTCTTCTCTAAATTCTAATTGCACTTGTTCTTGTGCCATTAAACTAATGTGCTCCAAACAGTTCTTTTCAATAGACGCCATAACCATAGGATTATTTTTAGCTAGATTGGTTGCCATAAAATTTAAGTGAGCTGTTATGTGAGCTTGGTGATCTTGATTAGGAAATGCTTTAAAAGGTTGTGCTCCTAATGCATCGATATGTTCGAGTGCTGGATCTTTTGGAACCATTTTAGGTTTAGCTTTTAAAATTAAATCAATATCTTTCACTCCTAGTGCTTCATACATATTTCTATACACTTCATACTGATTGTGCATTTTTGGATTTGAGGCTGCCAATTGCAATTCCGTTTGCGCAAGGGAGATACGCTGAGTCTGTGAAAAGATATTGGGGTCAGCAACTGGCAGAATATCTACTCTGTCATCAAAGTCCATTTTCATAATTTGTTTCTGTCCTCCAACAACATCGTATGGATATACGGGTGGTAGATAAAGTTTGAATACTCTTGCAAGTAAATTAAATTCTCTTTTCATGGCAGCATATAATCTTTTGTGTATTGCTGACATGGTTCTTGAACCTCTTTCTAACAGAGCTACGGTCGTGCCCACTGCTGCTTGTTGATTCCCCTCACCTACTTGCAGGTCCGCTATTGATGCGAATCTTTGTCCTGCAGATACCACGACGCCCATAAGTTGTAATAAGGTTTGAGAAGGTTCTTTAAATGGAAGTGTCATAAAGGCATCTCTTAAATTTCCACCTGGTGCATCCACATCTCTAAATTCTCCTGGTTGTATTGATTGTGCTTCATCTCTCATTTTAATACCACGCATTTTAAATCCTGCGGGTAAATTAGATAAAGTTCCTGCATCTAATAGTTGTCTTAGTGCAGCGGTTGCTGTTCTTGATAATCCACCAATCATGTGAATTAAACCAAAGCCATAAAACCTAATCCTGGTAAAAATTTAAAATGAACAAAATATTCTATTTTATCTTTTTTAGGATCGTTCATTTCATAATTTCTACGAATCGATAATATTTTTCTTGTACCTTCTTCTAACGTTACAATGTAAGGTAATTTAATTCCTGTAGGTTGACCATCTTGTCCTGATCTTCAAAACCTTCTAAATCTAAATTGACATGGCATTCAAAATCGTATACATACGATCATCTCTTCCACGTGTTGCACCTTCAAGTTCTCTTTCTTTTTTCTGAGCTTCTGTTTCTTGCATGTAAGATGGATTCAATTCTAAATCTCTATAAAAACCACCGACTTGTTGTTTTCTTAAATCATTTTCTGTCATACGAATAACTATGAATAATAGATTCACAATCATCGAGTGATGTTGCTGTATAAGGTACAACTAAATCATCTGCAGGTACAAACTTAGATACGGCTCTTTGCATAATTTCATCA
>UEXL01001401.1_pt1 | contig 12173 bp, 21 predicted proteins | sample 1796671 | NCBI WGS metagenome assembly UEXL01 (sample SAMEA4772471, study PRJEB27181) | metagenome
TCATCACCACAGCCATACATTTGGTCAAACCAAGCGCGCCCATGTAAGCATGGATCTGCACACGATATGAATCGCTCCAGTCCTCGTAGCTTTGTAGCTTAACTAGTTCTTTAAACCGCTTGTCGTTGGCGCTCTTGACCTCCATGAGAAGAACAACCTCTTCATCAGGGGGTGGCAGTACGCCCTTGAGAAGGCCATCACAGGAGCCTGCGAAGTGACCGCCAAGGAACGATGCCCTGAACTGGTTGCCATCTGCATCATGTGAGGCAATAGATATAATCCCAGTGTCGCGGATGTTATCTACGATCTGGTCCTCGATGCGGTTGCCCAAGTCAAACAGGCGCAGCATCCTGCCGCCGAATGTAGATGGTAAGCACCAGCGGAATCCCATCCACTGTCGGTACTCATCATCATCTCCTATGCCACTGAACCCTAGGTGGCCACGGTTACGGCCTTCCTTTGCGGCAATGGCTTCATCGATCTTTTCAAAAATGGACGCTGATAACATTCCAATATTTCCCCTCTTTTCTTACAGTGATTTGTTTGATGTGATTCATATTGTTCTGCACGTTTACTTGGTGTACAGCCCAGTCAATGTCTGCAGGGCATCTGTATTGCTTGGTCAGCGCCCTCCACTTCTTCTCTGCCATCATTCCAGCCTTACCCTTCATGCCCAGCATGATAGGCATATTTTGTGGCCAGTAGTCGCCTGGACTTGAGAACATGACGTTAAGGTATTCATTGCCACTCTTCGATACCTTTTTCTCAGCAGTCACATAGTCAATGTCTTTAATCTTCTCTAACTTCTCAGCGGGATCTTCTAGTTCATCTGATAAGACAGAACCTGCGGCTGCTTGCCTGGATGTGGCGGCATCCTTCTCTTCTTCCATCGCGCTTATCAGTAGTTGCTGCTCTTTCACCATCTGCTTCACACGATCAGCGCCACACTCAACACAGGTGTATACATCGTTGTCGTTCACACCTACACACTCATCGCAGATCCATATCTTGGGAGTCTTGCTCTCTTCCTTCTCAGGCGTTGGTGGTTTAGCTGTATCAATACACCCATGGCGCTGCATGTTTTCGCCATAGTCCAGTAGCATGCAGTCTTTCTTGTCACCCCAAGTACGCATGCCTCGACCACAAATCTGTATGTACAGGCCAAGCGATTTAGTGGGTCTGAGTAGTGCTATGCAGTCAGTTCGCGGGGCATCCCAGCCTTCAGTGAGAACAGCTACGTTACATAGCGCGTTGATCTTGCCGTCCTCAAAACGCTCAAGGATATCTTCTCGCTCTGCTTGCGGGGTTTCCCCCGTCACTACAGCGGCCTCAATGCCTGCTTGCTGCAGGTACATGCACATCTTATTGGCATGGTCCACTGTGATACAGAAGAACACACTGCTCAGTCTGCCCTTGCTGTACGCCTTGTCTATCCAGTCATTGATGATGGCCAGCATGGTCTGATCTTCCATGGCAAGCTTGGCAATGTCGGACTCACGATAGTCGCCACCTTTGAACTTGACCCGCGCAGTAGATGCATCGATCACGGCATCATCTGCTACTTGGAATGCAGACAAGCGGCAGAGATAACCTTGCTTGATCATCTCAGGTATACCTACCTTGTAAGCTACGCCTGAGAAGAAGTGATCATCTAGGCCATAGATAAAGCCTTGGCCCATGCGAAATGGTGTAGCTGTTACGCCTAGAATCTTAGGCTCAATCCATTGTTCATCATCAAAGTGTTGAAAGATCTTGCGGTAACGTGTCTTTGGATCTGGCGCAACGTGGTGGGCTTCATCAACAATGATGTAATCGAAGTGACCGCTAGACCCCAAACGCTTTGGTGTGGCCAAGGTGTCACGGCTGGCGATAACAATACGGGCATCTACTTCAAACTGGTTAAGCCCAGCAGCCACGATGCCTGACGGGGCGCATGACCAAACTTTCTTGAGTTTGTCATCTGCCTGTGACACAAGCTCTTGCCGGTGTGCCAAAATTAAAACCCTGCAATCAGGCTCTCGTTCAAACAACTGCTTGATCAGGTTGGCAAAGACTACAGTCTTGCCAGCACCTGTGGGTAGGACGATCAGTGGGTGCGTGTCTTGGGTTTTAAACCAGTGCAGCGCAGCATCAATAGCTTCTTCTTGATAGTATCTTAACTTCATTAGTGACATACCACTGGTTCTAATTGATCTTCAATTTGTTTCAGGGTTGTTAATAAGAAAGGGCTTAAGAACTCAATGCGCTCATTAGCTATGAGGTAAGTGGCTGCATAGATCATCATGGTTTCTGCAAACACATCAGGATCTAGATCATCTGCAATACCTGCCATGTTCTTAATAAGTTCAAGGGCGTACTGGTATTCTTCGTTTGCACCAGGCATTTCAATTTCAAATTCTTCATTCATTTTACAATAGCTCCATGAGTATTAACGCCTTCGGCATACTCTTCACAATTTAAACAATAGAACCCCTCGCCTAGATCGTACTCAAGGTCGGGCTTGTAACAGTCTGTGCAATACAACTGCCCATAATCTAGGTGAGCAAGCGCCTCGCACACTGGGCAAGATTCATGGGTATACCATCCAGTTGGTGAGTCACAGTCTTCATACTCATCAGACTCCATCTCTACATCAGGATGCTTATCACAGAACTCTGCGTCCTTTACGTTCCACGGGGCGCAAGGGTTACTTGCCTCCGACTTTCTTCTGACTTCATCTATGTCAGTCATTATCACTCCTTCTTTGCAAAGCCCTCACTTCTTCTTTGGTAGCAAGATTGACACTTCAAGCGGCCCTTGAACTGAGTAAACTCAGACGCTGGCTTAAGCTTCCCGCAATTGATGCACGGCCTAGTCTTGCCAACCGTTGCATCATCTGGGAGTTGAGTTGGCTTGTTACCTTTAGCAAGCCATTCTTGGTAAGCGTCATTCATCTAGCAGTTCACACCATTTTCAGCCATGAAGATCTCCACCCCAATATATTCATCAGGGAAAGACTCGTAGGCTTCAGACAAAAGCTTCTGCAACTTCAACAAGATCTCTATCTTGCTCTGCGTATCCGCTTCGCCGTGGTAGTTAGTAAAAAGGGGTATCCTAGTCAGCAATTGCTTGCTGTCATCATGGTCATCCCCATGCGTGTAGATTCGCAGACCGTGGTCAGCGTATCGATGCCAAAATAAATTGGCAGGGTGCGACACTTGAAAGACATCAGTGCCTTTGGTTAACTGCTCAAGCTCTTCGATGCGCTTCTCTGCTGCGCTAAGTTGCTTCACAGTGTTGATGTGATGCTCTTGATCTAAGCTGCGTGACCTGATCTCTTCCTTTAACTGCTCTACTACTTCTTTTTTTGTTGGTGCTTTCATATCTATCTCTTGTTGCTTTGGTTTTTAATTAGTCCCGTCTTCGGCCACACTGACGGGCAAGTGCTACTAGGAAGTAGGATTCTCCCTTGGCCTAAATTAGTCCCGCCTAGTGGCGATAATCATTCTTCTTATCTTTAGTTAGCGCATAGTCTTTGGTTACGATGCCAAACTTCTTATCGCCTCGTTGATGCGCCTTGATCCATACTGTACGACCATCCTTGTATTCTCTCTTATGGCCTTTTACTTCATGCAGTGCGTTACCAAACTCACGAGTGCGCTGAGTCTGCTTACCCTCAAAAACTTGTTTCTCTTTAGGCAGTTTGATTTCGAGTTTGTAATGGCGGTTGCGGGGCCGCATTCGGCTACTGACACTCTTCGTGTGTTTGCCGCGACATACAGGTTCTGTAAACACCCAACTAAAATTTTGTGCAGCGATGAATGCTATGAGCTTTGGAAAAGACTCAAGCATCGACAGTGCGTAATAAGACCTACTATCTTCAACGGTTAATTCAAAAAACTTTGCCGTGCCAACACTAGGATTGAAACCACCGTTTTTCTCTGGGAACGCGGGTGGCATAGAGGTTATTTGTGAAATCATACGCTGTTCATCAAAACTTAAGCTATGTATCCAGTTCTTATAATCTACTCCATAGCTTCTCGTTACAGAGTCAAAAAAACCTATCCTGGGGATAAGAAAATGCGCTTGAACATCTCGTAGATTGATAGCCCTGTATCGTCTCTGTAGCCTTCATCGTATTCAGATTCATAATTCAACCACGGTTTGTCCTGTACGTCATCAGAGTAAGCCGCGTTAGCAATGGCGGTAGGAAGGTGTGTAATGGTTAATCTTTCTGCACCCACATTTGCCTCACCAACATAATAAGAGTAGCGATAATATGTTTCTGGTTGGATCATTGAGCTATCAATACCCAAAGTTAAAATCTGTCCTCTTTGTATTTTGGTTATCCACCACCCCCTCAAACACCTGCTGTTTTGCAACTTCACTATCCATATCAGGAAGACTAGGCATTTCCCAACCCATAAACATCTCATCGTGTGGAATTCTTGCCTCCCAAAAATTAGTAACCATCTGCCTACCAGTGGCTTTTTTAATCTTTTTTTGCGTATCTTTGACTACGTCCTCCGATACTTCATAGGTAACGCTATTCAATAACTTTTTGGCTGCAAAAGGCGCGCCATCGTTTACCATTCTTTTTTCCCACTGCTTCGTAGGAAGCGTTACACCCTTGATCCGAAGATAAGGCTTGTGCATCGTGTGTGCTATCTCAGCTTGAAAATCCGATACTGTAAACTTGTTACTCATATCTACCTCTTGTTGCTTTGTTTTTAAAAACAGCCCCGCCTGCGGCCACACGGACGGGAACGTGCAAAAGAGGGGGTGTTAACCCTTGGCCTTACTGCTTAGTTAAGACCAGCTTGCAGTCTCTAGGCCAGCGGCTGGTGTAGCCTGTGCCTGTTGTGGCTGCTCAGTCTGAGCGTGTGGTTGTGCAGGTCCAGCACCAGACTTGTACCCAGCAATCTTGTTGCTTGGTCCATACTGACCAGAACCAGGCTCAACCTTGATGCTTGCAGTGAACTGCTTACCCATCGCAGCGCGAAGCATGTCAGTGTTCAACGTCTGCGATACATCTTGGCCAGTGGCCCCAATGAATCCCTTCAGGCGAGACACGCCCACTTGATTGTTGAGCACGAAGTAATCCCAGATCTTACGACCTGCATAGCTTGGCCCAACTACGTTGAACTCAATCTTGATCATGTCGTTGCCAGCCTTAGACTGCTGCTCTTCGTACATAGCTGCCGACAAAGTGTAATCACCTGCTGGGAACGGCTCAGAACCACCGCCACCTGTACTTGCTTCGATGTTACTTACATCGATCCCTTGATCTAATAGACCCATAATGCTGCTCCTTAAGCTGCTTCGTTTTTGTTTGCAGACAATGCTGCGGTGTAGGAATCCATAAAGGATTGCCATGAGAACTCAATCTTCTGTGGAAGATCTATACGAGACTTCGCGTCATACGCTGCTGCGAACTTGGTAAACAAACTGCGATTACCGTAGCTCACACCACGCGCCTTCTGACCATCCTTGATTAAGGTGGTTTCATAGTTAGCGAACAGATTGAAATCAACCCAGTCCTTAATAAGGGCGTTGACCTTCTTATTGCAGCGCATCTCCCAGCGATCATAAGGTTCCAACTCTGGATCTTTGTACGCCTTAGATGCAACGTGGCTCAACAGAATGATGTTCATGCTTTTCTGTGTGTGAGCTACGTTCAACCCATTCAACAGATGAACCCATGCATTCTCTTCAGCTACATAGAACGCGCCGTACCCCGCCTTGGGATCTGCCGCACTTGTCCAGCCATTCTGAGTACACACATATGCTTCACCCAACTTGGCGGCAGCATCAGTGGTGTCCAGAACAACCGTCTTATACGGATGGTCTTCAGTCACAAGCGTCTTCACCTGCTCAATAAGATCTTCCCAAGTATTAGCTTGAGGAAACCTTGGCGCATCAATGAAAGACAGACCGTCCTCCGCTTGAATGAAGATCGATTGGTCTGCGTTAGCACCAAACGTACTCTTACCTATACCATCTGTGCCTTGGATGTTAATCCGCACTGGGGGTATTGGCCCACCGCTTTCGCGGGTACTCGTAACCTGCTGAAGTAAAGACATATTAGTCCTCCTCTTTAAGTAGTTTTTCAGCGTTGATTGCTTTGACCTTGGGGTCACCTAACTTAATTGAATGTGCGTCATGCCATTTAGATGCAAGCTCTGGATGAGCTAATGCATAATCTTTGAATGCACGCATATCAACTTTGTATGTAGTTTGCTGAGTTAAAAAGGAGGGCCAGTCTTGCTTTGGAATTGCTTCAGATACCTCATCGAGGATGACTTGATCCCAGATGTGATCTCTCTTCATCTCTACAGTAATACCATCTACTGTTCTTTCCCCACCTTCATTATGGATCGGAGCAAGCATTGCACTTACTTCTTTCGTATCCAAGAGTTCACGGTTCAGCTTCCTGATCGTTTTCTCTATCTCTGCCTTCTTGCTTTTTGCACCCACTAATTGCAGCGCCAAACACTTCATGCTTGTCATGCTTCTTTCCTTTCTTCTGTCTAACTCATCTCTCTACAAAACCGATAGTGCACCAAAGCCCACCAAGGTGCAATACCTTTTTATAAAATAATTTTACAAACGGATATTACATGAGTAGTATGAGGCAACTTAGCTAACAAAAAGAAGTGTCATGGAATTTATGATTGAGCAAAACGTGCCGAAGCCAAGTCACCCTACTAAGGGGCAGGGTAAATGGCAAAAGCTTTTGAAGAAGATGGCTATAGGTGACAGCGTGTTCTTGAACAGTGAAGAAGAAGTCAGGTGTATTAGGGCGGCAGCATACAAACTAGGCATGACTATCGAGTCATCTCGCGGTGATGACCAGAGGTATTGGGTCGGACGGAAATCTTGATGATGCCTTTTCTAGCTAGTAGCTATGACGGGCCTATGTCGCCCGAAGCAAAGGAAGAACTGCTCTTTGATATGTGGGAGCAGGGTATGCACATCATCCCTTGTGGCTCACCAAGTGAAGTGGTGCCGCAATACTTCCGCACCAGGCATCCATTTGATTCAGAGGATGAACTCAAAGCTAAGTGGGCCAAGACACCACGGGTAAAGTGGCAGCACTATCAAAAGATCCAGCCATCTCAAGATGAGATCAAGCAGTGGCACAGCCAATACCCACTGGCAAACTGGGCGGCGATCACTGGCATTACCTTTGCGGTAGTAGATGCAGACAGTGATGACGCTGTGAACTGGATAGACGCTGGTGCAATTACAAGAACGCCACTGAAACAGACAACCCCACGGGGTGGTGCTCACTACTTCTATAGCCTTGGCTCTACCCTTATTCGTAATAGCGCGGGACTCAACAAGCTCGATGTCCGTGGTGATGGCGGGTATGTAATGGTCGCCCCTTCACATGGTTATGTGATGACATGCGATGAACAGTATGCCGTAGGTGGCATGGATGATCTCCCCGCCCTAGTCGATAACGATCTGCAAATGATGCATGTGTTCAACACGGGCAGCAAGGTTGAGAGCATACGCGACAAACTGACTGAGGCACCACAGGAACAGGGTACTCGCAACGATACCTTGGCAAGGCTCATAGGCAAGTGGGTGAAAGAAGGCTGGGGTATGCGCGAGGTATTGATCAAGGCGCAGGACTGGAACCAAACATGCTTCCCACCCATGGACTTGATCGAGGTTACCCGTACAGCCATCAGCATAATCAACGGGCATATCAAACGACACCCAGATGATGTGAATGCAGGGGTGCTTGGGTGGGAGACATCCAAGTGGCAGACAGATATCAATGAAGATCTTAAGGTCATTCAATCACAAGAAGATCCCATAGAAGAGAAGAAGCGTGAGGGTGAAGAGGATAAGTCATCAGGCCCACTAGGGTTAAAGCCGTTCAGCGACACTGAATGGGTGGACATGAACGATGATGGCATCGAGCAGTTCTGGGGTGATGCATTTATATTCCAGAAGAGCAGGGTGTTACTGCTTGGTAAACCAAAGATAGGTAAGTCCAATTGGTTGGGTGCATTCGCAGCGGGAGCTACCACCGGCACAGACTTCATGAATGTAGAGTTCAGTAGGCCATTGAAGGTGATGTGGTTTCAGGCAGAGATCATTGCAGAGTTTCTCAAGCGCAGAATAGATACCTACTACAAGCGGTTTGAGTTTGATGATGACCTGCGAAGGATGGGTCACAACAACCTGATCATCAGTGGTCGGCTGAGAAAGAACCTAATGCGTGACCAAGACATAGAACAGTTCAGTCAAGAGATCGCGTTTCACAAACCAGACATCGTGATGATCGACCCCATCATTAACTTCTTTGACGGGGAAGAGAACAGCAACACAGAGATACGCAAGCTGCTGGATCGCGTAGATATGCTGATGGATATGCACAACGTGACCGTGATCATAGCCCACCACACAGGCAAGGAACGGGCAGACGATAAGACGTTCATGTCGGCGCGTGGTGGTTCTGTGTTCGCCGGTTGGTTTGATAGTGGTATCAAGCTAGGTGGTGATAAATCAAACGTGTCTGTGTTCTATGAAGCGCGTAATGCTATGGAGCCTAAAGAACACTTAGCCAGCTTCGACTTTGATGATGGTATGTGGAAGGTGTCAGACCTAACGCAGCGCAACACTAGACCCCAGTTAACTGAAGAAGATGAGGTAGCCATTGCCAACGTGGTGGTTAGTGCTATGAGCAGCACAAAGTTTTATATCAGAAAAGAATTAGAACTACTGGCTAAGGAAGCTTTAAGCAAAGCCAACATGAACAGTGGTGATAAGGCTGGGCAAAAGGCAGTGTCTTATGTTCAGAAATATAAAGGTAACTTGGTCAAGACGCATGCTGTTCCAGGCAAGGCGGTCTGGCATTACCTTGAATCAAATGAAATGACAAGACCATGGGAGTCTGAGGAATGAGTGAATCAAAGCGACCAAAGATAAGTAGGTGGGTGTATGAGGTATTGCAGCAAGTAGGTAGACCTATAACCCGAAAGGCAATAGTCATAGAGTTAAAGCATCGAGGTAGGGAGGTCAGCCATGAACAACTTGGGACTGCACTTAGTAACATGCGTCATAGAAAACAATTGGTGGTCACAGGCAATAAGCTTAAGAAGTTTTCTGTGAGTGAGTTGCCTGTTGCTCCGTGGGATAGAGCTAAGAAGGCTGTGGTTGTTGAGCGGCATGTTGAGCCTGTTGTTAACTTCCGCGTTAAGTCAAACGGCAAAGAGATAGGAAGGGATTTAGAAGGAGATGTGAAAGCTAAGGCAAGCGGTCAAGAAAGCCTGATGCTGGTGTACATGCGCGTTAAGATAGCTGCGATGGTGCTGTGTACTGGCGCGGTTGCACTCTTGTCTGCGGTGTTGGCCGCAAGGTTGTTATAGACGGGCAAAAGACGGGCAAAAAAACCCCGCAAGAGGTGCGTGTCAAAGCGGGTGAGGAAGGCACACACATTACGGGGAACCCAAAGCAACAAGGGTCAAAACGGACTCTAACAGATGATAAATAAATACGCGAGTGGAGCAGTACGATATGGCAAAGGTAACCTTGGAAGCAGAGGTAGAAGAGAATCTTGTTGAGGAGTTCATTGGTACTATGAAAGAGTTGAGTGCATTGAGCAGGGTAAACGAGGATCTCAGTGAGTCAATGGAGTTCTTAGCCAAGAACATAGGCAAGAACACTGCGGACATACGCAAGTTAACAAAGTCTGTAGAGGGATTGATGTTAGCAATACAGTCAACAGGTAAGTAACAAAACAACAGGTAAGTAAAGCAACGGAGAAGTATAAGGTGAGTAATAGTTTAGCAAGTAACATGTTCATGTCAGCAATACGGGCGCAGGAAGTGGCGCACGAGAACTACATATCATATAAGCTGAAGACGGTGGTGACGGATGAGTTCACCGAAGCACAGAAGCGAGAGATCTTGAGCATGCAGTACAGCGGCGTGGTCTGTTCCAAGATCGCAAAGCGCATGAAAACAACGCCATTAGTGGTGACTAGGCTGATCAATAGAACGTCTTGGCCTGGCCCTAGGCAGTCGGGTTAGGAGGTCGTATGAAGGTAGTAGTGAACAACGAATGGCATGTGGAATGCCTCTCATGTGAGGCCCAATACTATGTGGCTGAGTACCCTGGAATTGACTACAGCGGGTGCCGTCACTGTGGCAAAAACGTACTGTATGTGACCGATCATAGGGTGAAGGTTGAGCCTGTGAAGGGGTCGGATGGTAGAGATGGGCATAACGAAACTGTTGGGCGCGGTGACACACTTAGGCCCTAAAGTTAATGTAGTTTCGAGGTTTGCGCGGGGGGGCTGAATACCCTAAAAGCGTAGGGTCAAGGGGGTGTTTTGGTTTTGACCCTACGGTAAGTCAAGTCATTGATTTATAAGGGAATAGGGTAGGGTCACGAGGGTCAGCGTGACCTACCGTGACCCTTGACCCTTCGCCTCGTAAGTCATTGATTTATAAGGGTGGGTCAAGGGTCAGGTGGGTCACTTCTAAAGAAGGGGAGAGAGATATAAATATCTCCCCTACGGGACACCCCCTTACTCCCTTCTTTGAAGAGGGGGTAGGAAAGGAAAAAAAATTTTGGAGTTTTAATTATGAGTAGTGATTTGTTGGGTGCAGAACAGGTGAGTGAGAATGAGTATGATGCTGACACTGACATACTCAATAGTCCAAAGCGGCATGCGATTGCAAAGTTTAAGGAGCGTCCGTTTACAAAAAAAAACAACAGGCGTTTATTCAGGCATTTGTTTATCAAGATCTGACTAATACAGAGTGTGCGTTTCGTGCGGGTTACTCAGTGCCAACTCAGTCGGCATCGATGCTGTTGAATGATCCAAGATATACGCATGTGCAGAATAAGATTAGGGAGCTACAAGAATCTAACCAGAAGAAGTATGAGATTACTTTTGAGAAGGTTGCGCGTGATCTTCAGATGATCAGGGATGCAGCAGTTGAAGATGGTTCGTATGGGGCTGCAGTTACAGCAGAGTTAGGCAGAGCAAAACTTGCAGGGCTGATGGTTGATAAGAAAGAGATCAAGCATGGGCGTATCGATCAGATGGATAGGTCAGAGGTTGAGTCAAGATTGAAGGCGTTGATCGATAAGAATCAACTTGCGCCTGTGCTCATGGAGAAGGTGGTGAGCGAGGAGGAGGTGGCAGAAGAGGTTGAAGAAGATTTTTCTGAAATCACAGATGAGGAAGCAGAGATCATGGAACAACAAGCTGATGCCATAGCAGAGGTTGAAGCGATTGATGGCTTTGAAGAATGGGATGTTGAAGATGGTGAGGAGGATGAGGGAGGTGAGGAAGGTGAAATCCTCGACTCCGAAGAGCACGAGGATGGTGAGGAGGATTAGACTAAGAGTTAATGAAGTCATCTAATGCCTTAATAACCATGTGCCTAGGTGGTCTGAACATCTTGCCCTTACGCATCAGCGGGGTAAGTCGCTTAGGCTTGGGTATCTTCACAGGTTGCTGTGATCTGAATGCCTTGACCCTATGCCCTGCACTACAGAATCTAGACAGTGGGTGGTAAGCCTTGAATGGTTCACCGCACCACTCGCACTTGAAGTCACGCAGAACACGGTGCTTGTGTATCTCAGCAGAGTTCTCACGCAACCCACCCCATGGAGCGTCCTCTGGGATAGGTGGTGAGATAGGTGAGGTGGGTTTATCAGTATAGTTCGACGGCATTGGGTAGCTCATTAACCTTTTTTTGAATGGATGTCCATGCGGACTTAAGTGCGCCCTCTTCTTCTTTTGTGTAGGCTTGCGACCAAAAGCATGTGCCTATCAAGCCATGTATGCGTGGGTCATCTGTCGATGAACTCATCATGCGTAACAACAACTCACGCTCAATGATGGTCAGGTTGATTAGAAAAATGGGATCGGTAGTGTTCGTATCACTCATGGTTCATTTCCTTGTCTGCGGCAAGCACTAGCTCACCTATTATTTGAATTAGTTGAGGCACAACGGCGTTGCCTAGGGATTTAATTCTGTCCACCCTATTGGGAACCCCATCAGCCACTCGACCCACTGCGGGTTCAGTTGCCCAGTCACCGCCTGTCTCCCACCCAAGTCGTTGATTACCTTCGTGGTCAGGCTTTCTTGTGTGCCTTTCTTTCCTCGACTCCTGTCTTGGTAGCCCAGCCTCGCTTCGTGGGCTAGTGGCGTAGGCCA
>UEXL01000331.1_pt1 | contig 12156 bp, 18 predicted proteins | sample 1796671 | NCBI WGS metagenome assembly UEXL01 (sample SAMEA4772471, study PRJEB27181) | metagenome
GTAGCTGACAACGACAAGTTGTCACTTAGTAAATCTGCACTAGAAAGCGTTAATGTTGCTGTTGTTGTTGCCATTTTTACTTTTTAATTATTATTGTTTTATTAATTTTTTCTCTACCGTACCATCATTGTAGAGGTAAAATAGAAGTTGGTTTTTACTTTGTTTTGCTGGTCTACCTAATAAATCAGTAATCATTATTAGTTCTTTTGCTTGTACTCTTGTTAATAGTGGTCCAACCCAAGTACCATCACAGTAATCATAAGTTGCTTGACATATTGTATCCCACTCGTTTTCACAACAGTAATCATCTACCGAAATAACCCAAGCGTAACAAGGGTCATTTAACCAATAAGGATTTCCAGGACCAGTAATACAATTAGCGTCATACAAGCAAGATATAGAATCATTAACATTAGCAGTTGATTCGTAGTTATACGCATTTGGATCCATGCAACCCATAACGACTTCGATACACGAACTGTTATCCGTGTTAGCAAGTGAATCGTAGTTAAGAGCGGTACTATCCATACACCCATAAATATAAGCAATACAACTAAAATCCTCTGTGTTTGCCGATGGATTGTAATTGAGCATAGAAGGATCCGTGCAGCCAGATATAAAAGGTATACAAGAACTATTATCACTATTTGCTAAAGGGTTATAGTTAAACATTATTGAGTCAGTACATCCAAAAACGTAAGGCTCACAATCACCGTCATCCGTGTTAGCGTTGACATTAAAGTTAAACATTGTTGGATCTATACAGCCATATATTAATGGCACGCAAGTATCCGGTGTGTTTGCTAGTGCGTTAAAATTAAACGCTAAAGACTCCATGCAACCTAATATAACAGGTACGCAACCACCATTATCAATGTTTGCTATTGTATCGTAATTAAAAGCTGTAGAATCTGTACAACCCCATTCAGCTTTAGTCTCGCAGCTACCATCACTAGTATCAGCCACAAAGCCTTGAGTATAATATTCTAAATAAACAGGGCTAGTACAACCAAGAACGTAGAAACATTGAGTTGATGTGTTTGCTGTATCTACATAGTTTAATGCTAGTGGATCCATACATCCAAATACTTTGTCGACGCAATAGTTACCACAATAAGTTGGTACAGTTCGTTTTAATAACGGTTGTATAAAAAGGTGGTATAACTTCTATCATAGTCATACCTAATGGGTTTGTCAGCTTAAATCCACAGTGAGCTGCAGATTGAAAAGCTTGTTGTGATATTGAAAACTTAAATGAAACCGGTTGAGGTGCTTTTAAGTTTATAACGTAGTCTTGAGAATAAGCAGTTGTATCTAATGTAAAGTTCCAAACGCTATCACCCTGTGTTACTTCTAGGTTTGATGCTGCCCAACCATCACCAACTAGATCTGTTAGTGTTAATGTGTAATCACATGCTGGAACTAAAGACATTGTATTAGCTATAGAATCATAGTTGTACATAGTAGAGTCAGTGCAACCAAACACCACCAACTCAGAGCACGAGCCATCGCTTGTGTCTGCCCTAGGGTTAAACTCTACATAAGAAGAATCCATACAACCAAATATAGGTGGACATGGAGCTACTAAAATAGCGTGAGCCGTGTCACTACCGAAGGCAGCGTTTGTTCCAGAAACTATAGTATCATAACATTGTACTACATAATAAGATCCATCTAAACCACCCCATAAAGCTCCATTTAAACCATCTCCATACGTATCATATATTGTAAAAGTTAATGGACCTGGTGGTAAACATCTTTGCTCTACAACAGAAGCATAATCAGGCTGAGAGCCATAATTAGTACCATAAGTTAACATGTTACCACTAGTATCTTCTATAGTCCATAAGTTTCACTTTGATATTGATCAAGGTTTATAATAATAGTCGTAGGCACACAGTTAGGTGGACCTTGTGCTAGCGTTATAAACGGTAATAATAGTAGTAGTAGTTTTTCATTTACTTTCTTTTTCTTTTTCCTTTTGTTTTAACACAGTTGTCTACGGTTCTACCACCTTTCTTTTTTGTACCACGAAGAGTGTATCCCTTCCAACAAGCCTTTCCATCTCTACCTTTTTTCTTTGTAAAGGGTGATTTCATTTTAAATGGACCACCCATATCTTTAATGTGTTGCTTTATAGTTTTAGCTTGCCTACCATGCGCTTTTACAGCGCCTTCTAACTCGCTTACTACTTTTTTTAAATCCTTGTGTTTTACCGCCATAATTATTGTTTTAACATTTCCAGCGTCTACGCGCTGCTTTACCTCTTTCACCAGTCCAGCCTTTAGACCTAGCACAAAATGATTTTCTTCTTTTAGCCGCTTTACTACCTGGTTTAACTTTACCTGTAACAGCTGTTTTAAGCTTACTTCCTGGGTTTTTACGTCTATAAGCTTTAACTCCCTTAGAAGTCATCCCAGCGCCTTCCTTTGTTGTTCTAAAGTTACGACCCTTACCTTTTGTAGTTTTTCTTACGTCAGGCTTTCTTTTTCTTTTTCTTTTCTTTTTCTAATGGAGAGTCGCTTTCATAAATAGATTCGCCATCATTTCTTCTGCGACCACAACTAGTAACAGCAAAAGGATTACCTTCTTGAACGTATCCTCTAGTTTTTTTAAACATACTGTTTTGCATCTCGCTACCAGGCATATTACTTTACTTTACAAGCACACCATCCAAGACATACTTTACCAAAAGTTATTTTCTTTATAATTTTACAAAATGTTTTTCATATCTATTTTTAAAGTCACTCATTAATTGATTATCTATTTCGTCTTGTACTTCTTCTCTTGTTGCTAGCATTTTAAAACTAAGATCAGCTTGAAACCTAGCAACCTCTTCTCCATCTTTAAATATTATAATAGTAGGTACAACAGCTATTTTATGTTTTGTTTGTGCCTCTGTATCTGTAGCTATATCTGAATATGCTATAGTTTTACAATCAGATAACTTATGAACCCAAGCAACATCATTAGCACTATTCCAACCAGCATTAAACTGAGTTACTTGTATTTGACCAAAAGCAGTGCTAGCAAAAAACACAAATACCATTACAAGTAGATACATAACATATTGCTGCCAAACTATTTCTTCTGTCTCCATTATCTATTATATAATTTGTCCTCTATTTTTCTAAAGTTTTTTATTTCTTCTACGTCTTTTTGTGTCTATAATAGTATTACGGATCATTTGATCTTTCATGTTAAACTCCATACGAGTAACTTCATCTGGTGGTATAACTGGTAGTTCTTTTGCCTCAGCAATATCTGCTTGCAACATAAACCACATACTTATTAAAGTTGCCATAGCAAATCCTATAGCTATTAATGTTTTTACACTTAGTACAAAACCCGTGTCTTCGTTTAACTCTTTTGCCATTTAAAAATCGTGTAGTTTAATCCTAATTTAAAGTCGTACCATTCTCTATTCCAGTACTTATTGTATTTTCCTTCTACAAAGTATCCTAAGTTTTTGTTTACTTTTATTCCGTATATTAATCCACCAGAATAATCATACCATTGACCATCAACATAATTGTGATAACTAAACTCACTACCATCATCATAATGATAAGGCATTAAACTTCCCCAAGCATGTCCATGTTTTCTTAGAATACTTATAGTAATCAAAACCAACAACAAATGAATGTTGTATAGTTTTCTTTAATTCGTTTCTTTTCTTTTCAGTGTAATCAGATAATACTTCAGGTATTACAACAGCCTCCCAAACCTCAGCACTAGTAGCAACTAACTCACCTGGGGTTATAGTATTCGTTGCTATACACATCTACCGTATAACCTTCTTGTAAAGCTAAGTATGTATAATGTAAATCACCGTTATCTAACATCCACTCATCTAAAGCGTTGTAACCATAAGGCTCAGCAAGTCTATGTAAACCAACGTTCCAAGATAAATTTTTACTTTTACGTTGTCTGTATCTTTCCGATGCTTCAAAATATTTAATATCAGCAAAACCATCTTCTAAGTACTCTAATTTTAAAGCAAAGAAGTTTATACACAATTCATCTGGACAACCATCATCAGAGCTAAATCTAATAAAATGATGTTGATCCATATAGTCAACACCTTCTTGTCTTTTGTAATCAACCTCAAATAAGTATTCAACTCCTTTAACTTTACCGACAGTGGCCGCATCACTGTAATTAGATTCCGTTCCATCATAAAATGTTTGAGCTTTGTTTTCATAGCCAAACCTTGCGATCTTACGTAATCCTATGGTAAAATTATAATCATAAGGAGTTGATATAGTCTGTGTAGATAAACCATTATCTACAGAGAATACATCAACATCTGAAAGTGATGTTCCACCGTTAACAGCCGTATAAAAAGTAGAGTACTTTAACAAGCCTTTAACGTCAATGTTTCCAATTGTTTGTGCTACCGTTATATTAGATATAAGTAGTAGCAGTATTATTAGTTTTCTTACCATCTTTTTATTATCACTTATTTTTAATTGTTTACTAATTTTAAATACTGTCTTTTATTCTTTATAGTTTTTTTTTACCTTTTTCTTTTTCTTTAATATCTTGTTTTATTTTTCATTTTTCAGTATCAAGATTTAAATTGTAGTTGTAACCACTAAAAACAAAGCTCTTTCCCAAGCTGTATGATCATTATTTAAAGCTTTCTAAGGTTTTGAGTTTTTTATACAATCTATTTAAAGGTACATTTGTAAAAGCTTCTACGTAGTTTGTAACAGCAGACCATTGAGGGTTATCAATATCAAAAGTTTCCATTTCGTCTATAACTTTTTGTTATAGTTAAGAGTTTTTCAGCATTAACTATTTTTCTAGCTTTAATACCTACAACTGGTGAAAAGTTTAACATCTCCATGATAACAGCACTTTCATCTGGATTATAACCTTTTTCTCTTTGTCTAGCAAAACAATAGCTATGTTTTTAAAGTAGCAACCGCAACGCCATATAAACCAGAACCTCTTAATACAGATCTATACTACCATTAACTCTTTCTTTTTCTTTAAAAATAAATTATTATTATCTTCTTCATCATCAAACATCATAGCAAACAAAGCTGTTTGTAATGTGTAGAATATAGCATTTTGAACAGCAAAGTAATACGTTATTCTAGCAGCATTAGATATATCACTCTGCATTTGAGTTGTGTTAGGTTTTGTTATTCTTCTGTTGTATATATCTTGAAAAGCTTTCTTACCTAATCTATTGAACTGAGATGTAACGTTTTGGAAGTTTAATATAACTTTACCAATAACAGACGCTTGTTGCTTAGAAACCATATCAGGTCTTGCTGACTGCTGAGTTGACTGAGTTATATCTTGAAAATCTGTAAAGCTTTGCTTCAGCTTCTTTTGAGACATACCTTGTTTTATATACTTGTTTATTCTATTTCTATAATAAGTAGCACCACCAGTTGCAATTGCAATATTATCACCAATTTGTGTAGGTAAAAATCCTAGCTCTAATAATTTAGATATTAACTTTCTAGTTATATTTTTAGAGTTACGTAGGCTAGCAGCAAGCTCAGCACCATTAACATCTGTTTGTATACCACCTCTTCTTTGCTTTAGCATGTCAGAGTTAAATATAAACGCCCAATCAGCCCAATATTGTTTTTGATTTGCAAAAGCTTTAGCGGCTGCAAATATATTGTTGTCAGCAAAGTTAATATAATTTACAATAGACATTTGCTGAAGTAATGCAGATCTCATGTTAAAGAACATCACTGTACCAACAGAACCGTTTAAGTAGTTCATAAGCTTGTTAACCTGCTAGTTTTGCCCACTTGGTCTGTTTCTACCAGTTTTAATTCTATAAACATATCTTCTAAAGACTCTCTAACACCTTTACCATAACCAGCTTCAATTTTATTTAAATTTTCTTCAGAAAATATAACATCAGCGTTTTCAATAAACTCAGCTAAAAATTCTTTTCTACCAATTCTACCTGTAGCATCATCTAAATCCATTCTTATATCACCAGAGTTCCAACCTCAGTTGGGTTTACATAAGTTTCTTGTTTAGATATAACGTTTAAAGTTTCAGCGTAAGCTTGTAATTGCGGGTCAGACATAACTAACTCAGCTAATTTAGTTTGATCAGTTCGCTTAAACCAGGTATTTTATGACCATGTTTATCCCATAAATAAACTCTAATAGCATCTTGAAAAGTAAAATCACCATCTAAAGTTTTCTTAGCAAGTTTTTCTTTAACATCTTGAAACTGTTTGTTTAAAGCTTTATAATCATTAGCAACACTTTGTCTAGCTGTATCATATTCTCTATTAGCTCTATTTAAAGGTCTAATTAAAGCTTGTTCAAAGAAATCTCTATGAGCATTACCTTCTTACCTTTACCTAAAAGTTGTATAACAAACCTACAAAATCTTCATGTGATGGTGGTATAAATACTCTAAACTTACCTTTACTTTCACCACGTTTTCTACCTTTAATAGAAAACCTTTTTCAGATTCAATACCAGTAACGTTTTCTAATATATCATTAAACTGATCGTTCATTGATTTACTAAATTTAACTTTAGCTTGTTGAACTTTAGACTTAACATCAAATTGATCTAACATGTTTTGTACAGCTTGTACATTTTGCAAAGCATCATCTGCAAAGTAAAAGTCGTTATAACCTTCACCAACTTTATCAGCCATCCAAAGTGCTTTAGCTTCTGATGTAGAGTTAGCTAAACCAGTAATATTTTTATAGGTATATTTAAACCATTAGCTTTTAAAATTCAAATATAGCTGAGCAGATTCAGCTGGTCTAGCTGTTAACACAAACATATCTTTATTACCAAACTTACCTTGCAATTTCATTGCCTTCTCAAACAATGGAGCTGTTTGACCTTCAACAACTTTATTAAATTCTGAAAAATCAAATGTTCCACCTTGATCTAATATATCAGCTCCTCACTAGCAAACTCTTCAGCGTCTAATCGTCTGTTCTCGTAACCGCTAACAAAGTCATTCATTTGTTCTGTAAGTTTAGTAGGCATTGCATCTTGTTGGCTTAGATTGTCAGTATTAACTTCCATAAACCTATCACCAAACATAGTTTTAAAACCATCTTTATTACCTTGAACTGCTCGTGGTTTTTGTAACAATTTTATCTAATAAAGATCTTTCTTTTCTAGCAGCGTTTCTTTCTAATGCCACTGGTAACGATGTTTCAACAAACATCATACTAACATCATATCCTTTATCCTTAAACTCGTTAACTAGTTTTTCCATTGACTTAATAGATCCACCAGTACCATCAACAACAACTCCATCAGCGTTACCTTTATACTTTGTCATTTTTCTTTTAGCAATACCTCTTGCTTGATGTTGTAAAGAACCTAACTTACTTCTTTGTTCTTTAGTAAAATCATTCATGTTCTCTGGTAATCCATTGTTTTTCTTAAGCCACTCTAAAGATATGTCAGAGTTCACCACTTTAAATCCTTGATCTTCTAAACCTAACTTACTAATAACATTACCTTTACCACTACCAGCTCCACCAGCCAAAAATATAACTTTTCTTTTTGGTTTTGGTGTCCCGTCTGTATTTGGTATTTTGCTCTAACACCAGATTTAGTCGTAGCTAGTGTGTCATCAAAATCTAAAACAGTAATACCTCTAACGGGGTTGACTGTTCTAGAGATATTAACGGCCTTACTAAACATTTGGTTTTTCTTAATATCTGGTTTTAATATTCTTAAGCCCTTAACAATGGCTTCAGAAGGTTTTAAAACCTCTTTAGTATAAACGTCCACCAAGGGTCGTAACCTACCCTTATCGTTCTCTTTTGTAGTTTCGTTATAAGTTCTTATCCATGAAGGCATTTCTAATGTTTGGCCTATGTATAAGGATTCACCTAGTTTTGAATCTGTAATAACCTTGTCCATCGTATTTGGTATTACTTGTATAGTGTAGTTTTTAAGAAAGTCTTTAATGTTAGAAACGCCACCTCCGTTTATTTTAGCATTCCATAAGTTTAAAAGAACAGCAACTCTAGGTTGCATGTGCTCGTATTTTACCTCCTGACCAGGATTCTTAAAGTCATAAGCATTGTCAGACACGTATTTTAATTTAGCAGCTCTAGCCAAAACAGAATCCATGTTTGACAATAATGACGCGGAAACCATCTGTAAGTCTCCATTATCAATCTCACCATCATTATATAATCCAACATAAAAATCTGTTATTTCATCTAAAAGCTCTTGAGCTATATCTTCGTTTTTACTTCGCTCATCAAGCTTTACACTATTGTTAGCATCACTTAGTGCGCTCTTACTACTTTGCGCAGATGTAATACCTGGTAATTTTACAGGTATTCCATTGTACTTAACACTATTTTTATCTAACGATATTTTGCCGTCTTTACTTTTTTTCGTTTTAAACTCAATTCCAGGTATAGATCCAAGCGTTGCTTTTAAAAATTCTGGATTACCCGGAAACGGTTGTTTTCTATCTAAATAAGAGTTTCTGCTTGATGAAGCCAAATGACCTTTCATCGATATTATTGTAGCTATAGACTTACCAGGGTTTTTAGGATCAAAAAGCCTGTTAGACAATACACTTGTAGTAGCAACAAAGTTTTTAACTCTTTGCGGATCTCTAAAAAGATCTGCAGCTGTTATGTTACTGTTAAAAAATTCTTTTACCTTAGACAATTGTCTGTTGTTAGCCTCCAATAGCTTATCAACTAATTTATTGGGTTTTTAATATAGGATCTTTAAAGTTATTAATAGTACCGTGAATAGCCGCTGCTAATTCGTCAATGTTACTATTAATCTCAGGTATATTTTCGTAAACATTTCTTAATCCTATTTTAATACTTTCTAGATTTCTATCTAAAATATTTTCGTTAGCAAAAGCCGATATATCGTTCCAAAACAATACTTTAGCTTCCTGGCTCAAAGATCTATCCATGTTACCAATAACCTGCATGTTTTTTTGACCTGATTTTTTGCTAAACATAATCATGGACTTACCATCAGCCAAATGACTTAACGATTGTAACGGTTTACCTTGTTTTAAGAGCTCTTGTCTTACAGCTTGATTAGTCATTATCTTACCAGTTTGATTAGCTATAGCTAATACTCTGGCCGATGTATTTCTATCCGTACGATTAGGAACTCCATCTACGATACCAAATACCTCTAAAAATTCTGCTTTACTTATATTAGGTTTTTTAACTTGAACTGCTAAACCAGCTTTAGTACCAGTTTTAGCCATTTTAGCTCTATCAGTTTTAGTATAAAACGGCGTTAATAAGGTTTTAGGTACTCCAGTAGCCGTACCACTTGCAGTTGCACCTTCAGGTAACATTGATATTAACACATCTGCATTTTTACTAATAAACATTTGTGCGGACTGTAGTTCTTTTTTAGTTATATTAGCTCCGCTGATAAGTTTTTTAGGAGATATACCAAACATTTCACCTGTAACCTCTGGAGCTTGATCTTTTAAAGTTTTGAAGTTTAAGTTTTCAATATCTAATCCAGACAGCTTTGCTTTAATAGCTTTATCAACTTTATTTTTAACCCCTAACCTGTCAGATAATATAATTTTATTCTTATCAATAGCTGTTGGACCAGACTCCTCAGTAGTTAGCTCAGCAACCGCCTCAAGCCCTACTGCTGCACCTAAACCTCCCTCTTCAACTGTTGATTCAATACCTAAATCTGAAGCAAGTTTATTAGCTCTTAGGTTTAATCTATTACTTATAAACTTGTCTATATCTTGTTTAGCTGGATCGAACTCTCTTTCTACTAAACTTGAAGCTATCACGGTTAATTCGTTTAAATATCTAGCTCGCGTTACTCCATTTCTTAAGTTAACTGGTATTGGATCGAATAATCTTTTAGCTATAGTCTCGGTTATTGGTGCTATCTCTTGTCCAAATTCAGATTGAAAGAAATTATCTTCAGCGTATTCTCCTTTTCTATTTTTAAGATCCATGACATCTCTACCGTCTTTTGTTTTAGATATAGATTCACTTATCATTTTTCTTTTGTTCCCGTCAAATCTATTTAACAAAGCACCAACGTTACTTGGTTTTGACATAAGAAATGTTCTTCCAAGCTCAGAGTCCGGATCAATACCGTTGTCAAATAATAATTGTTTTTTATAGTTTAAATCCTCAGCCTGTTGTATTTCCGCTACTTGTTCTCCGCTTATGGTTTTTGCAATAGCCCCACCAACTTGAGCGCCTTGTGTCATTACTTTTTTCTGAGCTTTACTAAGTTTTTTACCCTGTGAGACTGTTTTATTATAATCTTTTATGAAATTAAATACGTCTTTACCAGTGTTAAACTTTATATCCATACCCATTTTCTGGAAAGTCCTTCTAAGCGCTCCACCTAACTTTTCGAAAGCAGTTTCTTCAAACACCATATCACCACTTACTAAAGCATCGGATAATGTCGTTAATACTTCTTGCATTTGAACGTTTGCATCAGCGCCACTATAAGCTCTCTGCAATCTTTTATTCATCTCACTGTTAATAAAATCTTGACCTTGTACCTCAGCCACCCACTTACCAAGCTCCATACCTATACCTATAGCTTTCTTTTTATCAACTTTTATATTACCATCTTGATCTCTAATAATATCTCCATTGGCGTCTGTTTGCGCGAAAGTAGTTTCTAACATTTGGTGTAAGAATTCATGAGCAGCTACATTAACACCCTCACCAACTTGTGAAGCATCCTTGTTTACCAATAAAATCTTATTGCCTTTTCTATCTTTAACGTAAGTTCCATAAAAATCATTATTTAATACTTGATCTCTAGTACTCTCATCAAAAATATACTCACCGTTTTCGTCTTTTAGACTTATATAATCGTCTATCTCTTCTTTAGCTGTTTTAGCAGGTGGTGAACCAGGGGCGAATCCCTCTCCACCAGTATCAAGATTGTCTCCACTACCAAACTCTTTTACTTGACTACCGTTTGCGCCAGCTAATTTTTTTATATTATTAGTTGTTCTCTCAAGTAGTTTTTTACTTGTCTCAGCGGCTTTTTGCTGTATGGTAGATTTTTCTATCTTCTCGTTTATCTTCTCTAACTGCTGATCAATAGCAGCGTGAAAAGCGGGATCTTGGTTTTTCTTTAAATTTTCTAATCTTATTTTTTCAGTTAATAGAGTTAAATCTTCATCAGTAACATTTTCAGGAGCAACATTGATTGCTGCTTTAAAATTATTAGCGTACTCAGCAGCATCTTTTAATCTGCCTAATTCAAACTCATAAGCGGCTATAGCCTCTGTGTCTCCGTTTACCTGAGCTTCTTGAAGTTTTTTAGTCATCTCTGAAGCCATGTAATCTATAGTCTTCATGTGTTCTGCAAGATCTCCTTTTAGTTGGTTATTTACGCTTTTTTCAATATTTTTAAAATCCTTTTTAGCACCAACCGCGCCCATACCGCCTGACAGCCAAGCAGTGTCATGTATTAGTTTTAAGTGGTTTTTTAATTCTGTAGATTCTAACGAGTGTCCAAGACCAAAACTGGCTTTAGCTACATCACTTAAAACCATCTCAGCTTCTTCCTCAACTATCTCCTTAAGCACGTTTGTTGCCCATCTTTCACCAGCAAACTCTAATCCCTCTTTTGTGGTAAACCCTTTTAGCGTTGTGCCTAAACCGTCTTTTAGCACTTTATCAATAACACCTCCTTTAAAAAACTGAGCATCCGGCATTATCATCTGTGTCATACCGGTAACAGTACCTACAATACCACCATACGCCCAAGCCTGCTTATCATTAAGCCCCATAGCTTTACCTTCAAGAGTGTTATCCATAGCTGTAATATGAAAAGCGGTTTGTGCCATTCGTATTTTGTTTGCAAATTCTACATCTAAAAGTTTTTTACCTAAAGTTCTAGTAAACATGTTTGGTTTAAAGCCCGATCTACCAGATGAAGCGGCTATCGCCAACATAAATGGCAGCCCTTCGGCTATAGCTAAAGATCCTTTGTTAAGAAAACCTGAAGGACCTCCTTTTTCTCCATAGTCTTCTGCTGTTGCCTTGCCAAAATAATCATAATCAGTGTATTTTTCATACATGCTATTTAAAGCGTCTAACCTAGTATATCTTTCATCACCCATACTAAAAGTGCCGCCTGTTGCGGCGTCCAAACCATTTAACGCCCATAAAGACGTGCCAGTATA
>UEXL01001276.1_pt1 | contig 12142 bp, 12 predicted proteins | sample 1796671 | NCBI WGS metagenome assembly UEXL01 (sample SAMEA4772471, study PRJEB27181) | metagenome
CTTCGGACAGTCTCAATATCCACCCCGTTTATAGACGCAAGGTTATCTTGTGTAGACGCCGTGGGAGAACTGATTTCAGCGGTAGCTGGAGGAATAGGAACAGGGGCTAAGTCAGGGGCTGCAGCAAGGTCTGCTGCGCGTTGCTCCAACAAACGGTTGACCCTAGTGCCAATTAAAGCATCGCCCTCTCTCGCTAATGCAACAAGCGCAGAGTTGCGTTCGTCCATCATAAGCTCCACGGACTTAACCTTGTCCCCATGCCGTGCCATAACTTCAGGAATGGCGTTGTTTAACCCCTCCAACGTTTTAGCTGAAATTTTTACAAACTGCCCCTCACGAATACCTAACTCTGGTATGTTCGTAAGAATAAACTTCGTGTCTAAATCAGCACCACCACCGTTCGCAAACGTCATGGCTGTTTCCTGTAGCTCCGGTGACGAGCTAAGAATACCGCCCATCTGCGCCAGCCTGTTTCGAGAGTCGCGGTTCCTGAACATGTTCCGGTTTAATACGTTCATGACGAAGCTCCAAACATGCCTGACTGTTGCAAGCCGTACAGACCTAAGCCAAGGCCACCGATTTGAGAGATTGCACTTGGGCTTGGTTGCTGTTGCTGCGAGAATGTCTGCTGCGCCGTGGGCATGCCCTGATAAATGTCCGAGTAGAACCCAAGTTGCTGATACGGAGCCATAATATTCTGGTACTGGTTCTGGCGCTGCGCATCCAGAATGGCTTGTTGCTGCGTCTGTTCTTGACCGCCCATCCTACTAAGCATGTTGATGTCTTTAAACCCAAGGCCCTGAGCCGCCTCGCCAAGCTGCGCTTGCTGCATGCCCAAAGACCCAAGACCACGGCCCAAGGAACCGTATTGACCAGCCATAGACCCAACTGCCCCGCCGTCTGACCGCCCTGTATACCCATCTGTGCGCCACCCAAAGCTGCGCGTTGTTGACGGCCCATAGCCTGTTCATACGCCCCTTGCGCACGTCTTGCAGCACTCTCGTAACCTGCCTGTCGCATGCCAGCCGCAGTCCGAGCTTGCTGGTTTAAAATACTCTCGTCCAACTGACCCTGACGGACAGCCTGTCGTGACCCGCCCATAGCTCCAGCCGCAGTAGCCCGAGCATCAATACTAGCACGTTGCTGCTCACCCTGACGGCGAATGTCCATCATGGCTTGCTGAACAGCCGCGTCCTCATATGGGTCCATAAATTGTGCAATGCCGCTTGGATCAAACTGTGCGCCCGTTCCTGCAAGGTCCGAGTACCCCTGACCAACCGCGCCCTGAACACCGCTGATTGCTTGGTTAGTTTGACCAAGAGCGCCTGCACCTCCGTACATGGTGCCAATGCCAGCGCCCAATGTGTTAGCTCCCGCCTGCAGCATGGGAGCATACGCGCCTAGACCGGAAGCCGTAAGGTCCACGGCTTGTTCCTGCAAAGGACTTCGACTTGCAACATTATACTCTGGCAAAACAAACCCAGCGTCCTTGCCTAAAGCCTGCGCCCGAGTAAGTATTTCCTCTTGATACTTGCGAAGGTAGTCAGGAATCTCGGTCCTGCTAATCTGTGTTACAGTTTCAACCATTTTTAAATTCCTGCATGTTCTTAAATAACTTGGCGGCTACGGCTCCTCGGGTGCCGTTGGGCGCATCCCCGATCATCTTGCCTGCCTTCTCAGCATCTCCGCCACCTATGTTTCTCAAGTCCTTTAAAGACAGAACAACCTCTCCGTTTGAAAGCATTGCTTCCTGAACGGGCTTGCCATCCTGATAGATCATTGCAGGGATATCATCACTGGTCCCTGTTCCGGGGCCTTCGATTAGACCGCCGATTCCTTCAATTTGACCACCTCTTGCGTATAGTGTAGGGTCAATACCTACACGATCTTCCATATTCCTGTCGTACTCGTCCCGTTCTGAGGCGGTGTTAAACCTCGTACCATCGAACCGACTTGCGTAGAGGTTGTCTAAAAACGCAGACCTATCGATGGTTGATCCATCGTATCCCTCAGAATTTCCTGTGCCTGTGTAAGTAGTAGGCTGCTCTGGTTTCCCTACTGCCGCCGACAGAATACCCGCTTGAACGAAGGGGTTTGAAAGCAAGCCCTTCTTCGCTGTGTCACTGGCTGCTTTCTCCACTGTGCTTTGCCCAGCAAGCTTACCAAGAGTGGGACCTACTGCTTTTCCCAGTGCTGTGTTTTGAAGAGTCGGACCCAGACTCGTAAGTCCTCCAACACCAGCACCAAGGAGCGCGTACTTAATAGCGTTTTTAGAGCTTCCGCCACCAGCCAACGTACCTAACCCTGCACCAATAGCAGGAGCCAAGAAGGTTGATCCGGGGACCATCAGCCCAGCAATGCCGCCTAGAATGCCACCAATGTTAATGCCCATACCAAACCACTTTACTTTCGGGAAAATACATCTGTTCTTGCATCACATCGCCCCTTTGATCTGGACTGTATCAGACCGTCTAAAACTTTTCCATGTATTTATCATGTTGTCACCGTAACCGCACCCACTGAACCTGTAACCGAGTTGCCGCGCAAACTACTTATGTCCGCTAGGTTATCTTAACATAGCCCATTAAGCCATCAGAGTTAGCCCCTTGATACAAGCTACCCACTTCTAAGCCCTGATCGTCCGTCTGTAAATTAGTCAAAACTAACGCCGTATGCCTACCTTCTCCGGGGTTTTGCATTTGATCCAAGTACACCGCAAAGGATCGGATTACCTCGTCAAAGTATGTCTGATCGTATTCCTGCGGCGGAATCGGAAAAAACGGGCGAACTAGATTCCTAGACATTAGCGCCTGCCGTCAGGTCTAACTTCGACTCTGGAGGTTCCCAAGCGCCAAGTAGTTTCAGTGTCTGTGCTTTCTACCTTTAGGTTAAAAGACCGTCCACGTAACCGCGTTCGCACTTCTTTGGTAAACTGCTCAACAGGCGTCGAGGCCACCTTATCTACTACGCCAGCGTCCGTCTCTAAATATTTACCGCCCGGAAAATTCCTAACGCCTAAAGTAAACGTTGCAGTTGGTGTGTTAGCGGTAGAGTCACGAAACGTGATGTCAGGTATAAGTCTAGATAAAAACGCAAACCTATCTCCATCACCTAAATCTATTTGACTGCTTTCTATGTTTGCAGCTATGGCACTAGCTGGCGCAGTGCTGCCATCATCTAATCCGCTTTCGTGGTCATATAAGTAATGGTCTGAACCTGCGGCTATGGGCAATTCATCTACTCCACGATCCATCCATGCTGTGCGGCCTAAATTACCATAATACCATATTTTTTGTTCATAATTAAAAATAACATATCTGTCATTTTCGTCACTACTTGCAGACGGATAAAACCACCATATTTCTGAAAACGAACTATTGTTTGCGGCGATAACCTTTTCAATTTGATCTTGGTTAAAATCAGAAAAAACGTAGTCCTTAACTGTGCAAGGCAGTTTGTTTACTGCACCTGCATAAACATAAAACTCTTCGCGGCCCATCCAAAATACGTTGTCATTTACCGCAATAGCGCACAAAGGACCAGCCGTAGTAATGTTTTCAGAAACCGTGTTTATACCAAATGTAAATGGCGGTCCAAGAAACTGCATGGCGTGTAAAGACACATCCGTAAACACTAGAATCTGTTGTCGGGTTTCTACAGCGGTTACAATCTCGGAACCAGAACCAATGCGTAAATCTCCCGCTGTATTAGTAGCTTTTGCAGACCAATCTGTTAGGCTTTCTTGACTGCCAAAACGAATAAGCAAAGGGTCTTGTGTCCTATTGCTGTTTCTGGGTCACAACCAAAGCTATAATGTGCCTGTCTTTGTCCGAAACTAATACCTGCTTTGCAATGGTCGGAATATTATCTGTTGCTACACCTAAACTTGCAAGAGAAACCGCTCTTGCCGTAATACCACCAGACTTGTCCCAATAGAATATACCTTCGTCACGAACGTTTATTAACAGGTCTTCGCCAAAGTTATCATGGCTCCAAATACGCAAGGTAGAACCACCCGCTGCAAGTGTTGACGCTGAGTCCCATGTTCCACGACCCCATGTTCCTGCGCCCCAGCCCGTACCACCAACAGAGGTGTCTAATCCCGTGTTGACTTGATACGCTCCAACAGATGACCCACCACCATTTCCTGTATCGCTGGTGTTAGCAAAAACAAAAGTAGGGTTTAATCCAGAGGTTGTAGTAATGCTTTCAATAGATGCAACAGACCTAGCCTCTATTTGAAAGACGGTAGCACTTACAACATGCGTTACTTGATACTCTTGGTTTAAAACGTTTGCAGTAATTACACCGCCAAGGGTTGCCGCATTTGAGAAAGTTACAAAGTCATTTTCTAAAGCACCATGATTGTCCGCATCTGTTACAGAAATTGTGCAACACGTTACCGCCGCACTATCAGAATGAGCCGCCGCAGTCGTTCCGTTAACCCCGCGTTCACATCCTGTCAAAGTCGCACTGCTAACTCCGCCATATGTTATTTGTTCTGAGCCAATCAGAATTCGACCACCACCTGTAGGAAACCCACTAGCACTGTTTAAAGTTATAGATTGTGCCGAGTCTGTAATGGCTCCATTTAACGTGTCGGCTCCCCCGCAAAGGTAACGGAGGAAGATGCAACTCTAAGAGGGGTTATGTCGTGGTATGTTCCGCCCTCACTTATATAATACTTTAAGGTTGTTCCAACACCTATGTATTTTTCACCCGATAAAGCCACCCAAGCGTGAAGCGCACGACAAGTACCTAAAAAAGCATTGCCAGAGTTTTTTATCCAACCGCCTATCTTTTCAGGAAAACCCATGCGAAATCGTATTTTGTCGCCATCAAACCAACCACCTTCGTTACTGTACGAAGTGGTTTCCCTGTTTATTCCGGGTTTAAACTGTAGCTTTGTTAAGGGCATTAGGCATCATTCTTTGCATCTGTAGTAAAGAAAAGTTTTATTCCTAAAAGTCTAGCATCTCCTGCCTGACTATCCGCAGAAACGTCCCGCATAATTTGAAAGTATGTTTGTGTGTCCACTGCGGCACTAGCCACTGTTACCGCGCCACTAGCCGCTGAAACAGTCATGTCGTTAGAGGTTCCGCTGAAAGCCTTTGCCGTGGCTACCACATTAGTTCCAAAGGCAGTATTTACTGAAGCATCATCTGCTATGCTTACGCCTGACAATCCCCAAGCTACAGTGCCTGTATCTGTTCCCGTGACGGTCCAAAAGGCTTGAAACGTGATCGTTCCCTCATTCCAAGATTTAGGAAAACAGACTGTAAACTGTGCGTTTTCATCAGAACTTGGATCAAAGTCCAAGCACTTTAATTCAGGGCCATTGCTTAATTCAACTTGAGCTATGTCAGCACAGCCGCTGGTGGTGTTGGGGTACATTGCTGTTGCAGGCACATATATAGTTTCTAAACCTGCCACTTTAGCAGCAACGCCATCAACCGTTAAAACGTCTGCTTCTAACGTGCCGTCAATATCAGCATTGCCTGATATATCTAATGTAGCCGCATCTAACTCGCCTGTAAGCGTAAGATTACGCAGGCTTGCCACATCTTTATTAGCGTCCGCCGTTACAGTTTTACTTGCTACAACCGTACCAACAGCCGCGCCTGTGTCGTTATAGTTTAGCTCTGCCGCAGTAGCTGTCACACCGTCTAATATGTTTAACTCCGCAGCGGTGGAAGTAACACCGTCTAATATGTTTAGTTCCGCCGCAGTAGAAGTAACCGTTGTGCCACCGAGCTTTAAAGTTGCAAGAGCCGTGGTTCCCGCTAAGTTAACATCTGTTAACAAATCATAAACAACGGCCCCTGAACCCAGACCATCCGTTGCAATCATTTTCACTTCGCCAGCGGCAACGGCAACGTTGGCCCCTGTTCCTTGAGAAAACGTCAACGTTGCACTTGTCGCGTTTTCAATCAGCCAAACCTTAGACACGGTGTTGGGTGCAAGCGTAACCGTACAGGCTTGACCGCCGCCAGTACATTTTAAATACAGAGAACGCGCCTGATCTGACTCGCCATCAGCTATTGTAATTGTATGTGTGGACGCATCGGCTATGGCTTCGGAGCCGTAAGAAAACGCCTCACCAATAAGTTCTAAATTTACGTTTGTTTTAGTTCCCCACGTACCAGACGCTTCGCCAGTACCAATCTCTTCTAACCTTAGATCGTTTACATATGTACTAGCCATGTCATTATCCTATGCCGCAATGTCCGTCCAAGACGGTGTTTGTGAGGGAGTTATAGCAGAGAAGTTTGAATTTTGCGAGGGTGTGATTTCACCCCAAACAAGAACTGATCCAACTGAACCCGTAGCCGAAAGACCCGTCACGTTAGCATTAGCGTCACCAACCGAAGTGGCTGTACCAACAGAGGCTGTTCCCGCAGATGGTCCTGTGACCGTAACTACCGCGCCAACTGCAACAGTTCCAACAGCCCCTGTTCCTGCCACGCCCGTTACAGCGGTATCTACAGGAATATTGCCAAACCCCGCTATGGAGTTATTAGCTAGTGGGGCAAAGCCTAACATTAACTAGGCTCTGTGGGCCAATCGCCCCCGCTACCGTCCATATTTGGCCCTGTTAGGTTGGGCCAGTTGGCGTGTGTGGTAATATCTCGCAGGGCAGTGCGATACGTTGACCAAGCAGACGGCACAGAACCACCAGACTCTAATGCTTTGGTCACCACCCAATCACAATTAGCCAACCGCTTGTTGCGCTCATCACGATTGCGTTGCGCTGCCGCTGCGTTTTGGCTTGCAACATAAGCAGTCTTTTCGCTGTCCGTCATGTTTACAACACGGCGCGTGTACACCTTGCCATCTAGCAAATATGGCGTAACAACTTCGCTCTTCTGCGTGGCATGGTCATAAGCTAAATACTTCACTACATCTACGCAGGAATGATTAGCCATCCACGTTGAGTCTGGGCCACCTTTGTAAAAGCGCGTGTTTGGAAACAACGCAGTGTGATCCCCAACCGCAACAATCGTACTGCCGCTTAATTGTGCTATCATCATGTCTATTGTCCTTTATCTGCGAATGCTTCTGTCGGTGCTGTAAAGTTGCTGGTGTAACGTGCCATTTTGCTAATACGCACTTCATCCATATATCCGTTGGACGGGTATGTGCTTTCGGCAGTTCGCAGACTGCCTAGATACCACGGATGTCCGTTAGTGTCTAAATTAGATGAACTTGTGATACTAATATCAGAAGTTCCGTTTAAGTAGAGGTTATGGGCTGTTCCATTTTTAACAATAGCAATATGATACCAAGTATCATTATCTAGTGTGCTACCTCCAGCAGAACCAATGCCCGTTAAGTCAAGTACTAATACGCCATTATTTGAGTAAAACTGAAACGCATTTCCTTTGGTCACAATTTCTTGATACTGTGGTGACGTTTTATTATTAAACCGCCAAAACAACTCAACCGTCCAGTTTGTCCCGCCATCAATGTTGTTTGCTCCATTTTCTGGAAAAGTGGCATAATCACTATTTCCGTCAAGCAACAAAGAAGCAGTGCCAAATTTTTTCTGTGCCGTGCTAGTTTTGGCTGTGCCATAAAGTGTTATATTATTGTGTGCAGCACTATCAATCGCCTGTGCATCTGCCATGTTCAATAGCATTTTAGTGTTGGTGATGGCTGTAAGTGGTGCTGTTGGTGGTGTAAAATTTCCTGTGTAAACGGCTGTGCCTTTAACTATCCGTACATCTGAAATGTAGCCTAGAAAATACTGTGCATAACTATCATTCCCCTGTCGCCCAACACGAAACGGCAGGTTTGTGTCATGAATAGCTCCAAAGGTGCCAGTGACTTTAGAAACTCCATCCACATATATTTGTATGTTGTTGCTACCTGTTCCGTTTTTAACAACTGCAATGTGATGCCACGCATTTTCATTTAAGCCAGAACTTCCCGCAGCTACCCCTATGGTTGTTACGCTTTCTCCCCCATCCCCAGAAAAAATATGCGTTTAAAGTTCCACTAGATTCTAGCCTTAAACCCCATGCATTTTGACCGCTGCTCGTGGTAAATACGGAAAAGAACCACTGTGTTCTCGTTATGTCATTAATATATGCTTGACACTCCCACGTAAAATTCCCTGTACCAAGGTCAAAATCAGCACTATTTGCAGCCTGCAAATAATCACCATCACCATCAAGGTAAGCACTCGCCCCGTTTACCGCTGCGTTATACACACTGCTGGTCAGGAATGGGCCAAATGCTGAGACTTTTGGAATTGTACCCCCAAGTTCTGCAACGTGACCAGAAGCAGAGTTGTCAACAAACCTGTTAGACTGTCCTGTCAGTAGCACGGTATTTGTAATAGCTGTTAGCTTGCTCGTTGGTACAGTAAAATTAGATGTGTAGACTGCTGTGCCTTTGACCACTCTGTAATTACTTTGGACCCCATAAAAAGGCCAATAGTTTACGCCTTGCTTGCCACAATAAAGCTCTCCACTTCCATCTGTAACATCATTACCAGTGGTTGTTCCTCTAGCTACGCCGTTGACATAAAATGTTCCAGTTCCAGAAGACACTGAATAGGCAACGTGGCTCCATGTGTTTAATGCAATAACCCCACTGGTTGAGTCGTCACTCTGACCGCTACCAAAAGCATATGCTTGTACCGCTCCATTAGATAAAACAGAAAGATACCACGCTCCTTGATGCATAATAGTGTTATAACCAAGCAATTTAGTTGGAAATATAAACGCCTCTATAGTAAAAGTATCACCTAATGTCCAATCTGCACTATCGGGAAAACGCATATATCCATCATTGTAGCTTATTCCCCACTCACCATCAGGTCTAGCAAATGGCCCAAAAGAACCTTGCGTTACATTGCCGTTAGCTGTGATTGTGTGATTAGATGTAGAACCATCATCAAACGCATTGTTTACACCGTTGTTAGCACCGTCAAAATGACGAAGAAAACTAACACGGTTGAACTGATCGTCTGATGCCCCGCCAGCAGCCGCACTAGAAGCGTTGGCCCCAAAACCTAAGACGTTATAACCAAAACCTGACATTTTATCCCCTACGCATCGTTCGCTGCATCAGTCGTGAATAACAACTTTACACCCAATAACCGAGCATCTCCTGTTTGAGTATCCGCGCTAATGTCCCTGTTAATTTGAAAGAAACACATATCCGCCGCAGCGGGACTTCCCGCGATTGTTACTGCACCACTTTCTGCGCTTACCATCAAATCATTTGACGTACCAGAAAAGGCCAACGCCGTTGTTGCTACCTGAGTGCCAAATGCTGTGTTAATAGATTCATCATTAGTTATAGCCACACCCGCTAATTGCCACGCTACCGTGCCTGTATTTGTCCCTGTTACCGTCCAGAACGGCTGAAAGGTCACTGTGCCTTCATTCCAACTCTTAGGAAACGCTACACTGAACTGAGCAAAGTCATCAGCCCCGTCAGCAAAGTCCAACACTTTAAGATCAGGGCGAAGAGCCGTTGTCTCGACTTGCGTTAAATCAGAACATGGATTGGTCGTGCTGGGATACATAGCAGTTGCAGGGACATAAATGCTTTCTTTGCCTGCGACTTTAGCCGCAACACCACCAACTGTAAGCCCATCTGTCTCTAACGTTCCATCAATATCTGCGTTGCCAGAAATATCTAACGTAGCCGCGTCTAGCTCACCTGAGATAGTAAGATTTCTACCACCTGTTAAATCTTTGTTGCTGTCTACAATTACAGCCTTACTTGCCGAAACTGTTCCCGCAGATATGCCATCTACTAAATTTAATTCCGCCGCAGTAGACGTAACTGCGGTAGAACCTAAAGTGAACTGACCTTCAGGAACAATAAGACCCGCTGCGCCACCGAGAATTAAATCGTCTGCGCTTGCATCCCACTGCATAAACGCACTAGCCGCATCTCCGAAGAACTTTACATCGTATCCCGTATCATCAACGCCTACCGTTAATGTAGCATCTAGCTGAACTGCGCCATCAATATCTACAGCATCAAGGTTGGTCGTTCCATCAATATCTATGTTGCCGCTAATGTCTAAAGAACCAAAAGTTCCAACGCCTGTTGTGGTAATGTTGCTTGAACCGTTATTTATTGCGCCAAAGCCAGATGTAATAGACCCTGAGTTTAACGCGCCAGTAGTTACAATATTACCGCCGCCTACGCTAATACTAGAAAAGTAAGTAGATACCGTGTCTACGTTGGTCATACGCATTGTGCCAGCATCGTTAATTAAAATGCCGTCACCGCTTGCTACCGCCGTGGTTCCCCTAGCTGTACCACCATCTATTAGGTTAATTTCGGCAGTGGTGGTTGTAACCCCATCAAGAATATTAAGTTCAGTTGCTGTTGAGGTTACTGCTACATCTTCATTAATTTTAGGCGCGGTAAGCGTTTTATTAGTAAACGTCTGCGTTGCAGCAATCCCTGCGATTGTATCTGTAGTCGCGGGTAACGTAAGCGTGACATTACCACTAAAGGCTCCGTGAGCGGGAGCTTTTATCTCAGCATAATGCGCGTTGCTTGACTCGCAATAGAACTTAACAACAGACTGTGATCCACCGTTCTTTAAATCAATAACACCCGTTGAAATTGCTACATTGCCGCCAGCGGTAATTGTTCCTGTCGTAGTTAACGAGTAGCCCCATCATTAACAAATATGTCCGCCGCAGACGCAGTGATAAACACCTCGGCACTACCGCTAAGACTAATAGCATTGTCAGAGTTAGAGCTTTCCGTAACATTTCGGGTGAGCGTTGTGCCGCTAGAGGTAAAAACACCACTTCCTATCTCAAAGTTAGTGCCGTCTTCTATCGCGTACCTGACCGTCTGACCATTAGTTATGCCAGCTTGTGCAAAGGTCTGATACCCTGACAGGGCGCTGCCCAAGGTAATCGTTCCAGTACCCGTGGTACTGGTGGACATTTTTGCACGATTTCCAAGAACAACTGCCATGTTATGCTATCCGTATAATTGCGTTACTTGCGTCCGCTGTAGGAAAAACAATAGTAAAGTCACCAGAGCTTGCGCCCTTATCCGCTCCAAAGTCTAAAACAACCACAGACGGGTCGCCACTAGCCGCTTCGTTATAGATCAACCCACCTCTTACAGAAGAGATTGTTACGTTGGAAAACACCTCGTCAGCAAAGTCTGTAAGCGCCGTTGTGCCGCTAGTTGTTGGCGTTACGCTTGTTAAAAGTTACCTTTCGCAGTGTAGTTTGTTCCCGTAACTTCGTTGCTACTGGTGTAAGCAGTTGTTGCTGCGTTGAAGCTGGCGCTGTTTGTGTACAAAGCCATTTTAAACTGGTCGCTTGCTGCGGTGAAATTGTGTGTGCCTGTCATCAATTCTTTTTTAAAAGATGTACACATGAAGTTGCCTGAGAACGCCATTTACATTTTCCTTATATATTCGGCTAACGTGGGATGCCCCGCTTCTTTAATTGCATTATATACCGTAGTACGGTCACTTTGGATAGCCTGTTTCATATAGATGACTAACAGCTTTTCAATACTGTCCCTGTAGGCTATCGCTTGATCTCTTAGCGCGGGATGAGCGTCTTCCGAAAAAGCAACAATCTTTCCAACACAACGGTGCGCCACCTCTTCAGGAGTGGCACCACGATTATTGGTTGTTTGAACGTCAACCTTGAACTCTCCAAAAGACATGCTGTTCATTGTTTGGCCCTTATTACCTGACCAACGCGATAGTTTTGCGTGGTTTCTTTTGCCTCACCCAACAACTTCAAGCCAACCAACGACTCTTGATATCGCTTGTCATATATTGCCATAACATCCTGCTCACCTTTCATAAAGATATACGCCTCTATCAACGAACCGTACAGAAGGCTTAACTCTGCATTTTCACTCAACCATGTTGTGCCGCTGTCCGCCCCTGCGGTCAGACTTGCAGGCCGATACAAGTAATGAAGCTCTGCCGTGTAATTAGCGTTTGGTGTTGGAGCTAAAATAAAATTGCTGACGTCAAACATAGCGTAGTATTTCGGCACACCTGTTGTAGCAGGGTCGGGCGTATAGGTTTGAATAAAGCTAACATCTTTAAACTCCACAAAACCGTAATCACTGCCACTAGCTGCTGGGTCCGTAACGGTTCTTAAACTCAAAGAATATGGCGCTA
>UEXL01000278.1_pt1 | contig 12139 bp, 17 predicted proteins | sample 1796671 | NCBI WGS metagenome assembly UEXL01 (sample SAMEA4772471, study PRJEB27181) | metagenome
ATTCTTTCTTTTACTTTGATTCTTTTAAATCTTTTTCGGTCGTACAATAACGATCATATAAAGCAAAGAAATCGCTAAGACTACTAGCGCTACCATCGTCGCTAACGCCATGACGCATAGAATCATCACCGTCGTGATAGGAAGATTAAGAAAGTTTCCAGTGTCTCCGCGATCTGCTTTAATTTCAATTTGTTTTGAAATATTTCACAATTTGCATAACCTAATTCTCCTGCCCATTCCTGTAATTTATCGCGCATAAGTTTAGCTGGTACAGGTTCTTTGTAAACAAAAATACATGTGCACCACCACTTTTTGATTTACACATAACAACTGGTAATTCTAATTCTCTTATCTTTCTTACAATTTTATATTCTAATGGATATGTATCTATATCTATACAACCCCATATACATTTTGAATTATCTCTTATTGGTATGATACCAAGACTAGGTTCTTTACCTTCTATGTGGTCTATCCACAATTGATCTGTAACAGGTGCTTTCTTTATAAAAGCCTGTCCGCTTGCTTTACCATTTACTAATTGCCCATCACTTTTATATTGACCATAGGCACGGTCCAATCCATAAAATATACTCTTAAACTTCTTTACTCTTTCTTCCATATTTACTCTCTAATTTAAAAGGGGCGGTTGCCCGCCCCGTGTTAGTTAAAACGGAACCTTGTCTGTAGTAGTAGACTCTTCCTCATACTTAACTTTAATGTCCCCTTTACTTACACGCAAATGCTTTAGCGACATTATTTAGCATCTTCAAGTTGAGACTCTCTACTGATTTCCCAACCATACCAGTTACCTTTATCGTTACCCTCTTTCATAGTTTTGAGGCGATAGTAGTGACTGTAAGATGGTGGTGTAAACAATCCATTCTTACCATTTTAGGTTAAGTAACATAGAGTTCCACTTTCTACTCTTTTTAAGCTGTGTAGCTTTCATTGTAATTAAAGCCGGAGTTGCATCTCCATTTTCACCAATGAGTAGTACATAGTGGTTACCACACGTTTCAATATAGTTACCGTTTTCTAAACGGTCTTTATTGTTTTCATCTCGTGTAGTTTTTGTCAAGATGTCACTTGAAGCATCGTAGACATTTATCGGAGCACCCGATCCTTGTCCTCTGTCAGCCCACTCAACGTATTGACGTTGATACGCACAAGGTAGAACACGAATACCATTTGATCCGTCATACAGATCATTAGTCACTGTATTAAAAATCATTCCGGCTTTTGCACCTTCTAGTTCTTCTAGTTCTGGTGATAACTGCATCAAGACTTTTAATCTTGGTGTCGCTAAGTCGTCTTGTGAAATATTTTCAAGGCCGCTAAATGCGTCCCCTTCCATTAAATCTAGACTTAGTGCAGGTAGTTGACTTTCTTCTTTTTTTACAACATCAGCTTTTGCCATGTGTTTCTCCTTTTTACTTTTTACTTATTTTAGTTTCGGCGCCAACAAAGACTCCGAAAGTGTCCATCGGTAACTCACTACCCTCAGTGATTTGTTCTCGAACAAATGCTTTGAGAGTCATGGGTTCCACCCAGACCTTCTGTGTATGCTCATATCCTAATGAATTTATCTTGTCAATAAATTCATTTGCAGATTGATCCTCACCTTTACCGAACGTAGCTGATACTTGGTTTTTAATCAAGTCACCATGTCCGTTATCACGAAGCCAATTAAATGCTTCTTCGCGATGCCTTACTGGAATAGAAGCCTGTACTAATTGTTTCACCTTTACAGATGACCCATCTTTTAGTGTCAAACTTTCTAATCCTAATTCTGACATTTTTGCCGGAATTATTTCTTGTGACAATTTACGAGCCGCTTTTGCTTTCGCTTTTAACTGCTCCTCTAGTTGTCTCATCTCTTCTTCTAGTGACGCTTGTTCCGCGCACAAATCAGCCATTTCTTTTAAAGAATTATCACCGATCGTTGGCGTTGTTACATCACTTTCCATTTCGTCTAATAAGTTACTCATCAATTTCTCCTCTCTCAAATAAGTTAACCTCAATAGGATAGTATTTATATTCTCTCCTATCCCACTTCAAGCATTTAAATTTACCACGATTTTGTGTGGCAGCTATAGCACATGCTATACCAATAGCAGATGGATCACCCATCAATAACAAGTAATCTTCATCATTAAAATTTCGTAACTTATAATTTATTCTTTTTACTGTTGGTCCTGTACTCAAAACTAATTGAGAACCTTCTGGTAACAATAATTCTAAATCACCAAACTTTTCTGCACTAAGTATATTTCTACCCGGTACTTCTTGTACTACAAATACTGTCATTCTTTCTCCTTCTATTTTCCATATACCATTGACAAAAACTTTTGCAAGTGTTATTTACAAAATAAGAATTAAAGAAGGACGACATTATGGATTATAAGTTTAAGACAGAGCCATACGCTCATCAATTACATGCGTTAGGTGCAAGTCATAACAAAGAAAACTATGCTTTGTTTATGGAGATGGGTACAGGTAAATCAAAAGTATTAGTTGATAATATTGCTATGCTGTATGACAAAGGTAAAATAAATGCGGCGTTAATCATTGCACCAAAAAGGTGTGTATAGAAACTGGGAGCGTCAAGAAATACCAACACATATGCCAGAGCATGTAATGTATACTGTAGTAACATGGTCACCTTCTACAACAAAGAAACAAGAAAAAGAAAACAGAAAACTATTTCGACACGGTGAAGAACTTACTATATTCTTGATGAATATTGAGGCATTCAGTACAAAAAGGTTTAGCATAGCTCAAAATTTTGTTAGCATCAATGTTTGATGGCAATAGATGAATCTACAACAATAAAATCACCTACAGCATCAAGAACTAAAATATATTGAAGCTAAGAGACCAAAAGTATAGAAGAATACTAACTGGCTCACCTGTGACAAAGAGTCCATTAGATTTGTATACACAGTGCTATTTCCTTGATCCGTATTACTTGGATTTTTCATCCTACTACATTCAAAAACAGATATGCAATGATGGTTGATCGTAATGTAGGTAGTCATAGTTTTAAATTAGTGACAGGATATACGATTAGATGAACTGAATTCTAAACTAGAAAACTTTTCGTACCGTGTACTCAAAGAAGATTGTTTAGATTTACCAGATAAGGTGTACATGAAAAGAAGTGTTCCGTTGTCCCCGGAGCAACTCAAAGCATACGTTGAAATGAAAAAACATGCCTTGACAGAACTAGAAGGCTCACAAACAACAGCCGCTAGTGCCTTGGCACAGATGATTAGACTACATCAAATTACTTGTGGACACTTAGCTACTGATGACGGAGAAGTTAGACCGTTAAAAAATAATAGAATAAGTGAACTACTAAACATATTGGAGGAGGTAGATGGAAAAGTTATTATTTGGGCGGTATACCGTCATGATATTAAAGAAATTACAAACATACTTTCAGAAAAATATGGAAAGGACAGTGTGGCGTCTTTCTTTGGTGATACTGCTGATAGCGATCGCCAAGATATTGTTACTCGCTTCCAAGATAGAGAAAGCCCTTTACGATTTTTTGTGGGCAATCCAAGAACCGGAGGGTATGGTCTCACTCTTACTGCTAGTAACACTGTTGTGTATTACAGTAACAGCTATGATTTAGAAATTAGATTGCAGTCAGAGGACAGAGCACACCGTATTAGTCAAACAAAAAAGGTAACATATATTGATTTGATATCGGAAGGTACGGTTGATGAGTTCATTGTGAAGAATTTACGTGGTAAAATCAACTTAGCAACAAAAGTACTAGGTGAAGAGTTCAAAAATGGCTAATTTAATATAAACCTTGTTTTTTTACACGGTGGTAAAGAAAAGTAATTCTTAGGTACTATCACCTAGAGGTGCTAATTCGTGCAGTGTCGCTTAACTGTGGGGTTAAAATTTTACCCACCCATTGATCCAAAGGATTTTCTAATGCTAGTTTAATTCTTTTATCCATTTTCTCTTCTAATTCTTTTTGTGCCTGTTTGAGTCTATCTTCTAATTTTTTCATGTCATCTTCAACAGTATCAATAGTAAGTTTTAGATCTTTAGCATTGTCTCTAGAGTCTTCTTTTACTTGTTCTACATCATTAACAATCTTCTCAACACGTCTTACATCTTGCCGAAGGTCATTCTTCAATTCGTTTGCCACATCAGACACTAATCTTATTTCAGACATAATCATTTCCATCTCTTGTATAATCATGTTTACTTCTGTCTGTATTAGATCAGTCTTACTTTCCATTTCTTTTTTTGTGAGCGCGATATCTTTATCAAAGCCAGATAAGTCCGGCGCAACGTATTCTTGTATTTGATCTTTCATGTTTAGGTAGTCTTTGTAAAATTCAAAACCACCCCATAAAGCACCACCTGCTGTGGTTAGTGCTGTCAAGATTACAAATATCTTGCCACCGCGAAACTTTATTCCGCCTACTTCTACTTCTGCCATTGTTGCATCACCATTTCGTTCATTAGCCCGTCACTCCCTGCAAACAAGAAATAACCTGCTATATTATTATCAGATATAACTGTCATCGGGCAAACTCTCATCTGTAAAGAAGCCTGCTCTGTCGTTTAGTTGTTGTTGTGACTCAAAAAGGGTCTTTGTATTACCCAACACCTGCATCACAATAAGTGTTTTTAATTGATTTTGTGAGTCATATCTACCTTTATCTCCCATTTTCTTTACTATTTTTTTCGCTGCTTTTTCTTTTTTAGACTCTGGTTTCTTTACAGGTTTCTCTTCGGCTTCACCCTTATCCTCTGATTCTTCCATATCTTCTGGTTGATCTTCATCTGCATCAGCCTCTGGTGCGCCCTTTTCCGGTTCTGGTTCTTCTTCCATTTCTTCTTTAGGCTCATCAGCAGGTTCTTCACTAGGCTCATCAGCAGGTTCTGGCTCAGCTTCGGTTTCTGGTTCTGGTTCATTTACTGGTTCCTCCATTTCTGGTTCGGGTTCCGTGGTCGGTTCTGGTTCTACCTCCATCTCTGGTTCCATCTCTGGCTCTGACATATCCATATCAGTTTCCGGCATCTCCGTATCCATGTCCATTTCTATCTCTGGTGTTTCCATATCCATGTCCATATCTGGCATTTCCATGTCTGGCTCTGGCATATCTATTTCAGCCATTTCCATTGGCTCTGGCATATCCATGTCCATCTCCATTTCGAAATCCATCTCCATGTTCATTTCCATTTCCATCTCTATCTCCACGGTCGCCATATCCATGTTCATTTCCATGTCTGGCATATCAATATCTGGCATATCAAACTCAAAGTCCATGTCAAAATTCATTTCCATTTCCATCTCTATTTCAACAATCTCGTAAGACATCTCCATATCTGTCTCTTCAAACTCTGGCTCAAAGTACATATCACCGTCTGGTGCTTCTATAATATCATTGTGTTCAAAGATATTCTCAACGATTGTAATGGTTTCTGTCTCTGTACTACCACCCTGTGCTACCCACATCTCTACACTCGTGATAGATTGCTGTACGATGGTATTAATTGTATTGTATAGGACATTGACCGTCACATCATCAAAGAGTGGTCCGATAGCCAAGTTTATATCACGTCCACCAACTTCAATAATAAGTGTTGTAATTGTACCACTAAAGTCAAAACCACCAGAATATTCTTGAAAGCCAGTTGTTACACCAGATTCTGATAGTATATCAGTGCCACTAAAGACAGAGGTATTACCATTACGACCTGTAATGTGCATATAGATACGATCTTGCGCATCTTGTTTATCCACTTTTATTGTATAATTAGTTTTACCACCGTAATTAATATCTAGATCAGATATGTCCACGGTGTTGATAAAGGTTGTGCCCATACCGTCAACACCCATAGTAGAGGTGCTATTACCACTACCGGTAATTTGTGCACACTTATCAGTGCCTAAACCAAAACAATTATTGCCAGTCGGCATATTTGCAGAGCCTTGGCCTCCCCAGTCCACATCCATGTCACCCTCTTTACTAGAGCTAACATAGTTATTATCACCGTCAAGAATATCACCACTGTCTTCATTAGCGACAGTCGTTGTTGTTGTATCAGTAATGGTTTCTGTGGTTACCGTGTAGCCATCAGCTTCATATTGTATTGTTTCTGTGACGGTTTCGTCTATGATTTCTTCAATAGTAGGAGTGCATAGTCCAACTGTATCTGTTGAACAATCTACAGCTTTACTAGAAGAGGATAGGGAAACCGATATACATAGCCATAGCAGCAATAACAAACTTCGCAAATTCATCATTATTTATTTCCTTTACGTCTTCTTGTGTTAACTCTATCTTACTAAATACTCTACTACCTGCTGGCACGAGGTCCGGGTTTTGTTCCCAACCTTCCTTTGCTTCTACACCGATAGCTCCCATGTATGGACAATACGTTCCTGCCATCCACATACTATCAAAAATACGGTAATCAGCACATAATGTTGACACCGCGGCAACTTTCATGCCCATAGAATATAATGACCGTGACAGTTTTATCCTTTCACAGTTTTCATCCGTGATAGTTATGCCGGTCGCTAAACCTAGTATTTGTGTTTGGACCGCGGTTGATGCCGCAGTTTTACAGATGTCTGAGTTGTTGACCACGACACTTGGTGCATTGGCTGTAGGTGGTGTATTATTGGTAACTACTGTACTAGATACAGTATTTGTATCAGCGCCATTTGCGCTAGTAACTGCACTTACAACGAGAATAAATGTTAAGACAATAAATAGTATTCTCACTATTTAATACCGCCCATGATTTTCATAATAGTCCATATACCACCTACAATAGCTCCTACCAATAATAAAACTCTTATACCACCAAGGCCCATATTCGTGTGTTTGTTTAAATCGCGTACTTGCTTTTGCATAATACCTATATCTTCACGAATGTATTTAACATCCGTCTTTAGTTCAGCTATTTCTTTTTCCCACTCAGCCATAGAATCTTCTTAAATTATCATAATATGATGCAAGGTTAGGACTCATAACACCTTGTTGTGTATATTGAGGTAAGCTTGCGTAGAATTTTGCAAGATCAAAAGCAGATGTTGTTGGAGGTACGATTGGTGGTACGACTGGTGGTACGACTGGTGGTACTACCGGAGGAACGTCTGGAGTTGTTGGAGGTACGACTGGTGGTACGACTGGAGCTGATGATGCTGTCATGATACCCGATGCACGGTCCTGTGATTCTTTACTTTGTGCAAGTCTTTCTCTTGCCTCGATAATCTTTGCATCCGTTGTTTTATCACCTGTTAAACCCATGTTTGCAAAAAAATCCAATCCTGCATTTGTTTGGGGTAAACCAAAAGTATCTAAATATGTTGCTGGATCTGCTTCTTTAAATGCATCCAACATATTTGAATCTTCATCAAGAGTTCTAATAAATTTTTCCAAACCTTGTAGTGTAGGACTACCATCTTCTCTTTTTTCTCCTTGACTTATTGAATCCAACATACCTTTTGCAATATTAAAACCACCCGGAAACCCTTCAAAGTAATTAGGTAATCCGTCTTTATATTTTTACTTCATCTAAAATTTGATTTAATTCTGAAGTAGATAAATCTTTTATTGGTTTTCCAAATAATGGTATTTCTGGTAAACTTATATTTTGTCCAAACAACTCAAAACCTTGACTTGGTTTTGGTTTTATTTGAGGAAAATCTTCATATTGAACAAGGAATCTATACCAGTCGGCTTTTCTTGAAAATGCTGTATACCTATTACCAGAATCTCCATATAAATTATAAAGTTGATTTTCAATTCCTTCTAAAAAGCTTCTGAAGGATCATTAAGTGGAATATTTACTTCCAGTATTACGTACTTTACCATCAAAACCAGTACCAAATATACCTTCTCTATTTATTCGTACGCTATCTCCGGGTTTTCCTCTTGGAATAAAAACATTAGAACCAGCTATGTATGCTTCTCTTATATCATTTTCATCAAGTGGTTTAGGTTCATTTAATCCAAAAAGAATTTCTTTGGCTAATTCACCATCAGTACCTTTTGATACAATGTTGTTTTTTACCGTTATTGGTGGATTTTTATCTAGTCGCGATGCATCATCGATACCTCCTCGTACTTGATAATCACCCGAACTATCTTGATAACCTTGTTGAACGACGTTACCGCCCATTTTAACTGTTCCGTGATATCCTCCGTGTGGCATTACGCTACCCTCTGTATTGGTTTACGTGCGTTCATGATACCGCCTTGCGCTGCCGATTCTTGGTTGAGCCAACATATCAGTTGGTCCAAATGCTATTGCTGCTCTGCTTGGATCTATTCTTGATCCGGTGTTCATGGCTGATGGTGCTGTCATACCTGCCGCTGGATTAAAAGCACCAGCTAGTCTAGATTCTGAATTTGGAGTAAAAGAAACATTTGGTGTTGGTGCCATCATGCTTGTTTGATCTTCACCACCAAATTCCATAGATTTTGGTAAGATTACATTAGCCGCACCTTTACCGAGATCTAATATAAATTTTAAATCTTCCATAGCGCCGTCATCCGGAGCAAGTAAAGTAGATGTTATACCACCAAAAACTCTGCTAACAGAAGCAGGCTTAAATTGTTTTTCTCCTACACCCGTTAGTAAAAATCTACCAGCTTTTGATGTAAATATATTTCCTACTCCAAGTAATTCTATAATTTGTCCAGCAAATGCACCAAGCTCTGTTCTTCCTGTAAGTAATCCTCTTCCAGATTCAGCTAATGATGCTATCTCTAAAGATGTTCCAACATCGCCGCCTTGAACAATAAAGTCTTTTACTAAATCAACATTATCTAATAATGCTCTATCTTTTTGAAAATATTTCCTATACTCCACTTTCTTTTAGCCCATCAACAAACCTCTGTATTTTTCTAAATTAAGAACAGGTTTACCTTTTACTTAGTTGTAGAAAACTTAAATAATCTTCATTCTTAATGGCGTTATGAAATGATTGACCAAGAACAGTTCCCATCCCATTACTGTTTTTCCGTCTATTTCATCTGAATGCGTTCTAATTAAATCTAGTACTTCAGATATTTTTTTTGTTTCTTTTTGATTTATTAATTCACGAATAGCTGGTCCTATTTCTGCTTGATCATTTAATGTTTTCTAACACCAGAATTATCAAGTTTTTTCATAAAACCACCAAGATTGTCTAATGCAGTAAGTGTAGGTCTATCAAACATATATTCAAGAACTTTACGATCGTACTTTCCTAAAGTGTTTTGAAGATTAAACAAAGTATCTAAAGAACCCGGTGTTCCTCTTACCCCAACTAATTCATTAAAAAATCCTGCTGTAAAAGAATCCCACGAAGGCGCGTCCATTGTGTTTTTTAATGTTGCAAGATCAGATACAGAAAAATTAGTATCCATGTAACCTCTTAATAATTCTTTATAATTACCATCTAGCTAGTCCTTGAATGATAGGAAGTTTTCTCATAGCTAAAGCTTTTGTTTCTGTTTCTATCAAAGCTTCAAACGCTGATCCCCATGCTTCATCACCATTTGCTGCTCCTTTAATAGTAGAATTAATTTCTTCTAATAACTCTTTGCATATATTTTATTTTGTCTAGAAACATTACTTACTCCTCCGTTAAGAATATCTAAAAGTTGTCTTCTTTGATCTAATAAAAAATCAAGAGTTGTTATTTCTGTAGGTCCGCCTTCTTTACATCCTTCTGGAAGTGCAATAGAACCACCTTCTGGTTTCATCTTAGAGCCTGTGTTATTCTTGCAATCGTATCACCTATTGCAGAAATATTAAGTAGAGCATCTGGTCCTACTTGTTTTGTAAATAATTTTCATATTCACTTATACGTATTTTTCTAAAGCTTCTGGTGTTTGTCTGTTTTCTGTTAACTTATTAAAACGAGTGTCAATATTGTTATTAACAATAGCCAATCTTTCTGATCCAAAGTCTGTTAAAATCCAATCTTCCAAATCATTACCACTATAATTACCATCTAACTCTTTTCTGGCTTGTACAATACCAAAGTTTATTTCTTTTCCTTTGTAATTATATTATCTAAATCTAAACGTACGCCGTCTGGTTTTAAATCAATTAAATATTTTCTTGCTGCTTTAATGTTATTATCTAAATATCCACCCGGTTGTGTTATGGTTTCCATTGACTCTTTTATTATTTGAGCCGCATCTTTCATTGTTAAGTCACTTAACTTTTCAACGCCGGATTGTTTTAACAAGTAATCTACTTGATTTTGTGGAAGAGCGTTAAAGTTTAACGATCCGTCCATTGCCGCGTAAGATAAATCTAATAAACGTTTTTCAAACTCCGTTGCCATAGTTAATAAATCAATTAATTGACCTGCGCTCTTTGCATCACCAACTTGCTCTAAAGCAAGTGATAATACTTCGTTAATTTGTTTATAAGATTTGCTAAGTGGACCGCCAACAGCAGCAGACTGAGAAGCTATCTTGGTCATTATTCCTTCATTAATAAGAACGTTGAAGGTAACTCATCTAGTTTAAGAATTTTACCAAATTTATCTGTTATATTTAACTCTTTAAATATAGCGTTTAGTTCTGATACAGCGAGAATGGCATCTGCGGCTTCATCACTTTTTGGTATTAAACCAGCTCCTTTAAATACATTTGCAACTCTTCTAACAACAGGTTCAAGTACCGCTGTGCCACCTGTAGCAATTATTGATTTAAAACCAGCAGAGCTTGCAATTTCTTTTACACCTTGCTCATTAATACCTTTAAACTCTTGCACTGTTTCTTGCGCAACTTCTCCTGCAAAACTAAATCCTAAAGTACGTGCTAATAAAGGTAGTAAAGAATAAGCATCTTCGGCATTTGTTAAATAATTAAGTCCGGGAATAAGTTTTTTAGAAAACTTTACTCCGGGTATAGAATCAATAAGTTTTAAAAACCTTTTTGATCCTGCTGCTATTTCTCCACTTATTGTGCCTATGTCATCTGAGAAAAATTCATAAAGATCAGCTAATACTTCATTACCACCTTTACTTAAAAAATCTGCATCAAGTTTTGCGTAAGGCTCAGATGCATCTTTTCTAAAGAGTATAGTTCCGTGCTGCTTGTCTGAAGGAACTTGCTCCATTATACTTTGCGCTCGTTTATCTTCATCAGTGCCAAAAAGACCTTCTCCTGTTCCGGGAACAAATATCAAATTACCATCGGGATATGCTTTTAAAAAAGCATTAAGTTTTTCCTGTTGAGTATCTCCTGCTCCGATTTCGCCTCGAACAGATATATCAGTTAGTCCGGGTTTTCCTAATGTTTCTTGTCCAACATACTCTGCTAATTTTTCATCCGGTGATAAATCTACGGCTCCCGGTCCTCCGTCTGGAAATATTTTATCAATATTACTGTTTGGAAGTTTAGGATCAACAGGTTTTATTTCTGGAAACATTTTATCAGTAGCCATTTATTATCCTAACAAGTCGTTTTTTTGTTTATTAATACTGTCATTTGATCTAGCGTTAAATCCATCAGTTATCTTTTTAACTCATCTAATCCTAAAGTTTCCATACTTTGCATTTGTAGTATGACATCTTTAATAACGTTTTCACTTAAACCTAATTTTCTTAATTTAGTTGCATGATATTCCGCTGCTTCTTTACTTATACCCCAACCATTATAATTTTCTTCTGGATCATTAACTGCATATTGATAATTACCGTCTGGTATAGTCAAAAAGTTTCTGTGTTGTGAAACATATGATAAAGCAATAGAAGCTTCTATCGCCGCTAATGCTGTTTCTGCATCAACAATGCCATCAAATAGCCTTAATGTTTGGTTGGTTAATTCACGTTCTGGTTCTGATATTCTAGCACTATCCTCACCTGTAAATGGTGCAATCATTTGAGCCGCGTATGCTCTAGCGTCTGCAATAAATTTATTTAATGCGTCTGCATCTTGATCAAAGTAATCAAACAATGCTTGTTTCATTGATGGAGAGAATTGACCTAATAAATTACCACCAGTATCTAAAATAAATCTATTAAAGGTATTTAAGTTATCACCTAAGTTTTGAGCTTGAGTTAATAAATTACCACCTTTAGCCATTGTTTCAGAGAACGTTGCAATGTTGTTTGTAATTGTAGAAATATCATTCTTAGTAA
>UEXL01000556.1_pt1 | contig 12136 bp, 17 predicted proteins | sample 1796671 | NCBI WGS metagenome assembly UEXL01 (sample SAMEA4772471, study PRJEB27181) | metagenome
CCTGCGCAAGTTGGGGCTCCGCCTCGGTGATGGGTAAATGGCCATCGATGCTTAGTTGTGCAAGTCCATGCACCAATGACCAGGCGGCCGCAGTTACCAGCATCAATGGCATGGGTTTGATGTAACCGGCCTGCTGCGCCCGGGCAATGGTATTCTCAAGCACCCGGAAAGCGCTCTTGCCAGCCGTATCCAACCGCGGGTGCACACCTTTGTGCAACACCCGGCCACCGAACATCAGCCGATAAAAATTCGGTTCCTCTTGTGCAAAAGATACGTACACAAGCCCAATATCAATTAACGCCTGTCTTGGCTGGGCTTGATCCACTGCCAGAAGCCGTTTTCTCAACGCCTGAAATCCAGTAATGGCCAGTTCAGCCAGCAGGCTCTCCCGGTCCATGAAATGGCGGTAAAGCGCCGGCGCGCTGACGCCAATCTGCTTGGCCAGAGCGCGCAGGCTGATGGCTGCGTCGCCGTGTTCGCGCAACGTATCCAGAGCCAGTTGGTGAGCCTGCTGAGGCAGATCACCATGGTGGTACGCGGGTTTGGCCCGGGTTGAGTTGTCGTTCATAAGTTATCACTGGTAACAATGTTTATGGTGATAACATCACGAGTGAGCAACAGGTGTCAAGCAGATTCGGGGATCAAAACGTGGGAAGGGGATTTCAGAATAACGCGGGGGCAAAAGAACTAACCCGGCGAGCAGAGGGCCCGCCGGGATGTCGCGAATGGTGTTACTTCGCGGTGACGGTCTTCATGACCAGGTTGCCGTCTTTACATGGATCGGGCCGTCTTCCTTGGCACCGAGGGTGTATTCGAAGATACCGGTTTTGCTACCGCCGTCCTCGCTGTGAACCATCAGCATCAGCATGTCACCGGATTTCACTTCCTCGGTCAGAATGGCGGCTACGTCCATGTTCTTGCCCATCTTGATGGGCGCGTGGCCAACCACCGGGCCCGGCTTCATGGCTTCGTCGGTGCGGTGCACGACCAGCCAGCCGTTCTTTTCGGCCATGACCTGCTTGGCAGTGACTGTGCCACCACTGACGTCCTGATCAGACGCTTTCACGCCGACTTTACCGTGATCCATGGCCATAGCGGCGCCGGAAGTCAGTGCGGTAGACAGCAGGGCTGCCGTCAGAAATGTGCTCTTCTTGAAGTGCTTGCTCATCGCATTCTCCTCGTTTTCGGTTATTCCCATCATGTCTTTGTTGTTCCGATGGGTGTACCGACAGATACGCATGGGCACTTCAAAAGTTGCATGTGAGCCCGATTATTTTAGAACTGCTGGCCCGAATTGCCTCCGTCGGTGGGGTACAGGTAGCCATGAATCGCCGGTCCTGTCGGCTTGCCCGTTGGTGAACCGCCTGGGGGTTCGACACTGATGCCGAAGGTGGCTTCTTTCAGAAGCTGCGGGTCATACTGGCTGAGCGCCGACTGGTCGATGGTCATGTTGTCGGTCAGTACACCCACCGAGCGCGGGTCTGGCCCCAGTTCATCGGCCTTGATCCAGAGCTGGTAGGACTTGTCCCGCACCGGCTCGGCGGTAACCGGACGAATGTTCAGCTGTCGGTTATCCAGATCCACCGTCAACATGAAGGCCGGTTGCTGGTCATCGTGCTGGAACACGGCCACAAAGGATTGCGGTTGTTCTGCCGGCTGGAACGCCAGAACGGCCACAAGGACCAGCGCAGCGGCTGAGGCCACGGCAGTGCTCCACTACCAGCGGCGCACCCGCTGCTGCAGCACCGTAACCGTTGCCGTCGGCGCGTTCATCACAGAGTCGGGCGCTGCGGCTTCAAGCTCGTCGAGGCGCTTTTCGATGCGGGCAAGCAGATCCGGGCCGGGTTCAATGGGTGTCACCTCATGGAGCAGAGGCACCAGCCGCTCTTCCCAGGCTAGAATCAGGGCATCAAGCGCCTGATCTTTCTCGCGGCGGGCGTTTACGGACGCCCGCTCTTCCGGTGGCAGCGTTCCCAGAATGAACTCCGCCGCCAGCGTATCGAGATCGTCGTGGTCGGTCATGGTGCCAGACACCTTTTCAGTTGTTTCAATGCACGGTGAAGCCAGGTTTTCACGGTATTTACCGGTTGATCAAAGTGGGCGGCCAGTTCGTCACGGGACCAGCCATTCAGGTACGCCAGCCGTACCATGTCCTGCCGGTCTTTCTCCAGCTCGTCGATGCAGCTGTTCAGGCTGTTTACCGCCTGCTGATCTTCAAGCTCGGCCTGTGCGGTCGGTTGAACGCTGGCGATCTCCTCGATCTCGTCATCACCCATGGAGCGCCGTGCCGGTTGCTTGCGCAACTCGTCGATGGCGCTGTTGCGGGCAATGGATGCCATCCAGGCGATGGGTGAAGCCTTGGCCGCGTCAAACTGATCGGCCTTCTGCCACACCTTGATGTAGGCGTCCTGAATCACATCGTCTGCCCATGCCCTGTCTCTTACAATACGCATCACGGTACCCAGAAGTTTCGGCGCTGTCGCTTCGTACAGTTGTGCGAAAGCGGAGCGATCCCGCCGAACCACCCTCTGGATCAGTTTGCCGATATCGGATGACGTTGCGGTAGGCACCACCCCCGGGTCACCCGGGGGGCGTGTGATGTTCCTCAGAAAATTGTCGAGATTCAGAATCCATACTTCGCCTGGAGAGTCGCTGGCGCATTGGCCTGGAACCTGAAGATTGCCGGTTTTAACTTGCCCAGGTCAAGGCACTTTTACCGGCTCGGGACGCCTGAACGCCAGGGCCGCATCCAGCAACAGGAAGATCACCAGGCTGACACCCATCACCGGGGCGAAAAGCCCGAGGCCAACGGCGACAATAGCCATCGTCAGCAGAGCCAATGCTGGCGCTTTTTTCAGTTCGGTCCAGACCCGTTGCGGGCGTTGGTGATGCCGCTCGGGTCGGGTTGGGCGGCGTAACCACCACATGCGGTACCCCAGCACAATCATCACACACAGTCCCAACGCGCAGGCGGCGACGAACAGCTGATTGGCCAGACCGAACAGTATGCCCATATGGGCATCGATGCCCCAACGGGTGAGTTTGGCGGCGATCGGAAAGGTCTCGAAATCCACCCGATCGGTGACTGTCAGGGTTTTGGAGTCAACGGCCACCATATCGACCTGGGTCGGCCAGCTGCGGTCGATTTCACGTACTACCCAGGCGCGGTTTGCGTCTGTGGCGGGCTTGATTTCCACCATACCGGCATCAATGCCCGCCGCCCGCGCACGTTGCAGAACCGCATCGTAAGTGGCTGCATTGTCCTCACCTGGACGTGTCGCCGGGGACATACCGTGGCCGGCGTGATCTCCGTGCTGGTGCGGCTGCGGCGCGGCGCCGGTCAGCTCGGTGTTCAGCCCGGGAGTGCCCCAGTCCAGTTGCGCGCGCAACTCGGCAATGTTGGCACCAGCCCATTTCGACCAGGTCAGGCCGGTGACTGAAAAGAACAGGAACGCCAGCAACAGCACCACACCGATCCCGCTGTGCCATTGGCGAAGGGCGTTGCGGTCAGTGTCCACCTGAGGGGCGGGGCGTGAGCGGCGGCGCCACCACAATGCCAGGCCACCCAGCGCCACCAGCCAGAGCCAGGAGGCGGCCAGCTCGCTGTAGTAGCGCCCGACCTCGCCCAGATGCAGGTGCCGGTGGACATAATCGATCCAGATGCGGAACGGCAGGGGTACCGCTGGTTCCGTACACCACCAGTTCGCCGCGGATGTCCAGGGAAACCGGATCCACAAACACCGCCTGGTGTTCAAAAGGCTGCAAACCGTCGACCGCAAACATGACTCGGGTGGTTTGGCCGGGCTGCGGGGCAGGGCGGACGGCTGCCAGGGTGGCACGGTCGCCGATATGGTCACGGGCCGTGAGGATCTGAGCAGCCAGCGGCTGTGCCTCGCCGGTGTTCTCGGTGGTCAGTTCGGTCTGGTACAGCCAGTTTTCGATTTGCGGTGTCAGGGCGAACAGGGCCCCGGACAGGGCCGCCACGAAAATAAAGGGTCCGACAAACAGGCCCGCGTAAAAATGCAGGCGCACAAGCAAAGCGTAGCCCCAGCGCGGCGCGCTGGGATTGCGTATATCGTTCATGGTCTTCCTCGTTACTGATTAAAAAGGGAAACGGAGGGAATCAGACCATGACCGGTGGAGCGCGTACCGGCGCGTTCGGGAATCGGGGGGATCTCGCGGGGTGGCGAGAGAACACCGGGCAGGCCCCGACCGCCAGCGGTCGAGGTCCCGGACGGAACGTCTGTGTCCCGGGAAGACAGGGCCGGCAACTTGGTGAGCAGCACACAGTAGCCGCATTCCCCATGGGCCAGATGTTGCAGTGGATCGGAATGGTCCGCTTGCCCGGCTGAAGGTGCCGGGCTGTGCTCACTGGCGTGGTGATCGCTCTGGTGGCTGCTCAGGAGCGGCGGCCCGGTCTCGGGCTTCAGCTGCGCCTGGGTAATCAAAGGCCCCACATAGATCAGCACCATGGATAACAGCGCTATCCATGCGGGCCATCGATTGTGCCTTTGTGCTGTCACCGCTCACCTGTTTTACGGGAAACAAAGCCGACTATAGTAGCGGTCTTTTTAGTTGGGAGATAATTAGTTACGCAGTTGGATGCCGTAAAGTTGCATCCATTAGCAGATCGGAAAGGCTGACGCCAGAATCTACGTGGAGAAACGGGGTTCCTGAGGGCGTCCCTTTTCTGTTTGAATGAACGTTTTCAGCGTTGAGGAGATTCCCATGGCCGATCGTAAAACCGTTGTTATCACCGGTGCCAATCGTGGTATTGGTCTCGAGCTTGCTCGCCACTACGCAGGCGAGGGCTGTTCTGTTATCGGTGTGTGCCGGCACACGTCCGACGAGCTGGATGCCATCGCGAGCCGCGTCATCGAGGGGGTGGACGTCACCACCGACAGCGGCATCCAGACGCTCACCGCTGAACTCAAGGACCAGCCCATCGATCTGCTGATCAACAACGCCGGCCTTCTGCAGGATGAAAAACTGGGTAGCATCGACTTCGATTCGATCCGCACCCAGATGGAGATCAACGCCTATGCTCCGTTGCGGGTGGCAGAGGCGCTGGTGTCACAGATTCCGTCCGGCGGCAAGATTGCCAACATCACCAGCCGCATGGGTTCTATTGCTGACAACGATTCCGGCGGTCGTTACGGCTACCGTGCGTCCAAGGCGGCGCTGAATGCCTTCGGAAAATCCCTGGCGATGGACCTGCAACCCAGAGGCATTGCCGTGGCCCAGCTTCATCCCGGCTATGTACAGACCCGCATGGTGAATTTCGGCGGGCTGATCAGCCCGCAAGAGTCCGCCAAAGGCCTGGCCGAGCGCATTGAAGCGCTCAACCTGGAGAATACCGGCTCGTTCTGGCACAGCAACGGCGAAGAGTTACCCTGGTAAGGGGGTTAACCCTCGCCAGCGCTGGGCTCTCCGTTGCGGAACTCAATGCGGCAGCCCTCGCGGGTGGGCTGCAATCCATGACCATCCCGGAAAACCCCGGCCTGGGTCATACGGTCGTTGTAGTCAGCCATTGCCTGCAGAATGGCCTCGGTGGGCATCACGCCGTTTTCGGTGTCGGCATCGGCCTTGCGCATCAACATGAATTTCATTCTGTTGTCCTCCGGTGAATGTGGGTGTGTTCACCGGTAGGTCGCGCAGGGCCGATGGAAATCGACAGCGAAATAAAAAATTGCAGTTCGGACTGTTCAGCTACCCACCTGGCCACGAATGTGGTCAATCACCAAGCCGTGCTCGTGCTGGGGCTGAACATTACAATATCTGTGTCCTGTTCCGCCCGAACGCTGTGTCCGGGAGGCCAGTAGAACAGATCGCCGCTGTGGGATGTTTCCTCGCTGCCATCAGCAAACACTGCCGTGATTTCACCGTTCACCACATAGCCCCAATGGGGGCACTGGCAGTTGTTGCCCGCAAGCCCTTTCAACAACTCGGTGATATCAGTTCCGGCACCGAAGGTGAAGTATTCGGCGCCCATGGTGCCGTAGCCGGACACATCACCAAACCCCGTCTGTTGCCGAGCCTTGGCGCCAGGGACGTCGATTCGTACAGGTATATCCTCTCTTGCGATACGCATAGCGACTACCTCCTTGCTGTGTCTGCTGGCTGCATCTACCGCATGCACACATCCTGTCAGCCCTGATAAAAAAATAGCACAGGGCCTCGGTAGTGACATATTTGGTTCGATAGGACGTCTCGGAAAACGCGCTGCGGATCCTGTTTGACTTTTTGCTACTATGGCTGGGCCAGGATTTCTGACGCCTGGATCGTCCCCATCGTAGAAACGGAGTCTACACATGCAGCCAAAAGACATCGTGGCGCAATTCATCGGTGATATTCACGCCCAGCGTTTTGATGAGGCCAAGGCCTTGCTGGTAACTGACGGGTTTGAATACGTGGGGCCGAATATGCGCTTCCTTCGCCCGGATGACATGCTGGCCTACCAGTTCGGTATGGCGGCCATCCAGAAAGATCTCGTCGTCCGTCAGCTCAGTGCCGACGGTGAGCACGTGTTTGCCATTCTGGACTACCGCACCCACTTTGAACCGATCGGAGACGTGCGGCTTGCGGTCTGGTTCCGGGTGCGGGACGACAAGATCCAGACCGTTGAAACCTTCTACAACGCGGCCGTGGTTGAGAACATGCTGGGCGGTGAACTGCCCACCGCGGAGTCCTGAGCGGCGAGCTCTCTGGCGCAGGGGTCACTGATACTCGCCCTCCGCGAGTTGTTAATGGCGATTGAATGATGGGGAATCATCGAGTTTATGAACTCGTCATCCCCGATAAGCAACTGGCCTCTGTTCACGAATAGAAAGATGCCTGAGAGCGTCGTCGCGAGAACAAGGGTCGCAATCTTGTTGACTTGCGCCCGGCACATGGATCACCCAAACGACAGCATACCCATCGTCATGACGCAGGCTACTGATCCAGCAGTGCAGGGCAGGGTCTCAGGCTGGTATCAATGACAGAGGTGGCGGATAAACTCTGACACTGGAGGATGACCTGCAAGGGACTCGGGGCTTATCACCATTAGCGATTTCGACAGCCCGGAATGGCTGACCGGAATAGCCCTCAGGGTACCGGCCCGCACTTCCTCACTGACGCACGCTGCCATCACCAGCGAAACGCCCAGGCCGGCTTTGACCGCCTGTTTCACCGCTTCGGTGCTGCCCAGTTGCATGGACACGCTGGGGAACGGCCCGGAATCCCCAAAGAAGTTGGCCAGGATCCGACCTGTTCCCGTACCTGGCTCGCCACCTAGCAGGGTCATCCCCGACAACATCTCCCGGTCAATTACCTGCATTCCCGCGCAGGGGTGATCGGGGGGCGTGATCAGGACCATCGGCTCCTGCCGCCAGCCTATGGCCTGGAAGCCCGGTTTCGGGTGCCACCATTCCATGATGGCGATATCCAGCTCACCCCGGGTCAGTTGACTGCCAATGGCAGGGTTGTTGTCGATCACCAGATCCACTTCCGGTGCGGTGGGGGCATCCCTGAACGCGCGCACATGGGGCTGCAGGAGGTAGATGCCGATGTTTGAACTGGCGCCCACACGCAGCCCGGTTCCACCGACAGCTGCCCGCGCTCGTTGCTCGAGGCGCAACATGCTCTGCGCAATCGGCATCAGCGCAAGGGCGGCCCGGGTGGGCTCGCACCCGGACTTGCTGCGGCGGACCAATAAGGCATCCAGCTGTTCTTCCAGCTTCTGGATGTGTTGGGAGAGCGTGGGCTGGGCGATGCCCAGATGCCGGGCTGCTGCCTGAAAGCTTCGGTGGTGCACCAGAGTGATGAAGCTCTTCAGCCAGACCAGGTTCAGCATGGACTGCTCTCCCTGGCCCGCGGCGCGTTCACTGCATCCCGGGGGTGCTCACCTCGCAACGCCTGAAGGATGTTATCCGCAGCACGTTGCTCAATGGCCAGACGCACATCCAGCACTGCTGAACCAATGTGGGCGGTAAATAATGTGTTCGGGTGCGCCCGCAGCGCCGCACTGATCTGCCGGGGGCGATCGGCCCTGGCCCAATCCTCCATTTCGAAGACATCGGCGGCGTAGCCGCCCAGGTGGCCAGAAGCCAGTGCTTCGAGAACAGCGGCTTCATCCACCACGGAACCTCGGCACGGATTGATGAGGAACGCGCCCGATTTCATGCGCGCCAGGCGGGCAGCATTAATGGTGTGCAGGGTGTCGTCGTTCAGTGCCAAGGCCAGTATCACGATATCGGACTGTGCTAGAAGCTCGTCCAGACTGGCGCGGGTCAGGCTGAGCGCTGCTTCTTCCTCATCGGCCAGGGCGTCGGGCTGCGTGTACAGTAAGTTGGCCCCCCCCAGCCCTGGAAGCGCTTGGCCACCGCCTTGCCAATCGCACCCATGCCGACAACGCCCAGACTGGCCCCTTCTATGCCGAGGCCGTAGAACCGAGGCTGCCAACCGGCGAAGTCACCGGAACGGACAAATTCGTCGGCGGCCCGCACCTGCCGTGTCAGGCCAATGGTCAACCCCACCGTCAGTTCAGCGGTCGGTACCGTAAGCAGATCTGGCACGAAGGTCAGCCAGACGCCATGGCGGGTGCAGGCCTGAACATCGAAATTGTCATAGCCTTTCAGGGCTGCACCGATCACCTTCAGGTTCGGGCAGGCAGCCAGAAAATTGTCGCTGATCCTGTCCGGCATGAATGCCATCATGGCGTCGGCGCTGGCAACACGCGCCCTGATGGATGTGGCCGGCAGCGTGCCGTCTGACTGGTTGGTGATCAGCTCGCAATGGGGTTCCATGCTTGCCAGCACGCTCTCATGCACTCGATGAGTGACGACGACTCGTGGTTTCATTCGCTGTCCTTACTTGAATTTTTTTGCGGAGATGGCCACTCAGGCTGTCGACCATCGTCACCATCATCAGGATAACAATCAGGATGGCACTGACTTCCTGGTACTGCATAATGCGTAACGATCCCATCAGCTCAAAACCGATACCGCCGGCACCGACCATGCCCATCACGGTGGAGGCCCGGAAGTTATACTCCCAGCGATAGATAGACACGTCGGCAAACTGCGGAAGTACCTGGGGCAGTACCGCATGCCAGAGTACCTGTAGCCGGGTCGCACCTGCTGCATCGGCTGCCTCCACCGGAGCCGCATCCACATGTTCGATGGCCTCGGCAAAAAGAATTTGCCGACCATGCCAATGGAGTGAAGCCCCAGAGCGAGAACACCGGGCAGGGCACCAAAGCCAACCGCCGCCACGAAGATGATGCCCATGATCAGTTCAGGCACCGAACGCAGGCCGTTCAGCAGCGTGCGGGTTATGTGGAAGACCGCCGGGTGGGGTGAGGTGTTCCTTGCCGCCAGGAATGCCAGCGGCACAGAGACGGCAACCGCGATGGCCGTGCCGGCAATGCTCATGGCCAGAGTGTCAATCAACGGCGATACCCAGTCCATGGCGTTGGTGAAATCCGGGGGGGCAGGGACTCGCCCAGCAGCGTCCCGATAGCAGGCACACCATTGGCCAGGGTACGGAAATCAAGCAGATCCACGTACCAGCTGGCTACGAAAATTACCGCCAATACCAGGGCTGCCTGCCAAAATGTTTTCCGCCAGCCCCGTGCATGCTCATCCAGCACGGAGGCTGACGGGGCCGGCGACAGAGTCGCCGGTTCCGTCGTGGTATGGGTCATGGGGCTCCTTACATCTTCGCGAAATCAAGGTTGAGCAGACTGCCCATCTTGCGGATGACGTCGTAATCGGCATCGGTGATGGCGGCGAAGCCTTCGGCCTTCAGGTTGCTGAGAATCTCTTCATCGTCGATGTTGAGGAAGGCGTCCCGCACGCTGGCTTTGAGCTCGGGAGACAGGTTTGAGCGCATGGCCCAGGGGGTATTGGGGAAATTCACCGCTGTAGCCAAGCACCCGCACTTTATTACGGTCAATCAGGCCACGGTCCATAACGTGCTGGAAAATCACTTCGGAAAGACCGCCGGCCTCGGCATTGCCGTTAGCCACGTTCACCGCCACCGAGTCGTGGGAGCCCACAAAGTGAGCTTCATAATCGCGCTCAGCTTCGAGGCCGGCGGACTCCATGAGCACCGTCTTGGGAATCAGGTGGCTGGACGTGGATGCCCGGTCGCCGTATGCCATTTTCTTGCCCTTGATATCGGCATAGGTTTCAACACCGGATTCCGCATTGGCGATAATGATAGAGCGATAAGTCGGTTTGCCATCGACGATCATGGCAGCGAACGGCTCAATGTCACTCTTGCTCTTGGCCATCACGTAAGACAGCGGACCAAAGTACGCGAGGTCGATGCGGCCGAAGCGCATGGCTTCGATCATGGAGGAATAATCCGTGGTCACGATCAGTTCCACTTCCTTGCCAAGGGTACTTTCGAGGTAGTCCTTCAGCGGCTGATTACGCTTGATCAGTTCCGATGCGTTTTCATCAGGAAGCAGGGCGACTTTCAACAGGTCAGGATCGGAATCAGCGGCTGAAGCCTGCAGGCTGAATCCCGCCATCAGGCAAAGTGCGATCAAAGTAGTGAGTATCGGTTTCATCGTGCTATCTCCAGGTGCGTGGGTTGGGGCATGACTGGTTGGGTTTGAATGGCCGGGGGGGGGCCCGGTATCGGTGTCGGGTTCGTTCTACCGTGGTAGATCTCGTCAAGGTGGTGTTGCTGCAGCTCCGCCGGTGCGGCATCGAACACAATCCGGGCGTTAGCCAGACCGATGATCCGGTCCGCGAAGCTCCTGGCGTATTCCAGTTGGTGGAGGGAAATCACGGCGGTAATGCCATCTTCGCGGCAGATATCCCTCAGCAGGCCGAGCACTTTTTCCGATGTAGCCGGATCGAGGCTGGCCACCGGCTCGTCGGCCAGAATCATCGACGGTTGTTGCGCCAGCGCCCGGGCAATGCCCACACGCTGTTGCTGGCCGCCGGAAAGCTGGTCAACCCGGGCAAGGGCTTTGTCCGCAAGTCCGACCCGCTCCAGGCAGTGCAGCGCCAACTCCAGGTCGTGTCGGGGCAATGGAAGCACGCTGCGCAAGGTGCCGTGGTAGGCGAGACGGCCAGTGAGAACATTCTGCAGCGCCGTATGACGTTCAATCAGTTGGTGATGCTGGAACACCATGGCGGTGCGCGACCGGTGCTGTCGGACGGTACGCCGGCTGTTCAGCGGACCGAACTCTGCCGAGATCACCCGCCCGGCGGTGGGCAAAACGAGATGGTTGAGCGAGCGCAGCAACGTGGACTTGCCCGCGCCGGACAAGCCAAGCAGGACCGTGAACTCGCCTTTGTGAAAATCAACGGTGGTGGGCCGCAGCGCAAGGACATTTCCGGGGTAGGTCACACCCATGTCTTCTATACGGAGCATCATGTTTGGGGATGGAACAGACGCCATTGGATCACCTTTTGCAATGAATAAGCTCGCTTTATTGCGACTTACAATGCAACGGTAATCCCCGTCAGTGACAAAACGGTGTCATTCAGGTGACACTAATCTTTCCAGTCGTCATGATCGCCTCCACCACCGCATTGGCCGAACGCACGGCGGACTCCAGCAGCGGCACGCCCTCGTAGGCCCAGGAACCGCAGAAAAACACTTTGCGCCCGGGCTGTCGGTGCCATTGGTTGAGCGCTTCATGGACCCGGGCGGTGCCGGAGTGCACCACGGCGCGCTCCAGCGGCACCCGCGCCAGCACTGTGTCCGGTTCCGGCTCGAACAGCGGGTTCCAGGTCTGGAACACCGGTGCACTATTGGCAAGGGTGGGTTCCACCTTGTTGACCCAAACCGTAAACATGGGCTTCTCCAGCGCCTCGTTCATCTGAAAATTCAGCGCGGTCCAGTCCTCCTGTTTCGCGGGCATGAAGCGCGGGTCCTGATGAACCCAGAGCTCGCCGGCATCAAAGCCGATGTTTTCCAGCATTCTCCGCTCGTCATCAAACTGGCTGTCATCCAGAAAGCTCAGGTGATTGGCCTGAGTGGCAACAATGACCCGGTCAAACACACCGCCTTCACCGCGCTGGTTATAGACCTTCACGCCGTCGTCGCTGATCTCGACCTGTGCCACCGGGCTGCCACAGTGCAGGGGCAGGTTGCGGGCCAGACCCTCTACCAACGCCCCGGTCCCGCCCTG
>UEXL01000570.1_pt1 | contig 12116 bp, 18 predicted proteins | sample 1796671 | NCBI WGS metagenome assembly UEXL01 (sample SAMEA4772471, study PRJEB27181) | metagenome
AGGCTGATTAGCATCTTGAGCAGCCTGAGCATCTGCAGCATCTTGAGCATCTGCAGCAGCCTGAGCATCTGCAGCAGCCTGAGCATCTGCAGCAGCTTTAGCATCAGCGGCAGCTTTAGCATCTGCAGCATCTTGAGCAGCTTTAGCATTAGCAGCAGCTACTCTAGCTTCTTCAGCATCTGCTACTCTCTTAGCCTCTGCTTCAGCAGCGTCTGCTCTTTCTTTAGCTAAGTCAGCAGCAGCCTGTTCTGCATCAGCAGCAGCCTTTGCATCAGCAGCAGCCTTAGCTGCTTTAGCATCTCTAGCATCTTGGTCTGCTTTAGCCTGAGCTTCTGCTGCTTCTTTAGCGGCTTTATCTGCTGCGTCTTGGGCAGCTTTAGCATCCGCAGCATCTTTGGCAGCTTTAGCGTCAGCAGCGTCTTTAGCATCTTTAGCAGCTTTAGCGTCAGCAGCAGCTTTAGCATCTTGAGCAGCTTTAGCGTCTGCTGCAGCTTTAGCGTCAGCAGCATCTTTAGCAGCTTTAGCGTCTGCTGCAGCTTTAGCATCTGCTGCATCTTTAGCAGCCTTAGCATCTGCTGCATCTTTAGCAGCTTTAGCGTCTGCTGCATCTTTATCTGCTTTAGCTTTAGCGTCAGCAGCGTCTTTGGCATCCTTAGCAGCCTTATCTGCTCTTTCTTTAGCTAAGTCAGCAGCGGCTTTATCAGCGTCTGCTTTAGCTTTAGCATCTTCTGCGGCTTTTTTAGCCTTAGCATCTCTAGCATCTTGGTCTGCTTTATCTTGAGCTTCTTTAGCTTCTTTAGCGGCTTTATCTGCAGCATCTTGAGCAGCTTTAGCGTCAGCAGCATCTTTAGCTGCCTTAGCATCTGCTGCATCTTTGGCAGCTTTAGCGTCTGCTGCATCTTTAGCTGCCTTAGCATCTGCTGCATCTTTAGCAGCCTTAGCATCTGCTGCATCTTTGGCAGCTTTAGCATCTGCTGCATCTTTAGCAGCCTTAGCATCTGCTGCATCTTTAGCAGCTTTAGCGTCTGCTGCATCTTTAGCTGCTTTAGCGTCAGCAGCATCTTTAGCAGCCTTAGCATCAGCAGCATCTTTATCTGCTTTAGCTTTAGCGTCAGCAGCGTCTTTGGCATCTTTAGCAGCCTTATCTGCCTTATCTTTAGCGCGTCTTTCATCACGTTTAGCTTGGAGAAATTGTTGTTCCAAATCCCAAGTTTTTTGCCAGTCCGTATTAGACCCAACGTCATTTGGATTGCCACCCATTCCAAGCCCTTGAGTCAATTGATCAGATAGTCTTTTAACTTTTTCTTGAATCTCATTAGCTATTATTTGAGCTTCTTTAGCTTTTTTGTCAGCTATTCTTAAATTTTCTGCTTCTGAATCAGCTATTATTTTAGCTTCTTTAGCTTTTTTGTCAGCTATTCTTTGAGCCTCAATGTCAGCTATTTTTTGAGCATTATCTCCTACTCCATCTCCGTCAGTGTCGGTAGTTTCGTTAGCATTATTAGGAAAAGAATCTAAATCATCTGTAACGCCATCGCCGTCTGAGTCTACAGGATCAGGCTGTGTGTCTATAGTGTCTGTAGTGTTTGTAGTGTCTGTAGTGTTTGTAGTGTCTGTAGTGTCTGTAGGCTCTGGAGTTCCTTTCTCATCATCTCCAGAATTTAATATGTTTGTTATGTCAATATTAAATTGTTCTTCTTCTTCTTCTATAGTAGTACCAGCAACAGAAGCAGCAATGTTATTGATGTAAGGATTAAAGTCTGGCCCTACTCCTGTTGGGCCTCCTCCTGAACCCATAGGAATTCCCATTGCTTCAACTGCTGCCATAGCAGTACCCATAGGAGTTGCGACAAATACCAACTGAAATTGACCGGCATTCAAACCAGTTTTATCTATTACAAACTGATCTATAGTCATTCCATTAGTTCCAGGAATAACAATTCTTCCTATAGGAATACCTGCAACCATAGCAGCTTGTAAAGGATCTCCTCCTAAAACAGTAGCAACAGTAGCTGAAGTAGCCATAGAAGCTGCTGTTGTTGTTATTGTGTTTGAAAGAGATATACCAGTTTTTGCATATAAAGTAAGGTTAGCTCCTTTTACTATTGATCCTGCTATTGGCCCTAGAACCGAAGAAATTGCCCATGCTTTTGCCACATCTAATGCAATATCTTTTAATGAAGGATCTTTAACTTCGGTAGTTCTTATTTCACTAAAGCTAAAAGGATCATAAAGATAAGTAGAGCCATCTTTAGTTTGCCTAACAGGGCTGACATCATACTTATGATAAAGAGCTTGCAGCATTGGATCACTATTATAAGACTGCATTAAAGCGTCTTGATAGCTTAAACCTTTAGTAGCTTGCAAGTAAGATATTTGATCTTTAAGAATAGGTTCTACAAGAGAATGGAACTGCTGTAACTGAGAGTCTGAAGAATTAGTATGCTCACCTAAGTTACCACCAAAGTCAGATTTACTAAAAGACTGTTCACTAGCTGTAACATTGTAACCATAGTAAGAACTTAAAGCTGACGCTAGTTCTTCAGTAGAAGATAAATCTTTTACAGCAGAGTAAGCTTGTACTGTTTTATCTACAGTAGTAACGTCATTACCGAAGTCACTTAGATAAGCTGGAGTATCTCCAACAAAGCCACGGTACTCCTGCTCACTAAGTATACGAGTAGGGCTATAGTCTACTTGACCACCGCCTACACCTCCTTCACCACCAACAATATCAATATCAGTCAAGTACCCTGTATCAGAAAATGCTTTTTGAAATGCAGCATCATAGAAATCATCTACGTTGTCAACATCGTTAATATCAAAATAGTTAGCACCACCGGATAAAGTATTACGGTATTCAAGGAAAGGATTATCAAAGGAAGAAAAAGACTCAGCCATTATTTACCCCAAGTAGACAAGGTTTTAATACCAAAACTTGCAGCTATAGCACCACCTAGGAAGGCTTTGTAGTAATCAGGCATAGTAGACAATACAATAAATCCTTGTTCAACGTAGGGAACCATAGAAGGTATAAAAGCACCTATCAATGGCAAACTTAAAACTACAGCGAACCATTCATCTTTCCATGAGGTTTGTGAGGCAGCAGCTTGTTGAGTTTCCCAATCACCGTCATTTGTAATACGGCGTAACTTGGATTCATGTACAGCTTGCTTTTCAGCAGCTTTATTTTTAAGGAAAGTACCAGCTATATTAGCTATAGGGCCAATGAGAGCTTGTAACATAATACACTCCTTAAAGATAAAGCTAGGGGGCTACCGAAGCAACCCCCAGCTAAATAGTTGTTACTTAGGAACAACCAAGGTAAGTCCAGCTTCAGGACGTAGTACAGCAGTGCCGTACAAGGTGTCTGAAGTAAACAAGTTAGCAAGGAATTCTTGCTTGTACTGAGTCTGTGAACGTACACCTACTTGCTCTGCAAAAGTCAAAGCATCACGGTGTAACAATAGAGCACCTAAGCTATCTATAGAAGAAGCACTGTTATTACCAGCAGTTTCAACAACAGGGCAGTTAGTGCTGACAAAGATTTCAATACCGTATAGCTCACCAATCTGTCCACCAGTTACTTTGCCATTGTTAACAAAGTCAGAGCTAACGTAACGGTCAATACCCATGATTGTGTTACGAACTGAAGGAGGAATAATAAAGCTACGTCCGTCCATAGGTACGTCATTGTCATCCATCTTCTGAATTAGTGCTCTAAAGCCACCGTCAGTAAAGATGTCAGCAGCTACTACAGTATCAGCTACATAAGTAGTTAAGGTAGAAGCACCGTTGTTAATGAAGAAAGTACCGCCGTTGTTTAAGTAAGTACTAGAAGAAGTACCAGCAGAACCAAGGCCAGTAGCCAAGCTGTGTAGGTCTGTGTCTACCTGAGTAGCTAGAGCATAACCAGCGTCCTCTGTGTAGAACTGACGTAGTGAGCTAAGAGCCTGTACATCTGTAATATCTTCAATCAAACGTGAGTATTCAAAGTGCTTATCAATAGCAATCTGTACTTCGCCTTCAGTATCTGCCTGGACTGTTACAGCAGTCTTAGTTACTTTAGCGTGTGCTGCGCCACGGATAGGCTTAGGCACATGGATTGTGTCGCCTTTCTTGCCTGACATAGACATCTTTTTAACTAGGTTAGCTAGTACAAGATTCTTCTTGTATGCAGCAATGATCTCATCACTCCAGATTTCTGGAATAAAAGTAGCTGCGCTTGTGTTGTTTACAAATCCGCCAGTTGCGGGATATGTGGAATCAGTCATAATAAATATCTCCTAAGATATATAATTAGCGTACCCTTTTCTCTGCGTATGCTTGCAGTATTTCCGGTGCAAGCTGTGCGTACCGATCAGGGTCTTTTTGCATAAGGTTAATAATGTCTGCGCGTCTATAGATCTTCTTTGCAGCTTTCTCACCACTACCACGGGGATTACCTGTGCTGGCAGCTTTAGCAGATTGTTTACGAGCTTGTTGCTCTACCTGAGCAGTCTGTTGTACTATGTTCTGTCGCTCTTTCCAATTACTGAAAAGTTCGTCTGCGGCATCGGTGTTGTACTGTTGATCTGCTTCAACAAACAATCTAGTCCTAGTTGGGGATGCTTGAATCCATTCAGCAAACTTAGTATCCTGTAGAATAGCTTCCATCTCTGGATGCTTACTCTTTAGTTGCGCCATTGCATTGCTTTGACGATACTGGTTTGTAACAGCTTCAGCTTCCTTTATCTTAGGATGGTTCTGAATTGCTCTGTTTACAGCCTCATTAGGGTCTGTAAAGAAGTCTATTTCTTCGTCTTGTTGTTGCGGTGCTTGTTCCGGTGTGAGTTGTGTCTGGATATAAGAGTCTACAACTTTTCTCAATTCACCTACTTCAGAACTCTGACGGCCTAGTAGCTTCTCAGCTTCTTGGTGCATCTGTGCTAGTTCCGTTACAGATTTGTTTTGATACTTATCTGGAAGCTCAGGTTCCTGTGGTTCAGAAGTTACCTGTTCTTCTTCTGTGGCTTCAAACTGATTTAACTGTTCTTCAACCTGTTGTTGATCTTCTTGCTCTTGACGCTCAACGTCTATAATCTTAGCCATTATTAACTCCGTACCTTAGTATTATGGAGAACTTTATTATAACGAAAGTACTTATGAGTATTGTTTTCGTTCATGTGCGATTTGTTGTTTCCTACGTTTAGCCCACTTGTCATATGCATCAGGGGAAGTCTCCACTGATACCTTCTAACCTAGACCTCACAGGAGATACAATACGCTTTGCATCCAAGCCACAGTTGCACCTACTAACTGTGACATCGGACTTTACTAAATCTTCAAACTTATGCCCATCAGGACATCTAAAATCAAATAGTCTCATCTTCAGACTCACCTTCAAGGGCTTGCTGTTGTGAGCTATCAATCTGTGTTTCAAGATTAAAGAGTGTACCTAAGATAGCTAACTGACCTTTACGGAAGTAAAGATTATTAACATCTTCAGTTAACTCTACTGAGTTGATGTTTTCAACATTACCTCTTAAATCTGAGATTAGCTGTTTCCAGCCTTCCGATCTAAACATAGCGAAGTAATTATCAAAATATGTTTCTAACTCTTGATTCATTGTATTTTACCTTTAGTGTTAAAGAATACTGGATGTACTTAAAGTACCTATATATTATATCATACTTTTCAGTAAATGTCAAGAGTTATTTTAATTATTTTACCAATGAGTACATTAAGGCAAAGAAAGCTGCTGGAACTACTAACAAAGCAATGAGTATAATAACTCCTGCTTCTTTAAGTTGCCTGAGCTTATCTTTCTTATTCTTAATAGCTTGGTTTATTTCTTTCTGTCTAGCAACTCTAGCGTCAGCCATAGCTTGCATAGCGTTATCCCACAGATGACCATTGCCTGATACAAGGAAAATATCCTTAACTTCAGCTAGGGTATCTGCGATTTGCTTTTGTGCAAGCTGGTGCTGTATAGCGTCAGATGCAGACAAAGCCTGAGTATTTTTAATTTTCTGTAGATCATGCTGTGCCTCCCCTAGAGAACCAAGGAAGGAACTGATCTGCTGTATATCTGAGGTAGCTCCTGCTACTCTATTTAATGCTGAAGTAGCAGCGTTTACCGTACTGACAATAGCTGCTAATTCAAGTACCATTAGCGACCCCTAGAATTCCCAACAGGCTTTCTTCTGCTTACAGCCTTCTGTTGTCTAGTCTGTTTCTTCTTAGGTGGTCTACCTACTTTAGATCCGTATGTACCTGTACCATATGGCATTAGCTTCTCCCTGTTTTTGTTTTACGAGCTAGTGTTTGATTAGCTCTCCTTGACTTAGCACCGGAACACTTCCAACGCTTTCTTGATAGATTATTTGGTGTATTAGGGTCATTCTGCTTTGCTTTAGGCAGACGTTTCTTAATACCTAAACTACGAGCACAGTAACTGTCACCTTTGCTAGTTCCTGGCTTTACTCTACGACCACCTCCTTTAGCTGGGCCTGCTTGCCCATAACTTACTTTTTTTCCACTGGAAGTAATTTTTACTTTAGCTTTACCTTTGCGTGGGGCAACCATTACGCTGCCTTCTTAGAAGCCCTTACAGTCTTCTGTTTTTCTGTAGCACAGTTGCAAGTTTTTATTTCTTTAATAGTTTTCTCTAGTTCCTCAAACTTAGTGTTTACTTGCTGTACGATCTCTAAGAGTTCATTTCTAGTTACTACCATTAGTAGGTACTCCTTGTAGTTGCAACGGTACTTGTTGCGGTGGTTGCTGTGGCTGTGTAGGCTGTTGTGTAGGAGTCTTTAGGTCAATCTCCTTTTCCTTCAACATAGTCTGAGCAATCTTCATTCTACGCTCAAACTCTTTATCGTCCTGATCCCCTGCCTTTAGGTTAGCTGTGATAGCCTTAATCTTGTCTATCTCAAGCTCCTGTGGCAGTAGCTGTGCCTCTATAGCAATCTTTTGTGCTCTTGACTGTGACTCCTGTGCTTGTCCTGACAAAGCATCTGTCTGTGACTGCTGGAAGGCCATCTGTGCCTGTTGTACTGCTTGCTGGGCTTGCTGTTGCTCTGGAGTAGGCTGTGAGGCTTGCTCTGCTTGTTGCATCTTAGCAATCAGTTCTTCACGGTTGGACAGGTTCATGTTGTCAATAATTGACTGAATCAACGTGTTGTACAGTGGAGACTCTTGAGGCATGGTCTGTAGTAGCTGTACAAGCTGTGTTACTTCGTACTCACGGGCAATAATACCTAGAGTAGATGTAGTGTTAAACTTGTAGTCCTTGACAGGGTAGTTCTCTGGGTCAAACTGCATGTAACGACAAGCAGCCATCTTAACAAAAGGAATTAAGAAGGACTGCTGGAAGTTAATCAAGGTGCGCTTGTGACGCTTAATGATTGCACCAAGGGACATACTGATACCAGCAGCCGTAGCGTCACCATTGATACTACCGGGAATACCAGCGGAGTCAATAGCACCTGTAGACATCTGAACCATCTTTGTAGCTCTGCTGCCTGTGCAAAGGTAATCTGATTTACTTGACCAAAGTTAAATGGGAACAAGACAGACTTAGGGTCACCATTGGTTAGCAGTATCTTCCGGGGCGTACTTCTGGCCTAGAGCCTCTAGGAAGCCGTGTAGCGTCCATAGCCATCATTGGGTGCACTGTTAGTGCTAGTGCATCAATACGTGCTCTAAGCTCTGTATCAAGTGCTTTCTGGCTGTTGTAACCTTTCTCACATACACCACGACCCCAGAACCTACCGGGTACTACATCCCATAGGAATGCAACAATAGGTCTGTCCTGCATCATGTATGGGTTTTCTTCAGCTTTTAGTAGAATGCTTCCATTAGCGACAACAACGATAGCTTCCACAAAGTACTCATCTTCATTATCTTCTCCATCATCACCTTCTAGTTCAATATCAGCAATATCTTCGTCTTCACCAAGCATTGCTTCCTGCTCACCTATCTTTAGCAAGTAGCGTGGCACTAAACCGTAGTACTTAGTCAGTCTAACCTTGTCTTCATCAAAGGATGTAAGGTCTTGATCTGGCTCTAAATCGTAGTCACTGGCTGCTTGACCTACATAAATATCTCTGTATACACCTTGTTCCTGCAATTGCTGGACTTGATGACGGGGTACAAACTCATCTACAGCTACACCTAGGGCATCCTCAATGGAGGTAGCTACAGGGTCTATAAGGAAGTTCTGAGGCATTACAGGACGTAGTTTAGTGACTGTACGGTCAGTAATGTTTACACCTACAGCTTGTAGTTCTCCACCCATGACAGGCTGAGTAGCTGGAGCCATCTCTTTTACGTCCTCAAGTATTATTTCACCAATACCTGTACCAAATACTGCACTGTTGATAAGACATTCACCTACACTTTTGCGTAAACCTACCTTTTCAAAGTCTTCATGTAGCTTTTGACGTAGATATGCAATATCTTGGTTCTCTGGGTCTGCCATATCGTCAGTAATATCAAAGTACTTACCACGACCAAAGGTAGCTTCCTCTATTTCAGCTACACTGGACTCTACAGCTTGCTGTGTAGCAGGGCTAATGATCCTAGAGCGTTCACTTTTACGCATAGAGTCCTCTGAAGCCCAGATTCCACGCCATAGACGGTAGAATTCTTCAAACTTCTCTGAGTAATTAGACTCATAGTGGTCACGCCAAGAATCACACTTAGCCATTACCCAGTTTTCTAGGTGCTCATCAGTTGACAGTACGTCATTATCACCGTAGTCCATTATTTTTTACCTGTTTTGGCTGCTTTTTTGAATGCTCTTGCTGTAGGAGCACCTTTACTACCGGCTTTACGCATCTTTTCACCGGAACCCGCTGCAATACGTTTACGTTTAGCATGAATGTTACTGTATAGACCTTGTTTAGCCATGTTAATATCCTGTTACTGTGTCTAGTACCTCAAGATCATTGATCTCAAAGTCATATGAGTAGGCTACTTTAGCCAATTGATCTATGTACGCCACTGAGTCCACAAGGTCATCATGTGTCAGTGGGTCTGGGAATTGAAATAGCTGATCCATGAACCTAGTGTTCCACTCACCTTTACCTAATGTAATCTGACCATTCTCAAATCTACCCTGTAAGGCCCACATAATTCTATCTGTCTTCTTTCTGTTACCATGCGTCATAGCTTCTACAACAAAGAACCTACCATGTTGTTTCATTAGGTCAGTCAAAGGTGACATTACAGCCTGTTGAGATATACCACGCTCAATACCTACACTAATAGGTCTGTAGTCTCTGACTGCTTGAAATATCTTCCTAGCTGTCTCACCTAAGTCCCACCTACCATAGATGATGTTCTCTATGTGCCAGCCTTCTTCATTTACTTTAGCTATGGCTATGGATGATTCATCAAGCCTACTGTTCTTAGATCTTTTCTTGTTTACTTGCTCAAAGCCAGCTAAGTCAATAGCTATGTAGTAGTCACCTACATCTGGAGTCTCACCAAACTTAACCCATTCTTCCTTAAACATCTCTGAGCCTCTGGCTTCAAAGGATGCCATAAACTCCTGTCTAAAGGCATAGGATGACATTGACTTCTTAGCTAGGTCTATCTCATCTGCGTCCAATAGTTCATTGTCGTAGCTTGTAAAGTGAAATGCTTTGTAGGACTCATCGTCCCCTAGCTCTGCGTATTTATACAACTCATAGAAGTGATTACGCCCCATAGGTGTACCAATAAACAGTGCACCACCTTTTGGTCAGCTAGGGCAGGTCTAAGGATCTGCTCAAAGACCTCTGGCTTCATGTCTGCGTACTCATCCATCACTAGGTAGTATAGTGATACACCACGCATAGTCTCCGGTCTGTCTGCACCTTTCAATGATATTGTAGAGCCATTGATTAGTTTAATCTGCAAGTTGTTAATGTGAGCACTTACTATCACTTCCTGAGCTAACTCTAGGAGTGTTTGCCACATAATGTCTCTAGCCTGACCCTGTGTAGGGGCTACATAAAACACATTACCTTTAGTGGACTCTAGGGCTTTTACAATAAGTTTCCATGCAGCTAGTCTAGTCTTACCTGTACGTCTACCAGCAGCTATTACTAAAAATCTAGTATGGTCTACCCATGCTTGCTTCTGCCAGTCTAGTAGTTCAATGTTAAGACTTGTCATTTATAAATCTAAATCTGCTTTTAGTTTCTCAATCTCAGCCTTAAATGTTTTACCATAAGGTAGTCTTTCTGTAGGCCAGTCTCGCATTGTCGGTACAGAAGAATTCTTACCTCCTAGTAAATAACCCCCTACTATCTGATCTAAACGTGAAGTTCTAACCCACCTTTCAAATGTTCTTTGTTCTCCACGCTCTGCTTCTCTTTTAAAAGACTCTTTTAACCAGCCCAGTGTAGCAGGGTCATTAACAGCACTTTGATACAACCTTTCTGCTCTTTCAGGGTCTATTTCTTTTAACAAGTGCAGCCCTTCTCCTATAAGCATTTCTTTTTTATAGTTAGGCCCAGCATTAAACTTTTGAAATTTAGAGTCATTTATATATATTGAGGCCGTCCAGTAGGAGAATCTTCTCCCATCCTTGTCTCTGCCCACCTAAAGTCTTCTTCTCCAAACTCTTGAGAAGCTTCTTCAGGAGATACCACAGCTTCTTCAAGTGCTTTGTAGAACTTAGTTTTGAAATCAGGCATGGTTTAATATCCTTTAAGACTTGTCATTTATTAACTTTCTTAACTGTTCCATCCTATCCTCATCCACAACTATTGTGTACTCAGTAGTAGAATCCTGTGGTTCTATATTGCCGTCCCAGTTAAGATCTTCCTGCTTGGCTAATGTTTCTTTGTATTCTTTGTTACCCATAAGTCCACATCACTGGTACGTCCGTAGGTCTAACGTCTACATGCACAAATCCATTAGCTACACCAATACCACTAAAGCCTAGCTCTATAGCCTTCTTAACTATAGTGTGCCTTTGTATACCTGATGATACAGCTATGTCCGCTGCTATGCCTTGAGCATGAGTTCCTGGCTTTATTTTACCTAATTCTATGGGGTGCTGTGGGGATCTATAGCCACTAGTGATTACAAAAGGAAAACCACAGGCTTCTCTTAGCTCATCTAAGGCTAGTATAAGCTCATCTTCTATTTCATTCTCACCTGTCACTTGACAAGCAAACTCATCTCTACTGAAGTATTTATACATCTTGTTCTACAATCTCCCCTTCAATGTCATTATCACTAACATTTGTTTCTACACTACTACCTAATCCAGATATAGTAATGTTAACTGAAGATCTACCACTGGCTGCATCCTTTTCAAAGTAGCTTAATGGTAGTGTTCTATCCATAACTAACTTCCATGCAGCAGCTTGGTTCTTATGGTCATTGTCTAGGGCAGCATCAAAGATAGTCTCTAATACCCTACGAGACTTAGGGCTGGCTAACATACGAGCCTTGTACTCATTGATAATAGCAGCATCACCCTTAGGGCGACCCATGACTTTCCTATTCCCACGTTTACTAGCGGCTACCTCAGACTTCTTAGGTCTACCTCTGCCTCTCTTTTTCTTAGGTTCAGTAATGTTATCATCCATTATGTATTTACCTTAAAGTTAGCTAAGAATACCTCTTGATTATATCATACTTTTACTCAAAAGTCAAGCACTATTTACTGTTATTTACAATAATATGTGTATTTCTTGGATTATCTTGTGTATTCAAAGGGTTGACTAAGGTTAGTGAGTGCTAACTTATACTACTTTTTCTAATTTCTACTCTGGTAAGACCAAGGGCCTACTACAATAATCATAAAGACCCCAGCTCCTCCCCGACCCCAACGGTTAGACCCACTAACAGTAACCATTAGTTATCAGCGGGGGCTTAACCCAACGGTTAGACTAAGGTGTCACTTAACCCAACAGTTAGTCCAAGGTCTAACCCTAGACAACAACAGTTAGACTAAGGTGCAACTCAACCTAACGGTTAGACTAAGGTTAGAGCTCAGGTCTAGCCCAGGATGACAACAGTTAGACTAAGGACTAACCAAAGAGTTAAGTGTGTGGGTGTATGTAGTAGGTTAAACACCCAAGCAGACGCCGAAGATAGAGCGACAGGCAAGTACGTTCTGTTTATGTTT
>UEXL01000357.1_pt1 | contig 12112 bp, 20 predicted proteins | sample 1796671 | NCBI WGS metagenome assembly UEXL01 (sample SAMEA4772471, study PRJEB27181) | metagenome
ATCTGTAACAAACCCGGATTGGGCGCATCTGCTGGTGAATTGAGAAAACTGATTGAGGAAGGGTTGATATGGATCGTTTTAGTGATATTTGGCGTTCGTTACGTAGTTTACCGCTGTGGGTTCAGGTCTGGGTGGTAGGCATTCTTGTGTTGGTGAACATTTTGCCGTTTTTTTTGCTCGATACTCGGGTGGGGATGGCCGGCGCGCTGGCCGCGCTGTTTGTTGCGGCGACCAATGGGCCATTAATATGGATCTACAGGGGCATGAACAAGGTACTGTCGATTCCTCACCTGATAGCTTGGGGGCCGTTGGAAATTTACTTGCTGATGCTGCTGGCCGATAGCGGCTTCCGCGCTGAAGCGGGTGCTCTGGAGCTGGGGCTGGCGGTGCTGCTGGTGGTGATCAATGGCATCAGCTTGGTGTTCGATGTGATGGATAGCATTAAGTGGGTGGCCGGTGACCGTACGACACCGGGGCTGGAGGTTTAAGTGTTCTGGCGAATGGCTGCAATGCTACTCCAGGTCGACACGCCCCAAGGAACCAGATAGGTCAGCAACAGTTGCCATAACGGCGGCAGCTGGCCCTGCCAGAGGGTCGGACCATGGTTGATCAGTACCAGCAGGGTGCCAACCAGGAGGCTGGTACGCAGTGCCCGACGTAACACGCCGGGGCTGCGCAGTTCTTCGATCAGGCAGGGAAGACAGAGCATGCTATGAGGCCTTCGACTGGTGGACGCGTTTGGCTATCCAGTAGTCCAGGCTCAGGTAGCGCCCGGCTCCGTGAAAGAACAGCACTAATAGCATGATGAAGTAAGTAGCGGCGAACTCGATGCCGTTATTGAGTGTCACGAAATTGCCCTTGCCGGTCAGCCAGCCGTAGTTGCCATGCTCGCGCAGCAAGTTTCTCGCTGCCCCCAGCCGCTTGCCGACTTCTTCGCTGTTTTCCAGACTGCGCTCTGCTGCCGGCACGCCGATGGCTGCTAGTGGTTGCGCCATGCTGGTATCCGGATTGGAAGGGGCAATGGCGAACCAGCCGTTATCCCAGTGAACCGAGAAAGCGGCGACCAGCATGGTAATCATCAAGGGCACAGCAAAATAACGGGTCGCCAAGCCAAATAGCAGAAGGAAACCACCCACCAGTTCCGTTGCTGTAGCCAGAAATGCCATCAGGCCGGGAAAGGGTAGCCCCAAACCCCAGTCCGGATTAGCAAACCAGGCCACTGTGGACTCGAAGCTGGCCGCCTTGTTCCAGCCGGCAGAAATAAACACGATGGCCAGGAACAGCCGAAGCAGTAATGGCGCCAGAAAATCCAGTCGTCGTGTTTGATTCAGTAAGTCATGGACTCTGTTGGCCAGCGTGACAATGGCATTCATGGTTATTTCCTTGTTGTTGATGGTGTCAGTTGCGGGTGCATATAAATGTTGGTTTGCGGATAAAAGGTGTACTAGGCAAACCAGAAGACGGTTGTGGCAGGTAATTGATTGCCGTTGGCGTGGTCTGGGTGCGGTCGTCGTAGAGGGCCGTCACGGCCTTGTCTGCCGCTTCAAAGTGGGAATGGTCCAGGGCCGGGATGCCGTCCGGTGGCGGGCCGCCGCGAAGAATCTGGTTGGCCGGCACCAGGCTGTTATTCAGGTTGAAGCCGTTCATGCTCAGCGCGAAAGCGGGAAGGTGCAGCGTGAAGGCAAGCAGCAATGTGAGCCAGACTTTCATGATGGGATTCCCGAACTGAATGATTAGGTTTTGGATGTTCGGAAACCGGAGATGTTACGGCAGGGAGGATTGGCTCAGCCGCTTGATCAGAGCCTTTTCCAGTTTTTCGGCATGAATGTCGCTGAAACCGGTGTAATAAAAATCCATATGGCCCTGTGGGGAGATCAGAAACGCCGTGGGCATGGCCATCAGATTGAAGGCGCGTTGGGTGGCGCCCGTGTCTTCGCGGAGCAGGGGGTAGTCCAGAGTCAACGATTCAACGGCTGCACGCCCTTAAGATCCACATTGATAGCGAGCACTTCGAAGCTTTGCGGGCCAAAGCGGGCATGCAGGCGTTGGCGTAATTGTTGATAGGCGGGCAGTGATTCCCGGCAGGGCGGGCACCAGGCCGCCCAGAAAACCACCAGCACATAGTAACCCTGGTAATCACTGAGGTTTACGTCGGTGTCAGGGGTGTCAAGTCAGCGGAGAGTGAAACCCGGAGCCTGCTCAGTGTCAGCATCAGCACTCTCCATGGTGCCGCTGGCAAGCAGCGCCATGGAGAAACAGCAAGAGAGGATGCTATTTGCGGCCATCAATGCTGAGCAAGCTGTCATGATCGCGCAGCATATACAGGGCAACACAGGCGGCCAGCATGGGCCAGGCGGCGAAGAACAGCAGGTGGTTGAACGGGTCCAGGTATTGCTGCCAGGACGAGAAGGTGGAGCCGGCATGCATGAGCAGGATGATGCCGTAGCTGTAGCGGCGCAGGGCGCCGGCAGCAAAGGCTAATACGACGATAAGCTGCAGGATGGCCAGTATGGTGAGGACCGTGCCTCCGAGCCCTTCCAGCCCATAAAATTTGGCGAAAATCTTGCCGGTATGGCCGGGGTTGATGAACTTGTCCAGAGTCCACATCAGCATCACGATGAAGACACCGAGTCGTAGCAAGAGCAATGAGAGAGCGAGTTTACGTTCCATGGTCTGCCTTGGCGTTGGGAGGTAAGAAGCCGGAATGGCGATTTCAGGCGCGGTTACGGGGCCTCAGCGGTCCTGGGAGATGTTGAGTCTGTCCAGAACTTCCTGGGTACGGGCATCATCGAGGGCATCCGTCTCGCGGGGCAGAGTGCCCAGCAGTGCGCGTAACTGGCGCACATAGCGACGACAGTGGTGGCACATGAGCAGGTGCATGCGCATCGCGAGGCGCTCGCGCATGGTCATGGGCGCGCCATCCACGAGGGCGTCCGCTTTTGCGACGACGTCTTTACATTTCAACATTCGCCTGTCTCCTGAAAATGGTCCACCAACTCAAACAACCTTGCGCGGGCCCGGTGTAACAGCACACGGACGTTGGATGCACTAACATCGAGCATGTTACAGATATCGTCGAAATCCATTCCTTGCAGGTCCCGCAGTTCCAATACCAGGCGTTGATTGTCTGGCATTTTCCCCAAGGTTTTTTCCATGCAATGGCGCAACTCGTCCCGGGTTAACAAGGCGTCGGGACCGCTCAGATCCCAGTGTTGTGGCGGGTGGTCCCAGTGCCCGCCGTCGCGAAAGCGGTGGCTAAGAGGGTCCTGTTCATCGGTGGGGTCAAATTGTATCTCGCGGCCGCGTTTGCGCAGCATCATTCGTCCCTGATTGATCACGATGCGGGTGAGCCAGGTGCGTAGCAGGCTGCGGCCTTCGAATTTGCTGATGGCGCGATGCGCGGCGATCCAGCCATCCTGCACCGCTTCTTCCGCATCGGCGGATGACAGCATGGTGCGGGCCGTGGCCAGCAACATGTTGTGGTGAGCTTTGACGAGTTGGCCAAAGGCTGCTTGGTCTCCCTGGCGCAGACGTTCAATGAATTCCGGGCTTTCCAGGATCGGGTCCAAGGTGTTAGCTCTCCGGGGTTGCAGCGTGGCGGGGTCATCTTCGCCGTCGTCGCCCTGATGCAGCATGACAATGCGGCGTAAATGCTGCATATCATCCACGGAAGGGCGATCGAACATGATGCCGATATCCCGGCCCTGCTGGCGTTGCACTTTTGCCGGGAGGGTCAGCGTGATATCGGAATCTTCCAGTGTAATGGTCAGGATGACCGGGGACGCAGCGGGCAGCGTGAGCGGGGTGCTGCTATTGAGTCGTGCGCCCATGACGGAAATGTCGTCCAGTGACACGGGGTGGTTATCCTGCTGGAAAACCAGGGTGGCTTCCCCGTCGAAGTCCACCCGATTGGCCCGCCGTCTTTCGTTCATGCTGTCGTCCCTGTTGCGTCCCCGTGCCGGCACGCCTTTCCTGTGTCGGCATTATCCTGCTCGAATCAGACGTCGATCCGCTTGTACTTCATGCGCTTGGGCTGCAGGGCGGCATCGCCCAGCTGCTTGCGTTTGTATTCTTCGTACTCGGTGTAAGAGCCTTCGAACCATTCTACCCGCGCATCGCCCTCGAAGGAGAGGATGTGGGTGGCGACTCGGTCCAGGAACCAGCGATCGTGCGAAATCACGATGGCGCAGCCGGGGAAGGCCAATAGGGCTTCTTCCAATGCGCGCAGGGTTTCCACGTCCAGATCGTTGGTGGGTTCATCGAGCAGCAGCACGTTGGCGCCTTGCTTGAGCAGCTTGGCCAGGTGCAGACGGTTACGTTCACCGCCAGATAGGTCGCCGACGCGCTTCTGCTGGTCGCCACCCTTGAAGTTGAACCGGCCCAGATAGGCGCGGCTGGGCACTTCATAGTTGCCGATGCGCAGAATGTCGTTGCCGTCGGACACTTCTTCCCAGACGCTCTTGTTGCTGTCTAGGTCTTCGCGGCTCTGGTCCACGTAGGCCATCTGTACGGTGTCGCCGGTGACGATTTCACCGCTATCCGGGGTTTCCTGGCCGGCCAGCATGCGGAACAGGGTGGTTTTACCGGCACCGTTGGGGCCGATAATGCCGACGATGGCGCCACGGGGAATCTGGAAATCCAGATCTTCGTATAGCAGTTTGTGGTCGAATTGCTTGGCCACATTTTTGATTTCAAAAACCTGCTCGCCCAGGCGCTCACCCGGCGGGATGTACAGTTCCTGGGTCTCGTTGCGCTTCTGGAATTCCTGGCTGGCCAGCTCTTCGAACGCAGACACACGGGCCTTGTTCTTGGCGCGGCGGCCTTTCGGGTTCTGGCGCACCCATTCCAGTTCCTTCTCCACCGTCTTGCGGTGGGCCGACTCGCTCTTCGCTTCCTGTTCCAGACGCTGTTCTTTCTGCTCCAGCCAGGAGGAATAGTTGCCCTGCCAGGGAATGCCTTCGCCGCGATCCAGTTCCAGAATCCACTCGCAGGAATTGTCGAGGAAGTAGCGATCGTGGGTTACCGCCACCACGGTGCCGGGGAATTCGTGCAGGAAACGCTCCAGCCAGGCCACGGATTCTGCATCCAGATGGTTGGTGGGCTCATCCAGCAGCAGCATGTCCGGCGCTCATCACCAGCCGGCACAGGGCCACCCGGCGGCGCTCACCACCGGACAGGGTTTTCACGCTGGCCTCCCAGGGCGGCAGGCGCAGGGCGTCGGCGGCGATTTCCAGTTTGCGCTCAAGGTTGTGCGCATCGCTGGCTTCGATGATGTCTTCCAGCTTGGCCTGTTCGGCGGCCAGCTTGTCGAAATCCGCGTCTTCCGCCGCATAGGCTTCGTAGACTTCTTCCAGGCGCTGCTGGGCGTTACGGATATCCGCCACGGCTTCTTCGACGATCTCGCGGACATTCTTTCCGGGTCCAGCTCCGGCTCCTGGGGCAGGTAGCCGATATTGGTGCCCGGCTGCGGCCGTGCTTCACCCAGATAGTCCTTGTCCACGCCGGCCATGATGCGCAGCAGCGTGGATTTACCCGAGCCGTTCAGGCCCAGCACGCCGATCTTGGCGCCAGGGAAGAACGACAGGGAGATGTTCTTCAGGATGTGCTTCTTGGGCGGGACAACCTTGCCCACCTTGTCCATGGTGAAGATGTACTGGCTCATAAACTCCGACCGCAGTCTGTATTAATGTGCGGGGCGCGCGGTGCAGGCTGGCTGCAGGCCCCGGCAGAGGGTTCTTTGATTGGCGCCTAAGCTAACGGAAAGCGGCCGTGAGTGAAAGTGCGAGCCCTTGATGGGGCGACTTGAGGCGCAATGAGGGCCAGAAAGCCGGTGTCAGCAGCGATGAGACGACCGGCAGGTTTCCATGAGCGGACTTCAAGTGCCATTGGTGTCGGATTTGGTTAGAATACGCGCCCCTGAATCCACCAATGACTCCGTAGGGTAGCCCATGTTCCCGAAATCCATGTCCATCGCCGAGTTTGACCCGGAAATCCAGGCCGCTATCAAGGCTGAGGAAGTCCGCCAGGAAGAGCACATCGAGCTGATCGCCTCTGAAAACTATGCCTCGCCAAGGGTCATGGAAGCCCAGGGCTCCGTGCTGACCAACAAGTACGCCGAAGGCTACCCCGGCAAGCGTTACTATGGTGGCTGTGAGAATGTGGACGTGGTCGAGCAACTGGCCATCGATCGGGCCTGTGAACTGTTCGGTGCCGATTGGGCCAACGTGCAGCCGCATTCCGGTTCCCAGGCCAATGGTGCGGTTTACATGGCCATGCTGAAGCCGGCGACACCGTGCTGGGCATGAGCCTGGACGCAGGGGCCACCTGACCCACGGTGCCAAGCCGAACTTCTCCGGAAAGACCTACAACGCTATCCAGTATGGTCTGGACAACGAAACTGGCCTGATCGATTACGATCAGGTGGCGTCCCTGGCCCGTGAGCACAAGCCGAAAATGATCGTGGCGGGTTTCTCTGCCTACTCTCAAATTGTGGATTGGCAGCGTTTCCGTGACATCGCCGACGAAGTGGGCGCGATTCTGCTGGTAGACATGGCCCACGTTGCCGGTCTGGTTGCCGCAGGCGTTTACCCCAGCCCGGTGGGTATTGCCGACATCACCACCACCACCACCCACAAGACCCTGGGTGGCCCCCGTGGCGGCTTGATTATGGGCAAGGCCAGTGAAGAGATTCAGAAGAAGATTAACTCTGCCGTATTCCCCGGTGGCCAGGGTGGCCCGCTGGAGCACGTGATTGCCGCCAAGGCGATCTGCTTCAAAGAAGCCATGCAGGGTGACTTCAAAGGTTACCAGCAGCAGGTAGTGAAGAACGCCCAGGCCATGGCCGGTGTGTTCATTGAGCGCGGTTTTGATGTGGTGTCCAACGGTACTGAAAACCACCTGTTCTTGCTCAGCCTGATCAAGCAGGACATCACCGGTAAAGATGCCGACGCGGCCCTGGGCAGCGCCAACATCACCGTGAACAAGAACGCCGTGCCTAACGATCCGCGTTCTCCGTTCGTGACCTCCGGCCTGCGCATCGGCTCCCCCTCCATCACCCGTCGTGGCTTTGATGAAGCCGACGCCAAGGCGCTGGCGGGCTGGATCTGTGACATCCTCGACAACATGGGTGACGAGTCCGTGATCGAGAGCGTTAAAGGCAAGGTGAAGGAAATTTGTGCTCGCCTGCCGGTTTACGAGCGTTGAGCTGAAAGTGGCAAGTTGAAAGTTGCAACGCGGGTTATGCCGCAGTGAATTTCAGCCGGAGAAGCCGCGTACCCGAGAGGGGCGCGGCTTCGTCGTTTCCGTAGTCATGGCGTGTAGCCCTTTTCAACTTTACACTTTCAACGTGAAACTGATCTTCGGAGTTCCCCCATGTACTGCCCGTTTTGTTCCGCCCAAGACACCAAGGTGATCGACTCCCGTTTGGTTGCGGATGGGGTGCAGATTCGTCGCCGTCGTGAATGTTTGAGTTGTACTGAGCGCTTTACTACTTTCGAGACGGCGGAACTGGTGATGCCGCGGCTGGTAAAGACCGACGGTACCCGCCAGCCATTCGATGAAGCGAAGCTACGCGCGGGCATGCTGCGGGCGCTGGAGAAGCGGCCAGTGAGTATGGAGGACCTTGAGGCAGCCATTAGTCGTATTTGTCACCGCCTGCGTGCCACCGGCGAGCGGGAGCTGCCGGCCCGGGAGCTGGGTGAGTTCGTGATGGAAGAGCTGCAGCAGCTGGACGATGTGGCCTATGTGCGTTTCGCCTCGGTGTACCGAAGCTTCCAGGATATTTCTGAATTTTCTGCCGAAGTGGACCGCCTGAAAAAAGCCGGCGGCAAAGTGGATGATCTGAAAGAATCATGAGTTTCTCTGCCGCCGATCATCAATATATGAGCCGCGCGCTGCAATTGGCGCGCCATGGCCTGTACACAACGGATCCCAATCCGCGGGTGGGCTGTGTACTGGTGCGCGATGGCTCGGTGGTGGGCGAAGGGTTTCATGCCCGGGCCGGTGAGCCCCATGCCGAGCGCCATGCGTTGGCGGCGGCTGGCGATCAGGCCAAGGGGCGACAGCCTATGTCACCCTGGAGCCTTGCTCCCATACTGGCCGTACCGGCCCTTGCGCCGATGCGCTGGTGGATGCCGGGGTGGCGCGGGTGGTGGTTGCCATGGAAGAGCCGAATCCGCAGGTAGTGGGGCAGGGGCTGCAACGGTTGTCGGAGGCCGGCATTGCGGTGGCGTCGGGTTGCTGGAAACCCAGGCTCGTGCGCTGAATCCGGGGTTTATTGCCCGGATGACCCGGCAGCGGCCTTATATTCGTATCAAGATTGCCGCCAGTGTGGATGGCCGCACGGCCATGGCTAGCGGCGAATCCCAGTGGATTACGGGCCCTGCCGCGCGGGAAGACGTGCAGCGCCTGCGTGCGCGCAGCTCGGCGGTTATTACCGGCGTGGGGACGGTGCTGGCGGACCGGCCTTCGTATACGGTGCGCCCGGGACAGTGGGCCTTGGCGGATTATCACGGTAACCAGGATGATTGCAGCCAAGCGCGCCGCGATTGGGTGCGCCAGCCAGTGCGGATAATTCTGGACAGAACCCTGCGTACGCCCCCGGATGTACCGGTGGTGAGTGCGCCGGGGCATTGCCTGCTGGTGGCGGGGAGCAACATCCGGGGCGCCAGAATGCGCTGGAGTCAGCCGGGGCTGAGGTCATGCATCTGCCGGCCTCTGGCTCCGGGATCGACCTGCAGCAGTTGTTAATCGAATTGAACCGGCGCGAATGTAACGAAGTGCTGGTAGAATGTGGCGCCACGCTGGCCGGTGCCTTTGTCCGTGAGGGCCTGTTCGACGAAATTCTCGTCTATATGGCGCCGGCCCTGTTGGGGTCGTCAGCCCGGCCGTTATTGGGGCTGCCGCAGTTGGCCAGCATGAGCGAGAAAGTGGCGTTGAAATGGCAGGATGTGCGCCAAATTGGCGATGACCTGCGCCTGACGCTTACGCCAGCGTGTTGAATTACGATGAGCGTTTGAGCACGCGTAGGGCGCGGCGCGGAACGCTACGGCAAGGCTCTCCGCGCTCAACGGCAAGCGCTCCTACGGTCTGAATAACGAGGTTTTCATGTTTACCGGCATTATCGAATCCATGGGCAAGGTGGCCGCCATGACCCCGAAAGGCGGCGATGTGACCTTGCTGATCAAGAGCGAAGGCCTGGATTTCACCGATGTGCAGCTGGGCGATTCCATTGCGGTGAACGGCGTCTGCCTTACTGCTACCGCCCTGCCTGGTGGCGCCTTTGAAGGCGGATGTGTCCGGGGAAACCCTGTCGTTGACCTCGCTGGCGCAAATCAGCGTGGGCAGCACGGTGAATCTGGAAAAAGCCCTGACGCCGTCTTCCCGGCTGGGTAGACACCTGGTCAGCGGTCATGTGGATGGGCTGGGCAAGATTGTCGAGATGAAGCAGGATGCCCGCTCGGTGCGTATCGATATCGAGGCGCCGGCGGAGCTGGCCAAATACATTGCCCACAAGGGCTCAATCACCGTCGATGGCATCAGCCTGACGGTGAACAGTGTGGCCGGGGCGGTGTTTTCCCTGAACATTATTCCGCACACCCAGGAGGTGACCACCATCGGCCAATGGAAGGTGGGGACGCCAGTGAACCTGGAAGTTGATATCATAGCCCGCTATCTGGAACGTCTGCTCATGGGAGAGAAGGCCGCCGAGCCCACTTCCGAGGGTATTTCCATGGCGTTCCTGGCGGAAAACGGGTTTTTGAAATAACGCTGCAGGCATTACGCAGACACGCATCATGCAGGCGTGTCGCGTGTTGCGTGCCAGCCTGAAGGCGGTTTTATGCAACTCAACAGTATTGAAGAACTGATCGAAGATATCCGTCAGGGAAAGATGGTTATCTGATGGACGATGAGGACCGGGAAAACGAAGGCGACCTGGTGATGGCGGCGGAGCATGTGACTGGCGAAGCCATCAACTTCATGGCCAAGTACGGCCGTGGCCTGATCTGTATGCCCATGTCCCGCGAGCGCTGTGAGCTGCTGGATCTGCCGTTGATGGTGCAGAGCAATGGCAGCGGTTTTGGCACCAAGTTCACTGTGTCCATCGAGGCCCGCGAAGGGGTGACCACCGGGATTTCTGCCGCCGACCGTGCGCGCACCGTGCAGGCCGCCGTGGCCCGTAATGCCCGCGCCTATGACATCGTTCAGCCGGGGCATATCTTCCCGCTGATGGCCGAGCCGGGTGGCGTGCTGCGCCGTGCCGGTCACACCGAAGCGTCCTGCGATCTGGCCGCGCTGGCCGGCTGCGAGCCGTCCGGGGTGATCTGCGAAGTCATGAATGAAGATGGCTCCATGGCGCGCCGTGAAGACCTGGAAGTGTTGCCGCAGAGCACGATCTGAAGATCGGCACCATCGCCGACCTGATTCAGTATCGCGCCCTGAACGAACAGACCATCGAGCAGGTGTCTGACCACGAGCTGGATACCTGGTACGGCGATTTTCGCCTGGTGGCGTTCCGCGACACCGTGGACGGGCTGACTCATGCGCCTGGTCAAAGGCGATCAGCGAAGACGAAGAGGTGACGGTACGGGTGCACCAGGTGGACCCGCTGCGTGATCTGATGAGCGCCAAGATGAATGGCCGCACCGGCTGGAACATGCACCGGGTGCTGGAAACCGTTTCCAGTCGGATGCCGGCGTGGTGATTATTCTGGGTCAGGATTACGCCTCCAACGATATCGTCGAGCGCCTGGATGCCTTTTCGGCGGCACAGCCAGCAAGCCCAAGGGCGAATCCCGTGCCTACCGTAACATCGGCACCGGCTCCCAGATTCTCAAGGCGCTGGGCGTGCGCAAAATGCGCTTGCTCAGCTCGCCGATGAAATTCAATGCGTTGAGTGGTTTCGATTTGGAAATCACCGAGTATGTCGACGCGGATAGTTGAATGACGCCGGATGCCTGACGCCTCAGGCCTGACGCTTCCGATTTCAGCGTTGGGATTGGGCTTCTGCGGCAGGCAGCGAATGAAAACAGCTCTGTTGCCAGGTGCGACCACGATCAGGACAAGACACATGCAAAACATCAAGACTCTCGAAGGTACTCTGAGCAACGTGGGCGGCCGTTACGGCATTGTGGTGGCGCGCTTTAACAGCTTTGTGGTGGAAGCCCTGCTGGACGGTGCTGTGGATGCGCTGGTGCGTCACGGAGTGAGCCGTGACGATATCGAAATCATCCGCGTGCCCGGTGCCTGGGAAATGCCGGTGGCGGTGAAAAGGTCATCGAGAAGCGTAGCTACGACGCCGTGATTGCGTTGGGCGCGGTGATCCGTGGTGGCACCGCCCACTTTGAATTCGTGGCCGGTGAAGCGGCCAAAGGGATTGCCTCGGTTCAGAACAGCACTGGTATCCCGGTGGCGTTCGGCGTGCTGACCGTGGACACCATTGAGCAAGCCATCGAACGCTCCGGCACCAAGGCCGGCAACAAGGGGCTGAAGCCGCCCTGTGCGCACTGGAAATGGTGTCGCTGTTTAAACCCTGTAATTCCAGGGGCGCGGCGCCCCCATCGTTTTCCGTTATCCGAGGTCGCATGAACAATCCATCTCCCCAGTGCCCGTCGCAAGGCGCGTCGTTTCACTCTTCAGGCCCTGTACCAGTGGCAGCTGGCCGGTGCGGCAGTGAGCGACATCGAAGCCCAGTTCCTGGCGAATCAGGATTTTGCCAAGGTGGACCGTGAGTATTTTCATGATCTGCTGCACGGGTGCTGGGCCAGGTGAAAACGCTGGACGAGCTGCTCACGCCCGTATCTGGATCGGCGGGTGGAAGAGCTGTCCCAGGTGGAAAAAGCGATTCTGCGACTCGGCGCCTTCGAGCTGAAAGAGCGTCAGGATGTGCCCTACCGGGTGGTGATCAACGAAGGCATCGAACTGGCCAAGGTGTTTGGCGCGGAAGATTCCTTCAAATACGTCAACGGGGTGCTCGACAAGCTGGCGCGCCAGTTGCGTTACGCGGAAGCGTCGGAACGTCGCCCCCGTGACTGATACCCACTGATAGCGTTGGCTTGCCGTGCGTTCTGCCGGCAAGCCGCGTTATGCTTCTGTCATGACCGATCCCGCCGATT
>UEXL01000467.1_pt1 | contig 12092 bp, 19 predicted proteins | sample 1796671 | NCBI WGS metagenome assembly UEXL01 (sample SAMEA4772471, study PRJEB27181) | metagenome
TCTGCTGGAAATAAATATAATAACAATGTAGTTACTAGCTATGGAGATCAGTGGGCGGCTGGAGATATTATAGGGGTAGCATTGGATTTAAATGCTGGAACTATAGAGTTTTATAAAAACAATGTAAGTCAGGGTGTAGCGTTTACTGGAATTTCTGGAACCTATGCCCCTGCCGAAAGTCTTTGGACAAGTAGTTCTATAGCCAACTTCGGTCAGGATAGCTCCTTTGCTGGCACTGAAACACCGCAAGGAAACACTGATAACAATGGTCAGGGTGACTTCTACTATGCGCCACCCTCGGGCTTCTTGGCCTTGACCCGCAACAACTTGCCTACGCCTGACATTCTAGACCCTGCTGATTATTTCAATACTGTGCTTTATACTGGTGATGGTGTTGATGACCGTGCAATCACTGGTGTTGGTTTCCAGCCTGATTGGGTCTGGCTTAAAACAAGAAGCATAGCAGATAATCATGTTCTCAACGATAGTGTTAGAGGTGGCAACAGACAGCTATTTTCAAACACCACAGACCAAGAATTTACTGCAACAACTTTGCTAAAAACATTTGACAGCGATGGTTTTACGTTAGGTACAGACAGTTCGGCAAATGGCAGTGGCAGAACCTATGCCGCATGGAACTGGCTAGCTGGCGGTACTGCGGTCAGTAACACAGACGGGTCTATCACTAGCCAAGTCAGCGCAAATACCGATGCAGGGTTTAGTGTGGCCACGTATACTGGTACGGGGGCTAACGCTACAGTAGGACATGGGTTATCTAGCGCACCAGAAATGGTGATTATTAAATGTAGGTCTGATAGTCCTACCTCTTGGATGGTTGGACATTCTGGCTTAGGTGCTTGGTCATCTTTACTACAATTAGATGTAACAACTGCGGCTGTATCTGACGGCACAGTATTTAACAGCACTGCACCTTCATCTAGTGTTGTAAATGTTGGCACAAATTCACAGTCTAATCTTTAGTGGGCGTACATATGTTATGTATTCATTCGCAGAGGTTGAAGGCTACAGCAAGATAGGCTCATACACTGGCAACGGCTCGACAGACGGCACGTATGTGCATTGCGGGTTCAGGCCAGCATGGACTATGATAAAGCGCACTGATGTTGCTAATAGTTGGATTATATCAGACAAAGACATTAGCTCTTTTAATTTAATTGACGATTATCTTGCGGCTGACTTGAGTCAAGGTGAAGCTCAAACTTCAGCCGTAGGCATAGATTTTTTAAGCAATGGGTTTAAAATAAGAAACAGTGCAAACGCCATGAACGCATCAGGCGGTACATACATATTCTTAGCCTTTGCAGAAGCGCCATTCAAGAACGCCAACGCCCGATAGGAGATAGACATGGCATGGAAATACGGACATAAAACTATCCGCGCTGGTAAGGCTTGGACAGACAATAACGGGGTACAGCACCCTGCCTCATGGGGTAGCTGGTCAGACGCAGAAAAGACTGCCGCAGGGCTGATCTGGGGAGCTGACCCAGCCCCATACGACAACCGCTTCTGGTGGGATGCTAACACCGCCAAGAACATCAACGATGTGAACGAAGTCGATAGCGATGGCAATGCTATCCTAGACGCAGACGGCAATCAGGTAGTAACGCTGGGGCTTAAGAGCCAGTGGAAGGCTATCACAAAGGAACGTGCTAACAACTTGCTAGCCCCGACTGACTGGATGGTAGTGAAGGCGGCAGAGGTTTCTAGCTACACTGTGCCTAGCGCAACGCTGACATATCGTGCGGCTGTGCGTACCGCCTCTAACACCATTGAGGCGGCTATTGATGCTGTGAGAACTCTCACAGCGCCTTTCTAGCCCTGCATGATACGCCAGTGGATAGCGATGGCAATGCCACTGGTAACGCGCCTATCAACGATTGGCCTGACGAGGTATAAGCATGAAGCCGGATGACCTAATCATAGCAACGGGCGGGGTCAGCGCACCGCTATGGCTGCCAAGCCCTCAACCAGTGGGTCACGCTGGTGCTGGGGCTACTGTCCATTGCATACGTTAGCTGGAAACTCTGGAACTTATACAAAGGTAAATAGCCCATGCTTGCCGAGCTTGCCGCCGCCAACGCCGCTTTTCAGGTGGTCAAGCAATTTGTGCAGAACGGGCGCGAGATTGCAGACTGCGCAGACAAGGTCGCCACATACGTCAACGCGACTGAGGATTTGCGCCGCAAGGCAGAAAAGAAAAAGCGGAGCCCCTTTGCATCCAACGACCTCGAAGAATTTATGCATCTGGAAAAGCTCAAGCAACAAGAAGAAGAGCTAAAGCAGCTAATGATCTGGCACGGGAGGCCCAACTTGTGGACAGATTGGCTAAACTATCAGGCGGTAGCGCGCAAGAATAGACAGGCGGCTATCGCTGCCCAGCGCAAGCGCAATAGACAAATAATCGAAGTCATAACAATAGCCCTTCTTATCATCGCAGGGTTTGTAGGGGCTTGCCATGCTTGTGTGGTGGATGGTCTACCTGAAGGGGCTATAGTGTCTGGTGAAACAAGGACAGGGCTGATAGGTGAACACATCGCTTGCGCCACAGTGTTGAGCATGCCGGGCATAATGGGCGCGGCTATGGCGCAGCAAGATAAGATAGACCTGCTGGCGTGGGATGATGTCGGCTATCTGCGGATCCAAGTAAAGTCGCGCAACATACTGCCAGAGGCTGACGGGCGCACGCCGTCCTATCATTTTAACTATGGCATGGGGCTAACTAAAAAAAAGGCAGAGCGCGGTTCGTATGATATAATAGCGTCAGTAGCTATTGACCGGCGCAAGGTAATATTCACCGCGCTGGACTGTGTCGGCACAGTGAGCAAGCGCATTAGAGCGCGCCGGTTTGACGACCCGGACGTTGAGATAGATAGCTGGCGACATGCGCTGGCGGTTGTGAGAGGTGACATATGAACTGGGATAACTATCCAAACTTTAGCGAGGCTGAGTTTACATGCAGCCACAGCGGCAAGTGCGACATGCAAGCTAGCTTCATGGAAAAGCTGCAAGCGCTACGCACAGCGCACGGCAAAGCCATGACCGTGACCAGCGGCTACCGCCATGAGACGCACCCCGTGGAAGCGGCGAAGGACAGGCCGGGCATACACACGATGGGGCTGGCCGTGGACATTGCGTGCGGCGGGGCTGACGCGTACAGCATTATGCGCCTAGCGTTTGAGCTAGGCTTTACAGGCATAGGCGTGGCGCAGTCTGGGCGCAATCGTTTCTTACACTTGGACACATACACCAAGCCGCCCCGGTCTAACGTGTGGAGCTACTAGATGAAACAGGCAGCAACAAAATTAAACGAGGCTAGCGAGATTACGATACCGCTACGCAATCTGATTTCCATGATTGCTTTTACGGCTGTTAGTGTGTGGGTTTACTTTGGGCTAGTCGAGCGCATAGCGTTTTTAGAACACAACCTTGAACTGACGATGGCAGAGGTAGAAGAAAACGACCAGTGGATTGATGACTTTGAGCCGCCGCAATCGGTGCAAGATACGATTGCTAGGGTGCATGATATTGAAATAGATTTAGCTAGAATTAAATTGGCGATGGGAATGAAATAATGCTTGCGATTTTAGGTAAGATACTTGGGTCTGGTGATGTAATTAAAAAAAGGCATGGATTTAATTGATGACATGCATACCAGCACCGAAGAAGAGGTGGCTGCGGTTAGCAAGGCCAAGTCAGATTTGCTTACTGCATACCAGCCATTCAAGCTGGCGCAGCGTTACATTGCGCTGATGTTTACGTTTACCTTTATACTGTGCTTTGCGATTACGCTCGGCATGACCCTTGCCGGCAAGGGTGACATAGAAGGCGTTAAGGCCATCTTAGGCGACTTCTGGATAGGTGAGATTATGCTTTTGATTGTCGGCTTCTACTTCGGTGGTGGGTTAGCTGAGACTATCCAGCAAAAGAAAAAGTAAGGGGCGCTATTGCGCGCCCCGTACTATCTCCAGCGTGTGTCTCTGGCCGTAGGTTTTTCGCAATATGCCCCGGTCGCACATAATCTCAACGTGCTTGCCGATAGCTTGCTTGGAGACGTTCAGGGTGGCCGCTAGCTGTGTGTAGCTAGGAACATACCCCCTGCGCCTCAGACAGCGTCTGTATGGCGCTCAGAACGCGATGCTGGGCTGGTGTCATTCTATACATTGCCAAGCTCTTTCACAGTTAAAGCATTCTGACGCACGCGCATGGCTGGCTTCGCTGGCACCACCTTCTCTTGCGTAGCCTTCATGTTACGCATGCCCCATTTAACGATAACCCTTTTGCCATCTACCACGGTGTTTGCTTCCTCATGATTGCCCATATAGTCTTTGATGACCGTTTCCGCGTCAGCGATGATCTGGTCGCACTCTTTTTTTTTGCACGCTTCGCCTCAAGCAAAGCCTCGATAGCGTCCTGAACCTCGCCGTCTGATACGTCCAACGGCTGTGCCACATCATCGACCCGGCTGTAGGCCACGTTGCCATCGGCTGGGTTCATCAACGGATACCAGTCGATGTCTTTGCGGCGTTGCTCAAACTCTTCGACAGCCTGTGCAATGCGTGCCTGTACGCCAGCGTCAGCGTGGTACAGGAACATGCGCAAGGTAGACCCGCGATAGAGTACACACACCGCGCCCAAGCTTGCACCAGCGCACATCATCTGCGCCTGTAACTGTAGCACGCCGCGATGTGGTGGCGGCGCATCTTCTGGCGCTGCCTGTGTTGTCTTGCATTCCAGCAATAATTTTTCGCCCGTTAGCTGGATTGCGTTTGCCGTGCCGGGGATGATGATGCCCTGCGCGTGGTCTTCTTTTATGAGGCGCGTGCCTGTAGCCATGCCGTCCAGCGATGCTGCAAGGCGCAGCTTGTCATGGAAGAACGCTTGCGCGAAGTCGTTTTCGACATCGACAAGGCCAAGGCGGCGGGATGCTTCTGCAATAACTGCGCCTTCATGGATATCGCCCCAGCGTGTAAGCTCATTGCCTTCCCACGGCTCCGGCTCTTTGCCAGCATCGCGGTCTATAAACTCTGACAGCAATTCGTTTTTGCGTTGCGTATGGTGATTGGCCCATCAACTGCGCGATGCGCGAGGCTGATAGCATGTTGTCAGGTGTAAGTTTTCCGACCATTAGTTTAACCCTTTCATCTGGTGGTTTGATTGTTGCCGTGCATCGGTGTGATGCCCAGCGCTTGCTGTGGCGACCAACCTTTTTTTAATCGCCATGATATCGTTGACTGCCCTATGCCTGTTTGCCTAGCCGCATCTGCAATAGATTTGTAACCGGCAAAACTTTTAGAGTTTGGGCGGATGTCTCTTTCAGTCAATCCGAACGCCTCGTCTATTGTCCAACCGTTTCGCAACCGCTGTATGACACAGCCTTTACTTAACCCGTAATGCTCTGCCGCTCTGGACACACTGCGGAAACATTTGCCTGACACCAAAATTTGCGTATCAGTTCTGCTGTATGGCTTATTGCGCGGCGATATTCCAAACACCTCATCATCAGACCAGCCGTACCTTTTTCTGGCATGATACATATTAGGGGTTATGCCAAAATGATTACACGCATTTATGATTGATTTGAATGTAAGCCCATTTGCATTTATAATATTCCCGCATCCATTTTTATGTGGGTGGTTCTCTGGCGGCTGGTCTAAACCCACCGCTTGGCGTGCAGTCCATCCAGCCCTCAATATTCTGTATCTAATATTATGGACACTAACGGAAAAGTTTTCTGCAAGGTCGCCACAGCCATAATATTTTTTCCCGCCTATTTCGTATATATCCCCGGCGGCAAGTTGAAACGTAGGGCATCCGCCTTTTTTGACATTGTACCCATTGGGGTGTCGTGTGTTTAGGTTTTGTATCCAGTATCTCTCAGCCCTTCCTAAACTCTTTAAATCTTTTAGTCTGTCGAGTATTTCAAACTGGAAAGCATCTTCGCCATAAACACGGATAGCATGGGCAATGGTTTTATAGCTGCCCTTTGTGCTATTTCGTGCATTTGCAAAATGCTCATTAATACGAGGCGCTAAAGTGCTGCGGCGGGTCAGCCCTACATATTGTATTCCGTTGGCCTTATTCGTAGCCAAATACACAATCACATCAATTCCCCATCAGATAAATAAAGTTCCACCAAGTATATTGTGGCCCGAAGATGTCCACCCAGCCCATAACCCACAGGCTAAGTAGCGCATATGTAAATAATATTCCCGCAACTTTCTGCATGATATTCCCCTTATGCGTTGATAAGATTACGCACGCTGGATGCGTGCCACTGACCGCCCATTGCGGTTGGTATCTGCTCTTCATTGAGAGCGGATGCGATGGCGCGTAGGCTCTGACCAGCCTTGCGCAATGCGTTGACAATAGGCATAGCTTGCGGCGCTACCTGTGCGGTGGCGCTGGCGCGTTGCTTGCCGGTAACTGAACCACCCTTTGCAGGGTCAGGTGAGCCGAGCTTTACGCCACGGCGCTTTGCTGCGGCTAGCGCTGCCTTGGTGCGCTCTGAGATGCGGCGGCCTTCCCATTCTGCAAAGACAGCGGCCATCTGTAGGAATGTGCGGTCTGCCTCTGGCATGTCGGCGCAAGTGATAGGCACGCCAGCTTCGAGCAAGCCGGTGATGAAGTGTACGTTACGCGCCAGACGGTCTAGCTTGGCAATAAGCAGTGTCGCGCCTATCTCTTTGGCGTGCGCCAATGCCTTGGCTAGCTCCGGGCGGTTGGACTTCTTGCCGCTTTCTACTTCTGTGTATTCAGCGACAATATCATAGTGCGCACAGGCGTGCTGTTGAGCCTCAAGGCCAAGGCCGGATTGGCCCTGACGCTGAGTTGATACGCGGTAATAGACGATGAATTTCATTATGCTACTCCAAATTCTGCCTTGGCCTCTTCCATCATGTAGGCCAATTCTTCTTGATATTCGTCAACGCGAGTTTGGTCATCGCCTGTAAGGCGTAGCTTCTGTGCTGGGGTCATCCAGATTTGGTGAACATCTAAATCTGTGTAGATGTCACCGTCTGCGTTGCGGCGGATGCCAGCAAACTCAGCGTCTGTATACTTAACTTCACGTTCCCAATTAATTTCTGTGTATGTCATAATCTTAACTCCCTTTTGGTTAATCAACTGACGGTCAACGTGCCGTCAACTATTATATATCACCTTGCTATCATATCTTCAAGGGGTAGATAGCAAAAAAATATCAGGGCGATATCATGGCAAACACAAAACCAACATTATTGCGGCTCAGAACCAAGACAGTTTTGATGCTGAAAGAGGCGGTCGAGCAGTCGGCGCATCGCTCGATGGCGTCACTCGCTGACGAGATACTGGCGCAAGAATTAGAAAAGCGTTTGACCAAAGACGGGTCTGACCTAGACCGTGTGATAGCGGCGGCACGCAATGGTTAATCCGCGCACGAAAGGAAGCCAGTACGAGCGCGATGTTCGCAAGCGCTTGCACCTAGAGCTTGGCCTTGAATTTCGCAGGGTGCTGGACCAATGGGCCGAGGCTGGCTTGCCTGACCTGACCTGTGAGGATGACGCTTTCCCCTTTGTAATAGAATGCAAACGCTACAGGCAGGGCAGCACGTTTGCCTCGCCCAGCCATTGGGATCAGGTTTGCGTAGCAGCGGAGAAGGCTGGCAAGATACCAGCGCTGGTCTATAAATTCGATAGACTGCCGGAGCGTTGGCGCGTACCTATCGAGGCGCTGGCAATGCTGGCCACGTTTGAGCGACAGCCCGGCGATGGATATGATTGGAAGTACGCAGTCGAAATGACGTTTGACGATTTCTGTATGGTAGCAAGGGAGTTGATGTGCAATGAAACTAGCGAGTGATATGAGTGTGGAAGAGTTTGCCGCGTATCTAAAGAAACGGCGTGAGGCGTTGTTTGACGCCAATGACCGGCACGATGTAAACAGTAAATGGCGCAACCCAAAGTGGCGTAGCTCTGTTATATCTGCGCACACAGCACGCATTGCTATGAAGCGGCGTAGCTCAAACAGATTGCCCAACGGGTAATGCGAGGCCAGCGCAACTGGTCAGTAAAGTGTAAAGGAAAATGAAATGGCACTTGGTTTAGTAAATGAAGGCGGCGGCGGTGGTAACATCACGCCTATTATTAAGTTTGACGCAAAGGTGGGTGAGTTCTACCGGGTTGAAAGCGAGAACGTGAACGGCGAATGGGTGCGCGAGAGCATCGAGATGGCGTTACCGTTCGAGGTCGCAATCGACATGGAAAATATCGAGGTCGGCTACATGGCGTTTGTCAGTAACCGCCCAGACTTCCACATGGTCAAGTTGGGTGAGCGCATGCCAGACAAGCCGACACCAGACCACAAGTCTGCGTTTCGTGTGAAGCTGGTAAACCGTGAGATAGGCTTGCGTGAGTTCAGTAGTCAGTCGAAGATGGTGCAGTCTGCGTTTGACCAGCTACACAATCAGTACGAGGCTGAACGCGCGAACAACCCCGGCCTGTGTCCTGTGATGAAGGTCACCGCGACACAGACCGCGACAGTTAACACACCGCAGGGCGAACAGCGCTTCAAGGTGCCGGTGTGGGAAATCAGCCAGTGGACAGAGCGTCCATCGGCATTTGATGGTGCGGAAGCACCTAGCGCACCGGCAGAAACGCCGGCTGCGCCTGTTGAACAGCCAGCAACGAGTGGCGCTGACCTGTTCTAGCAGTTTGGTGGGGCGTTGGGTTTCCTCCCTTTGCCAATGCCCCACCATTTACCAAGGGGAAGAGGGAATAAGATGACACAGAACATAGCAGCATACATACAGCAGATAGCCACCTACTACTGGGGCGAACCAAAGGAAAAGCGCGGCCATGAACTGCGCTGGGGCAATCACGGGTCGCGCAGTGTAGACTTGCGCAAAGGCACATGGTTTGACTTCGAGGCTAACGAAGGTGGCGGGGTCATAGACATGGTGCGCATCAATGAGGGCGCCCAGCTACGCAGTCTGCCGGACATATTAGAAAAGCAATTCGGCATAGCCAAGCAAGTGCAGCAAACCATTCAGCCGGCGCGGTACATGTCAAAGGCATACGATTATATAGATGAGCATGGCGAGTGCATCTATCAGGTTGTCAGATACGAGCCAAAGACATTCCGGCAGCGCAGACCTGACGGCAAGGGCGGCTGGATATGGAACATTAAGGACGTGGCCCCGGTGCCGTACAATCTACCGGGCATCATGGCAGACAAAGACGCCGCAATATGGGTGGTGGAAGGCGAGAAGTGTGCGCAGCTACTTATCAAGCAGGGCTTCGTTGCGACCACCAACCACGGCGGCGCAAAGAACTGGTCGGCGGGTCTAAATAAATGGTTTGCCGGGCGTAACGTGATTGTGTTGCCTGACGCCGATGCGGCTGGCACACGCCACGCTGAAGTGGTGGTATCAAATTTATACCCTGTGGCAAAGGCGGTGAAGCTGGTAACCATACCGGGGCTGACAGATAAGCAAGACGTTTATGATTGGATGGTCGCTGGCGGTACGCGTGACCGTCTGGCTAAGATAGCTGCCGCGACCCCGGTGCTGTCGGACGCCCCGGACGTACAGGATAACGTACAAGAAGAGCGCCCAGACGTGTTTGATGTGTATGATGTACACTATCTGCGCAACATGCCGCCGGTGGAATGGCTGGTTGATGGACTGCTAACCAAGCATGGGTTTAGCGTGCTGTACGGTGAGCCGGGGGCTGGTAAATCATTCCTAGCGATAGACATGGCGCTGTCGGTGGCTTATGGCAAGGCGTGGCACAACAACCCAGTGCAGAAAGGCGCAGTGCTGTACATCGCTGGCGAGGGTGTTGGCGGTCTGGGTAAGCGCATCAAGGCATGGCAAGCGCATCACAAGCTAACAGCGGATGTGCCGTTTTATGTTCTACCCACAGCGGTGAGGTTCCGCGAACCTGAAGATGTGGAGCGCCTACTGCGCACGATAGATAACCTAGATACCAAGTTTAGCGCGGTGTTTGTGGATACTGTAGCACGCGCCCTGCTCGGCGGTGATGAGAACAGCGCAACGGACATGGGCCTGTTTGTGGATGCGTGTGAGATAGTAAAGCGCCACTGCGAATGTGCGGTGGTGGCCATTCACCATTCTGGCAAGGATGCGGCCAGAGGCATGCGTGGGTCTACGGCGCTGTTGGGGGCGGTGGATACAAGCATCAAGGTGAGCAAGCTGGAAGAGACGGTGACGCTGGCGACAGAGAAGCAGAAGGACGCGGAGCCAATGCCAGACGTAGCGTTTACGATGACGCCGGTGGCGCTGATAGATGATGTGAGCGTGGTGATGACACAGGCTGACATGCCAGAGAAGAAGGCGCGTAGTGCGAAGCTGACAGAGCCGCAGAAGATAGCCCTGCAAGCGCTGCGTAATCTGTCTGTCGAATTAGGCCAAGAGCGCGTGCCGGTGACGGCGTGGCACGACAAACACCGTGCGAAAACACCCGATTCGACCCGTTCTAGGCGCAGAGATGCGAGGGATGCGTTACAGACAAAGCGTGCGATTGTTATAGAAGGTAGCTATGTGTGGGAATACAAAGAGTTATAAGGAAACGTGCGGTTGTAAATGCCTTAAATCGCACGGTCGCACGCTGAAGTCGCACGCGTGGTGTTGTGCGATAATCCCTATGGTTATCGCACGCACGCACGCACAGCACGAAGAAAGGGTAAAGGGATGAGAAAAGTAAAGAAGCCTGATGCTACAGCATTGAGGCGAATGATGGGAACCAAGGTGACAAGTGAGGCAACCTATCGAAAGATACAAAACTACCTCACGGAATATGACAGGGTTGTGTCTGACTATGAGCGCCGGTGGGGTGTGGAGAGATTGCCCAACCTTGTGTCGCCAGAGTTGCGGGATAGGTTCTGGCAACAGATGGATAAGCTCAACGATGCTATCCACCGTGATGCGGCGGTAGATGTAGAACATCATGTGGCAGTGACCTTGCGTGCGTATGGTGCGCTGGAGAAGGAAGCCATCGCGTTGGGTGGTAAAGAGATAGGCATGGATGTGTGGACTGCGGATGCTGATGGCAAGGTGATAGCCATCGCGCGTGATGAGCAAGCGGTTACGCACATCAAGAACGACATGCCTGACGCGCTGGTGTATTGTGTGCAAGAGGTGGCGGTGATACTGGCCAAGTGGTCAGAGCAAGCGCCGGTTGTTGCTGAAGTCAAAGACATGTTTCCCGGTGCAGTGGTGAGTGACGTTAAACCAACATTAAAGGACAAGCTCGATGACGAAATCCCTTTCTGAGAATAAGCGCCCGTACAGTGTCATGCCAATGCGTGCCTTTGCAGACCGTAAGCTCAAAGAACGCGAGATAAGGGTGCTAGGAGCGCTGTGTGCGTTCGTGAACCGTGCTGGGGTGTGTTACCCTAGTATGGAAACACTTACGCATGTGTGCGGCTATGGTGAGCGTAAAACCATATATGACGCAGTGAAGGGATTAAAGCAACGTGGTTATGTGCGCCAGCTTAATCCAAAGGACTATCAGGTAGGCGTTAGCGGGTGGAAAACAAACAGGTATCAAGTGCTGTGGAAAGGTGACGAAGCCCTGCCATCGCAAGAGGACATACTCACTGCCAAAGCGTTGCAAGTGCGTGCAGACCAAGATGACAACCTCACAGAAGATAAAGGGGGTCTGGGGGATGCACAATCAGTCGGTGACGCGCACGCTGGAGAGCTATGCCATGCCTATCTGCGTGCCGTCCAACAGGCGACAGGACAGGTGAGGCTGTACGATAATGAGATAGCGCACGCACGCCGGCTGGCATTGCGTGAGGTATCGGCTGACGATGTACGCGCTGCCACGCTGGCTGTGTGTGACCAAGCAATAGAACGAAGGGCAGGGGTGCCTGCGCTAGCAGATATCGTGCGGTACTTTGATGTACAGGAGAACAAAGGTTGATTTGCTTTTGTACAGCGCAAGCGTTGGTCACACATAAGCCGCCGGCCACAGAGGCGACCCCTTGCCCCCCGCCCCCGGCCAGTAGTCTATGGAGGTTAAACGCAAAAAGCAGACGCCGCAATATCAGCACCAACAAAAACGTTCTGT
>UEXL01000612.1_pt1 | contig 12079 bp, 19 predicted proteins | sample 1796671 | NCBI WGS metagenome assembly UEXL01 (sample SAMEA4772471, study PRJEB27181) | metagenome
GATGTTGCCTTGGCAAGCTTGTCACCCACGTCTTCCAGATTCCGTGACCAAAGACACCTGATCACAGATTTTTCCGGCACGGGCGGCGATATCCAGGGCATTACGGTTCTGGTACTCATAGCGCCAGATGTTCTGGATGGTACGCAACGTGACCAGCAAGGTGGTTGGGCTGACCAGCACGATGTTGCGGGCAAAGGCATCGGTGTAGAGGCTGGAGTCCTGCTCCATGGCCACCATGAAGGCGCCTTCGATGGGAATGAAAAGCAGCACGAAGTCCAGACTGCGAATTCCTTCCAGTCCGCTGTAATCCTTGATATCCAGGCCTTTGATATGACTGCGCAGAGACATCAGATGATCACGCAGGGCCTGCTCCCGCTCTTCACTGGTGGAGGCCGATGACAGGCGCTCATAGGCTACCAGGGAGACCTTGGCATCGATCACCACGTCCTTGTTCTCGGGCAGGTGGACGATGGCATCGGGCAGGCGTCGCTGACCGCTTTCATCTTTCAGGGTGACCTGGGTTTCATACTCGCGGCCACGGGTCAGCCCGGACGATTCCAGCACCCGCTCAAGAATCATTTCCCCCCAGTTGCCCTGGGTCTTCACCTGCCCTTTCAGGGCATCGGTGAGATTGCGGGCGTCCTCGTGCATCTGCTGGTTGAGGCTGCGCAGCTGACCCAATTGCTCGATCAGGGAAGCCTGGGCCCGGGTTTCGTCACTGTGGATCTGGTCGACGCGGCGGCGGAAGTCTGCCAGCTGCTCGCGGAACGGTTTGAGCATGCCGTCCAGCCCTTGCTGTTGCTGTTCCTGCAGCTGCTTACCTCGTTGCTCGAAAATCCGTGCGGACAGGTTTTCGAATTCCTGCTTCAACTGTTCGCGGCTCTTCTCCGCAAAGGTCAGTTTTTCTTCCTGGCCGGCCAACCGCTCTTCCAGCCGCGCCTTGTCGGAGGCTAGCTGCTGCAGACGGGACTCACTGTCCTGCAAACGGCGCTGGCTGGTGTCCAGCTGCTCGCGCAACAGCGGCACCTGGGCCAGCGGTTCCGACAGGGCCTGCTTCTCGGCCACCAGCTCCGCTTCCCGGCCAGCGCTACGACGACGCTCCATCAGCAGCACCAGCAGCGCCGCAAAGACTGCGCCACCAAGGGCGGCCAGCCCCAGCATCAAATTCGGATTCATGGTTGCGCCTTGTTGAAGAGGGTAAAGAAATTGTCACGGGTAATGCGCGCCAGTTCAGCCACGTCGACACCTTTAGCTGCGCCACACATTCGGCCACCTGGGCCACATAGCGGGGCTCATTGGGCTTGCCCCGGAACGGTACCGGCGCCAGCCAGGGGGAATCGGTTTCGATCAACAGGCGCTCCAGCGGCAGTGCCTTAACGGTGTCGCGCAGGGTTTCTGCATTGCGGAACGTGATAATGCCGGAGATGGAAATATAGAACCCCATGTCGATGGCCTGCTGCGCCATATCCAGGTCTTCGGTAAAGCAATGCAGCACACCACGAACCTGCCCCTGGCCGTATTCTCTCAGCAGCGCCAGGGTATCGTCCTTGGCGCCACGGGTATGGATGACCAGCGGCAGGCCGGTCTCCCGAGCTGCCTGGATATGGGCAATGAAATACCGCTGCTGCCACTCCCGCTGCTCTTTGGCATTAAAGTAGTCCAGCCCGGTCTCGCCAATGGCGACCACTTTCGGGTGCGATGCCCTTTCTACCAGCTCACTGACCTGGGGCTCGCGGGACTCCTTGTAGAGCGGGTGCACGCCAACACTGGCATACACATGATCATGTTGCTCGGCCAGCGCCTGCACATCAGGAAAGGTTTCCAGGTCCACGCCAATGCACAACATGTGGCTGACACCCGCCTCGGCAGTGGCGGCCATCATGGCATCAAAGTCCCCGTTATGGGCGTCCAGATTGAGGCGATCCAGGTGGCAGTGGGAATCCACAAAAGCGACGTCAGACATTCAGTGCTCCGGCATGACAAACGCGGGAATTGTAGCGTAGATAGGCAACACGCGACACGCAGCACGCAACAACACGGGCAGGGTTTTTGTGTCACTAAACGCATGAGGCCGCGCTCAGGTTTAGGGCGCGGCCTCAAGGGTTTCAATGTGGAAAAGCGCTTATCGCATTGTTGCGTGATGCGTGCGGCGTGCGGCGTGCCGCGTCCTACATCGTATGCGTCGGACGACGGTCGGATTCCAGGGAACCGGCCAGATGGTTTTCGATGGTGACGCGGGCAGTGTCGTCCTGGTCGGAGAACTGCACGCCGATTCCGGCACTGCGATTGCCCTGGGCCACTTTCGGGGTGATCCAGACCACCTTGCCGGCCACCGGGATCTTGTCGGATTCATCCATGATGTTGAGCAACAGGAAGATTTCCTCGCCCAGCTTGTATTGCTTGTCGGTGGGAATGAACAGGCCGCCATTAGTGATGAAGGGCATGTAAGCGGAATAGAGTACCGCCTTGTCCTTGATGGAAAGCGACAGGATGCCGCTGCGGCCGCCGGGCATTTTCATAGGGGAGAGCCTCGTGTGACATACCGGCTGTCCCCATGCCCGTCAGCGCATGGCACAGCCAGTAAGACTTTATTATTAATAGCGTAAAGATTAGTGGGCTGCCGCCGCAGCGTCAACGCCCACCAGCACCAGCAGCCACTGTTCGTAGAGCAGATCCTTGTTGGGGTTGGCACCGGACATCAATGCCCGTCGCCCTTCCAGTACCCGCTGGGCAGCGCGCAGCAGGCGCGCCGGCGGCACGGCACGGGACAGTCGGGTCAGCAAGGGCGCCAGTGATGCATCGGCGCTTTGCTGTCCTGAATAGGCCTGATTGAGGCAGCGGGACAGCCAGCCATAGATTACCCCGGCCATTTCCGTGGGATCATGCTTTGACAGCATGGGGGACGCCTGAGCAACCGATTGACGCCCTTCCGCCACCGACACCAGCACCTCCAGCAAACGGGCTCGATCGGCAAACCACTCGCCTGCTCCAGGTCCAGGGCTCGCAGAGGCGCCCCCTGAGCCGCATCCAGCAACGAGCGGGCACTCTCCCCTACCTGGCCCTGTAACCACTCCAGAGCCTGCTCCTGGGGCGGCAGAGGCAGAATTCGCTGCTGACAGCGGCTGCGAATCGTCGGCAGCAACAGGGTCGGCTGATCGCAGACCAGCAACAGCAACGTCTGCCCACCGGGTTCTTCCAGGGTCTTGAGCAGAGCATTCTGGGCGTTGCGGTTGAGCGCTTCCGCTGGCGCGACAATGGCCACACGGTAGCCGCTGTACTGGGCGGTACGGGTGGCAAAGCCCACCAGCTTGCGCACCTGATCAATCTTGATCGCCCGGCTCTTGTCTTCCGGGCTGAGACGGTGGAGATCCGGGTGGGTGCCGGCAGCACTCAACTGGCCCTGACACTGGCCACAGGGCGGTCCCCGGCCGGGTTGTCACAGAGCAATGTCTGCGCCAGGGACTCCGCCAGCCGCAGCTTGCCGATCCCTTTTGCACCGCTGATCAGCAACGCATGGGGAAGCCGTCCCTGCTGATGCTGATCCAGCAGCTGGGCCATGGTGTCCTGATGCCAGGGGCACGGCACCTGGATACGGGCAAGGGTCTGTTGGCGGTTCATTCACACCTCTGCTGGAGTTCATTTTTTCGCTCAACAAGGCGGAGGGAGTGCGGCATAATTATTCTATGTAAACGACCTCCAACACTGCTGAGCGGGAAAAGGGGCCCAGCCCTTCGGGTTGCGCCTGAAAAAGCGCCACTCGTCGTTACGAATCGCTCATTTAGAGCAACCAAACATCTCTCCTCGTACCTAGATTGGCGCTTTTTCAGGCGCAACAGAGGTGCGAATGAACCGCCAACAGACCCTATTACTTCCATGTGAGCATTTCCTCCAGCAGTGGCTGTAGCTGGGCACGGACCTGATCCAGATCGCATGAGGCATCCAGCACCCGAAAGCGGTCCGGTTCATTGCCGGCCCGTTCCTGATAGCACTGGCGAATCCGCTCGAAGAACGCCCGGTCTTCCTGCTCGATGCGATCCAGAGCCGCCCGTTTGCCGGCACGGGCCATGCCCATCCACCGGCACATCAAACAGCAGCGTCATGTCGGGCTGCGTATCACGCACCACCAGCGCCTCCAGGCGGCTAATGGCATCCTGGTCAAGACCTCGCCCTGCTCCTGATAGGCCCAGGTGGCATCCACAAAACGGTCGCTCAGCACCCAGTCGCCCCGCTCCAGAGCCGGACGAATCTTTTCTGCCAGGTGCTGGGCCCGGGCGGCAAACACCAGCAGCAGCTCGGTATCATCCGCCATTTTTTCATCGCTGGGCGCCAGCAGTACGTTGCGGATGGATTCCGCCAACGGTGCCGCCCGGTTCCCGGGTCACCAGCACGGTCTTGCCTGCCTCGCGCAAGCGGGTGGCAAGCCAGTCCAGGTTGCTGCTCTTGCCGGCGCCTTCGCCACCTTCCAGGGTGATAAAACGGCCCCTCACTGTGAGCCCCCCGGCGAGGAGCGATAACCTTCGCGACGACGTAGCTGATAGTCACGGACGGCCTTGCGGTGTTGTGCCAGGGTTTTGGAGAAGTAATGGCTGCCATCGCCGCGGGCAACAAAAAACAGGGACTCGGTTTCCGCCGGATTGACCGCCGCCTGGATCGCTTCACGACCGGGCATGGCGATGGGGGTGGGAGGCAACGCGGAAATGGTATAGGTGTTGTAGGGTGTAGGTCGGCGCAGATCGGAACGGCGAATATTGCCATCATAGGCCTCACCCATTCCGTAAATCACTGTGGGGTCCGTCTGCAGGCGCATCCCTTTGCGCAACCGGTTGGTAAAGACGCCGGCAATTTCCGGGCGCTCGTCCGGTACCCCGGTTTCCTTTTCGATGATGGAAGCCAGGATCAGCGCTTCATAGGGGCTGTCGATGGGCAGGTCATCCGCTTTCTGCGACCAGGCCTCTTCCAGCAAGGCTTCCTGCCGCTCCAGCGCCCGGCGCAGGATGATCAGGTCCGAGGTGCCACGGGTATAGAAATAGGTTTCCGGCGCAAACCAGCCTTCCGGATGCAGGTCCGGTCGGCCCAGCTTTTCCATGATCTGGTCATCAGTGAGACTGTCCAGGGTATGACTCAGGCTTTCCTGAGCCGCCAGCCGCAGGCGCAGCTCACGGAAGTTCCAGCCCTCTACCAGCGTCAGGCTGCGCTGAATCACTTCCCCGCGATCCATTTTTTCCAGCAGGCTGAGCAGGGAGTCACCGGGCCGCAAGCGGTACTCGCCAACATGCATGCGCCCGTCCATATCCGTCAGGCTGCTATAGATCCGCGCCCCTACACGGCGAAAATCCGCCTGATAGCCTTCGCCCAGCAAGCCGCGTTTTTTCAGCTCATGCAGCACCTGACTCAACCCTGCACCACGGGGAACCTCAACCACACTGGCCTCAGTCAGCGGCAAGGGCTGGTGCAAGTAGCTGCTGACCCAGGCCGTAACCAAAGGAACGGCGACCACCAGCAACACCACCAGCAGTCCGAAAATTCGAATTTTTTTACGCATGAGAGAAATTGTAGGGCCTGTGTTGCGGAATGAAATAAATTCTTTGCCAGAGCGGAACGATCGCCCTGAGTGAGGCGTGAGTCAGCGGGGCAAAACTCGACCTCTCAAGGCACTCATCACCGGGTAGCTCATGAATCCTGGTGTCTCAGGCAGGTTGGCAACGGTGTTACCGTGGCAGAAAAAGCGCATCCACAGAGTGCTGCAATTGCAGAACTGAATCCAGTACCGGCCACTGCCATTGCGCCAGTTTACGCACCGGGAGCACGCCGACAACACTGTTACATAAAACAGCCCTGAGCGTCGGCAAGCTGTGACAGCGGCCGCAGATTGCAGACCACCTTTTCCCCTGCTCCGTCAAATGCTCATCAAGCCACTCACGCATCACCCCCGCCACACCAGCCCGGGCCGCCTGCAGGTCCGGCGTCCACCAATGGCCATCCAACCGGGCGAACAGATTCATCGAGGTGGCTTCCAGCGGTTGGCGACGGGGGCTGAGCAACAGCCCTTCGTGCCAGCCATGGCGAGCCACTTCGCGGCGGGCCTGTACCTGGGGAAGACGGTTGAGATGCTTGAGCCCGGCCAGGGACTCCGGGTGCAGTGGCTCACCACACAGCCCCAGCACAATGCCCTGCTCACGCAGCTGATGGGACCAGGCGGGCAGCGGACCGGCCTGCCATAACACCGTTGGCTTTGGGTTCGAGGGAGGCAGATAACCGCGTCCCCCCGGCCCCCGGGTCAAGGTCAGCTTGACCACACCGGGCTTTCCGCCCAGAGCAGCCACCCCTTCTTCAAGCGCCGACAGATAACGCGTTTCCGGCAAGAATGGCAGCCCCAGCACCCGTGCACCGCGCAGCAAACGCCGGAGATGCCAGGGCCAGAGTGGCACGGAGCCATCCGCCGTCACCCTCAGGGTTTCAAACAGCCCATCGCCATAGGCCAGCCCGCGATCACGAGGATCGACCATCACACCTTCTTGAACAGCAGGGTACCGTTGGTACCGCCGAAACCGAAGGAGTTGGACAGCGCATAGTCGATATTGCGCTGCTGGGCCGTATTCGCCACCAGATTCAGATCACAGCCCTCGTCGGGTTCATCCAGGTTGATGGTAGGTGGCGCAATGGAGTCACGAATGGCCAGGATAGAGAAGATCGCCTCTACCGCCCCGGCCGCTCCCAGCAGGTGACCGATCATGGATTTGGTGGAGCTCACCGCCAGTTTCTCGGCATGCTCGCCAAACAGGGACTTGATGGCAGCAATTTCCGCCAGGTCGCCCATCTGTGTGGAAGTGCCGTGGGCGTTGATGTAATCCACTTCGTCTGCGGTGACTCCCGCATTGCGCAGCGCATTTTCCATGGCTTTCATGGCGCCCACACCCCCTTCTGCCGGCGCGGTGATGTAATAGGCATCATCACTCATGCCGAAACCTGCCAGCTCGGCGTAGATGGTGGCTCCACGGGCCTTGGCGTGTTCGTAGTCTTCCAGCACCACCGCACCGGCACCATCGGCCAGCACAAAGCCATCACGGCCCTTGTCCCAGGGGCGGCTGGCGCCCTGAGGGTCATCATTGCGGGTGGACAGCGCTCGTGCTGCGGCAAAACCGCCCATTCCCAGCGGCGAAGAGCCTTTCTCGGAGCCCCCGCTACCATCACGTCCGCCTGGCCCAGCATAATCTGCTGGGCGGCAAACCGATGTTATGGGTACCGGTGGTACAGGCTGTCGTGATGGCAAAGTTGGGCCCTTTCATGCCGTACATGATCGCCAGATTACCCGCGATCATGTTGATGATGGTGCCAGGCACGAAGAACGGAGACAGCTTGCGCGGGCCGGAATCCAGCAGCTTGCGGTGGTTGTCTTCGATATTGGTCAGGCCACCGATTCCAGAGCCAACGCGGCCCGACACGGTCGGCATCTTCCTTGTCCATATCCAGACCGGCATCGCACCGCCTGAATCGCGGCCACCAGACCGTACTGAACGAAGACATCCATCTTGCGGGCATCTTTGGGGGACAGGTAATCGGCTATATCGAATTCAGGCACCAGGCCGGCAAAACGGGTAGCAAAGGGCTCCGTATCAAAGTGTTCGATATTACGAATGCCACTCTTACCCGCTTTGATACCTTCCCAGGTAGAAGCCACATCGACTCCCAGCGGCGTCAGCATTCCCAACCCTGTAATAACGACTCGACGTGACGTCACCCGATACCTCCCAATCCATTATTTTGGCGCACTTAAGCGAGCGACAATGCTATAAAGAATCCCGATGCCGCGCCGTTGTATGGCAAAATCTTCAGCCATGAATTAGCCGGAAGAACAGCCTTCACGTTGCCCGCTCATGATGACAAACCCGAAGTGACTTCAACGGCAACAAAAAGCCGCAAGCTCATTGAACCTGCGGCTTTTCTGTTATTCGAACAACCGAACTCAGCTGTGCGCTTTGATGTAATCCACAGCGGACTGGACGGTGCTGATTTTCTCAGCTTCTTCGTCCGGAATTTCGGTTTCAAATTCTTCTTCCAGGGCCATCACCAGCTCAACGGTGTCCAGGGAGTCTGCACCCAGATCTTCAACGAAGGACGCTTCTGATTTTACGTCTTCCGGCTTAACACCCAGTTGCTCAACGATGATTTTGTTTACGCGTTCTTCGATGCTGCTCATGATCGTATTACTCTCCTGATTAATGGTGTGCTAGCACCTGTCAGCGGCTATTCTAGGTGAACGCTGTTTGCGCTTGCAACCCAACTGAGCCAGTGCCGTCTGAAGTTTTTCCAAATATTTTCTTCTGTAAAACAGCGTATTAGACCGCTTTCCCAGAAACCTCCGGATGCCCGTTTTGAGCTAACCGGTAAACATGCCGCCATTGACATGTAAGTGGTCCGGTGACGTACCGCCACCATCGCTGGCAAGCCAGCCAACTGCACTGGCAATTTCCCAGGCTGACCCAAACGACCCAGCGGAATACCCTGCCAGAAGCGCCTCTTTCTGCGCTTCCGGCAGAGCCTCCGTCATGTCCGTCTGGATAAAGCCCGGCGCCACAGAATTCACTGTGATGTTACGTGAGCCGAGCTCCCGCGCCAATGCACGGGTGAAACCTTCTACCCCGCCCTTGGCAGCGGCATAGTTCGCCTGGCCCGCGTTACCCATGGTACCGACTACGGAACTGATATTGATAATGCGCCCCCAGCGAGCCTTGGTCATGCCCTTTAGACAGGCCTTGCTGACCCGATAGAGGGAATTCAGATTGGTGTTGATGACATCTTCCCACTCGTCATCTTTCATCCGCAGCATGATGTTATCGCGGGTAATCCCTGCGTTATTCACCAAGACCAGCGGCGCACCGAACTCGTCATTGATGCTCTTCACCGTGCTGGCCACCGATTCCTTATCGGTCACGTTCAGCACCTTGCCGGCACCGTTGGCACCCAGTGCATCACCGATAGCCGCAGCGCCTTTTTCCGAGGTGGCAGTGCCAACCACGAAAAAGCCCTCTGCCACCAGCTGCTCCGCAATGGCACGACCGATACCGCGACTGGCACCGGTAACCAGCGCGACTGTCTTTTCTGACATCCTTATTCTCCTTTCAGAGCTGCCTCGAAGGCCTCTCCGTTTTCCAGCGGCCGGGCAGCAATGTCCCGGTCAATCCGTTTGATCAGACCACTGAGCACCTTGCCCGGGCCGCATTCATAGACGTGGCTGACACCCTGCTCTTTCAGGGCCTGAATGGTTTCCACCCAGCGCACCGGCGAATAGAGCTGGCGAATCAGCGCCTCGCGGATCTGCTCCGGCGCGGTTTCCATAGCCACATCCACATTATTGATGACCGGCATTTCCGCAGCATGGAAGCTGGTGGCGTTAAGGGTCTCTGCCAGTTGATCCGCTGCCGGCTTCATCAGCGCACAGTGGGAAGGTACGCTAACCGGCAAGGGCATGGCCCGTTTGGCGCCGGCGTCTTTACAGGCGGCAATGGCACGCTCCACCGCGGCGGCGGAACCGGCGATCACTACCTGCCCCGGGGCATTGAAGTTCACCGCTTCGACCACATCGCCTTCGGCGGCCTGCTCACAGGCCGCGCGGACCTGATCATCATCCAGACCCAGCACGGCGGCCATCTTGCCTTCACCGGCGGCCACGGCCTGCTGCATCAGCTGTCCACGGGTACGCACCAGGCGCACCGCATCGCCCAGGGTGACCACACCGGCACAGGTCAGCGCGGTGTACTCGCCCAGGCTGTGGCCAGCCAGCAAATTGGGGCGCGGACCGCCGCTCTGCTCCCACAGCCGCCACAGGGCAACACCTGCCGTCAACAACAGGGGCTGGGTGTTTTCGGTCTGGTTCAGGGCTTCCTGGGACCATCCTGACCAAGCCCAGATATCCAGGCCGAGGGCGCCGGAGGCTTCCTGAAAGGTCTGCTTTCCGCCGGGCGGTCGGCAAAGTCAGCGAGCATGCCAAGGCTCTGGGAACCCTGACCGGGAAAAATAAAAGCAGTTTTGGACATTCACTATCCCCTTAAAGTGCAGGTCGCAGTATGCCGGCTTTGCCATTGGCTGTCCGGCTCTCCCTGCAACAAAGTATTAATGTACTGTTTCAGGCGTCCGCGCTGTTGGCCACTGGTGCCAGGGCATCGCGGATCAGTGCCGGCACATTGCGGCGGGCTTCCAGTTCGGCACTTCCAGGGCACTGGCGAAGCCTTCCACCGTTGTGCCACCATGGCTTTTCACCACCACACCGCGCAGGCCAACCAGGCTGGCGCCGTTGTATCGGTCCGGGTCCATGCGCGACTTCAGACCACGAAACACCGGCAGGGCCAGCAAGGCGGACAGTTTCCGCAGCCAGGAACGCTCTGCCTCTTCACGAATCATGTTCTTGAGCATCTTGGCCACGCCTTCCATGGTCTTCAGCGAGACATTGCCCACGAAGCCATCGCAGACCACCACATCCGCTTCTCCGGCAAAGATGCCGTCACCCTCGATAAAGCCGGCGTAGTTAATGTTCGGGGCATCACGCAACAGGCCGGCGGCCTCCTTGATCTGCTCATTGCCCTTGATGTCTTCCTCACCGATGTTGAGCAGGGCCACCCGGGGGTGGCGCACGCCATCCACCGCATTGACCAGCGCCTGCCCCATCAGGGCAAACTGCAACAGATGCTCGGGTTCGGAATCCACATTGGCGCCCAGGTCGAGCATATGGCAGTGGCCGGACACGGTGGGAATGGCGGTACAGATGGCAGGACGATCCACCCCGGGCAGGGTCTTGAGCACGAAGCGGCTCACCGCCATCAGGGCACCGGTATTACCGGCACTGACCGCTGCCTGGGCGCGCCCTTCCTTGACCATATTGATGGCCACCCGCATGGAGGAGTCTTTCTTCTGGCGCAGGGCCACGGCCACCGAGTCATCCATGGCCACCAGTTCGCTGGCGGGCTGGACCGTGATGCGGGCATGGCCATCGAGGCCAGCCTTGGTGATGGCGTCCGCCAGCGGTTCGGGCTGGCCGACGAGAATAATGTGCAGGTGTTCCTGGCGGGAAAGCATTGTTGCCACAGCGGGCACTGTCACGGCAAGACCGTGATCTCCCCCCATGGCATCCACCGCCAACGTCACAACCGACATGGGCTGTTTCCTTGTTATCAATTCAGCGGCGGCTATTCTGACAAATTTCCGCCCATGGAAACATGGTGGCTATCATCCACTTACAAAAAATCCTCCCGGAGGAGGATTTTCAGGGTGCCTATACAGGCACACAGCAAAACGGGAGCCCGAGGCTCCCGCGTCACTTATTCGTCGTCGGTCTCGACCTGACGAATCACCTGGCGGCCACGGTACATGCCATCAGGGGAAATGTGGTGACGACGGTGAACTTCACCGGTGTTGGTATCTTCGGTCAGCGCGGCAGAAGTCAGCGCGTCGTGAGAACGGCGCATGCCGCGCTTGGAACGGGTTTTACGGTTCTTCTGAACAGCCATTTCGAACTCCTCGGGCGTTTATTCAGCCTGAATTTACTTGCCTTGACCTTTTAATTTGGCCAGAACGGCAAAAGGGTTATCCGCGTTTTCCTGTTTCTCAGGTTTACCGCTTTCGTGCGGTAACACTGTCGGGCAAGAGTCATGCAGTGCCACCAACGGCATGGCCAGCAACAGCTCTTCTTCAAGCAGGTCGGTGAGTACCATGGGGTCATCACCCACTAGCCAGGGATCCAGTCGCTGCGGCAAGGCTTTCGCCTGATCCTCGTTCCGTACCAGCGCCACATCAATGGTCGCGTGCACATCACAAACTACTGGCTCCAGGCAGCGCTGACACGGCAGCACCAATTGCGTGCTGACCTCGCCCTCGATACGCCGATGCCCCTCTTCATCACGACCGAACGCCAGCGAAATTACTACTGGCTGGTCCAGACTTTCGCGGTAATCCTGCAGGCGAGGCAGGTCACTAACGGTAAGCCGGCCCTCAACGACGCGACCCTGATCCGCATATTTGCGGGGATCGAGGAACTGTGGCAGTTGCCCTGAAAACATAAGCGCGCAATTCTAGGGCCGCAAGGCCC
>UEXL01000033.1_pt1 | contig 11952 bp, 22 predicted proteins | sample 1796671 | NCBI WGS metagenome assembly UEXL01 (sample SAMEA4772471, study PRJEB27181) | metagenome
TACAACACCACGGGAAAACGGGAACACCAATCGCGGTAAGGTTTTGAAAACGCACAGTAAGCATCTTTCCGATGTACTTCTTGTGGTTCTTGTAGTCCTCCTCACGTTGGATGATGGTACCCTCAGGTCTGACATTGAATTCCTGACCATCTTGGGTTTTACAGACCCAAACAACTGCGTCTGCGTCACGACCGTGACCAGTCTTGGCACCAGTGATTTCATATTCCTCGGTCTGGAAATCCTTGTGCTTGAGGAAATAGTTGCTTCGCTGACCAACCTCATAGACACTGAAGCGGTCACGAATCATGGTACCTTCATGTCCTTCTTCAACATGCTTCTTGTGCACCTTGGGAAGATCCTTCTTGGATTTTACGAGTGTCGTTTTGACATATTCGTAATGAGGATTGTAGATAGAATCTTGACATACTCCCAGCGTTGCTCGAAGGTCATGCCAAGCTTCTTCAAATCAAAGAAATCGAACACGTGGAACTTGAGCTTCAGAGGTCAGTCTTGAAAGTACTCGTGAGTTCCTCAAAGTTGAGGTTAGGGTCAAACGCTTCACCATCAACGTATTGACCCGGCTCAAGACCCTTACCAAGAATCTCAGTTCCGGGGATGATCTTCCCAGTTCTTGAGATGCCACCATCTTTGGAGACAAGTAGGCGAACACCATCAAGTTTGGGTTGAACGTAGAACGGCTCAGAGATGTATTTCTGGCGATCTTCCCACTTGTTGGCGAGCATAGGCAACACTTGGTTACACTTGGTATGCTCATTGTTCCACATGGTTTGGGCTCTCTTGAGAGCCTTTTCGTAACCAGTCTTGACATTGGTTCGTGACTCAGAAAACTTGTCACTCCCAACAATACCAGAGATCTTCACGATGTCCGCAGTTCCATCCTTCAAGTCCTCAACTTTGATGTCAATGTAGCGGTCGCGGTTGATTTATCTTGTTTGATAAGGCGTTCCATTGTAGGAGTAATAAATTCTCAACTTTAAATAGATGTCGGAATTACCAGTTGTGAATTATGGTAGAATGGAACGACTTAGGCCTCCAGAAAGCACACATGCCATTGAATGCAAACACTTTTGTATAATATTTTATTCTATGTGTATTAGCTCTGTATAAACGTCACACGACTTACTCAAGAGCGTGAACGATTCCATACTTGAGACAGTTTTTTGGGGAAAGGTAAATATCCTTCTTCATCAACTTCTTGAGCATCTTATCAGGAATCTTAGTCTTTTCGAGATACATCTTCTTGAGCATTCTCATAAACTTATCCGTTGATTTCAGCTCATGTTTAAGTTCCTGAAAATTACCCCACATTTCTGTAGAAATTTGGTGAATGAGAACGTATGCATTCCTCCCCATACGTCTTTCAGAACCACCAAGAAGCATGAATGTAGCTGCACTACAACAGGAACCTTGGGCGATGGTATGAACCTTAACACGAGAAGGTTCAAGAACATTCATCATGTTCATACCAGCAAAGATGTCTCCACCTTCACTCATGATATGAACCTGATCATTGGTTCGTACCCAAAGAGTTCAGCTTTCTTTAAGAAGTTCAATCTCCAACTTCTTAAATTTCTCGACGAAGTCAAGAGCGTTTTCGCGGTCGACATCGGCATAGAAGAGAATCTCGTTCCAATAACTTTGACACATTCTTCAACTTCAGGTTCTTCATCTTTCGTAGACATTCTTCAAGGCTTTCTTTACTTTTGTTACGTCTCTTGATTTTAAGCCATTTCCAACAGCCAAGTGATTGATGACGTCGAAATCTTGAGGTGTGATTCCATACTCCACCAATTTACTTAGGTCTCCTTTTCTGCATACTTCTTCAAAAGACACAATTCTTCAACCCCAATCCCATTCTTGATTTTTCTTAATTTCTTGAAATTTCCCCTTTCTCATTTTGTAGTTTCCAAGTTTAGTCCAACAACTCCCAGGTCTAATTTTATCCTTTTCGAGTGGTTCACCTAGACACGACTTTGGTATAGTGAGGGCGTGTAGAACAAAGTAAGGCATGAGACTCCAATTACCAGATCTGTAGATATGGTTATCAAATAAGTCTGCATCTGAAAATGATTTTGTGATTGTTAAAATATCCACACCCTTCGAATTCAGGTAATTTTCTTGGAAGATGTCCCATATGTGTCCATGCTCCGAAATACTGTCATGAATTTTTATAGGATCGGATAATACTTCATCGATGAATTCTTTAGGGGTTTTGAAATCATCCATCTCATCATGACCATCAAGATATGTGAAAAAATTCCGAATATTTCCTTTGCATCTATAAGCAGCATTTTCAGCTTTTGGACTTTTATCATCTACGAGTGTGAGAAGTGTTTCTGGTTTATGTTTTGGAATGAACACTGTTTCAAAATTTGGATACATGCACATATTCACAGAAGTCACGATAAGTGAGCCACGACTCAATCTATTTCCATCCGACACTTGTTCTATGAGTGGTTTGAATACTGGGTCATAGTCTTCTATAAACAGATGTTTTGTGGATGGTTTGATGAACGCTAGAAATGGCGACTTACTTTTTAAATGGTCGGTTCGTAATTCGACATTATTCAAACCTTCCAATACCTCTTTGAGAATATACGATTTGCCTACACCATATCCACCACAAATGAACACATTCTTTCTTTCACGCAAATACCTACGAATGAGTTCAATTTGTTTGGTGTGAATCGTAGCCACGGTATTTTTGACTTCTTTTTTTTGTGGAATAGTTTTAATGAAGGAGTCCATTGATGATCTTACTAATCAGGCCATAGATTTAGTGCTGGAAAATGACGCACTACATAAACGTGTCGTAGAACCTTTAAAAAGGAAAATTTTACCATACGTTGCATGTGGAGTTCTTACCAATGTGATTATGTTCATTCTTTTGGTGTACCTTGCTCGACGTCTATCTCTTCTTCCTCTTCCTCTTCCTCTCCTCTTCCTCTTCATCAAGACTGATTTCATCGTCATCATTTGGTGATGGTGGTTGTTTGGAAAAGAAATTTCCCGCCCTTTCTAGGGGTGTACCCTTAGTTATAGCTTCTACAGTTTCGATTGTTTTGGGAAGCTTGAGAATTGGTATTGAACGCACAGTAAGAATCTCGGGTTTTGTAAATACGTTCTCGAGGGGGTATTCTTTATCGAATTCAATCATAATTTTAGACGGAATTGGTGGAGACTGTTCAATAAGTCTATCATATTCAGCTTTACAATCTTCTACAAATTTCAAACCATCCTTCTTTCTTTCATCTCGTGGTATAGCTAACATCAAACGAATATTTCTAGACAAGAGCCCATGAGATAACGCAGCAGTTCTATGATTTTCCATGAGTTCATTAATCTTCAAAAATTGCATGACTGTCGCGATGAGACCAGCCACAAGATTTAAACCACCTATGATAGATGGGGCAGCGGGTTGAATACTCACAGGTAAAGTAGATTGTGCAAAGTTAGCAGTACCAGTTATTGTAGAAAGAACAATTACAGGTAAGGTAAATTTCATACTCAAATCCTTATACATCATGAACGATCTATGATGCATAAATCGATAACACGCACAGGCTTCACCCCATTGGCGTAGTATATTTTCATGCTGATCATTCCATACAATTTTTTCTCTGACCATGTTATAATAGATGAATATAATTTTATGCTTTCACTATTTTTCTGTTACTGATTTTGATTATACCTTTTACCAACAATCGCAGAAATCTTGAGTTTTACTCCATGGTTATACCATTTATCTTCTATCATTGGTCTGTTAATGATGACACATGTGCATTAACTCAAGCGGAGTCTTATATGACTGGTAAGTCTAAGGATGAAACTTTTATGGGTCGCCTGGTTGGTCCTATTTACAAAATGGAAGAGAATGATATAAATAAGATGACAAAGACGGTGTTTTTCGCACTATGGGCATTTACACAGTACAGGTTAGGTGTGTTTGATACATTTTTCGAAGAACTACGCCACAGCTACAAGAACACGGTGAAGTGAATTCCTTACTTCTTCTTTGAGAGTTCTTGAACCATTTTCATGAATTCTCTGTTTCGACGAATCTTTGGGTCTGCCGCAATGAGACGAAGAAGAGTGGAAGTGGGTATTTTGGGTGTATTCCCTGTGGGTTTCGTGGTCTTCTTCAGTTTCTTCTTAGCATTCTGAAGTTGCTTAGCTGTTGGCATTTATTATAAGCCACCAAAATATTTGAACTTGTCAAAGAAATGAACACAAGACTTGAAATTGTCATACACAATCATACATAACGCATCCGCTATATCGTGTTTTCTCTCATAAGGAATTTCACCTTCTATGTATTTTTCTGCTATGGATACAGTTCTCTCCTTTCTTTGGTCATAGTCTAGATGTCTCATACCAAAATGTACATGCATGCTCACAGGTGATACCAATATAACCTTATCTCTGAACATGTAATGCAAAAGAATCTCAATATTTTGAAAACCACCCGGTGGTTGTCGTTCTATAAGTATTTTGTCAGCTGAATCGAAAATACTTTGGTGATCTTCCACAAATAAAGGAATCGTGTCTACAAAATCATTCGACTTTATATATTTATAGTCTTCCAAACTTACCTTCTTCAGGAACTCCACAGTAATTTTTGGTCCCGATAAAGACTCGGCTAAAACGAGACCCATATTATGAAACCCAATATCTATGGCCAGGACCTTCATACCTTTAAGTGAAAGAATTTCCTTAACTATAAGTATATGAAGAACAAGCAAAAAACTCAGTTATTGCTATTGACGGTTGTTGTACTTGTCGCGGCTGTAGGCTACATGTTCTACAATCCCCAAGTTGTTGAGGTCCCAGTGGAAGTAGCTGTTCCAGTTCCAGTGCGTCCAGTACCTACACGTCGTGGACACACATGAGCCAGAATTTAGAGGTCCACCTATTAAACAGTACAAACCTGGACACATGCAACAGATGGGTATCCTCATCGATGGGGAAGGTGAGACTCTCCCTCTATGGTAAGGAGGTACGTGGTCGCCGTGATCGCTACAATTACTACACCACCACCGGGGTGAAAACTTATACCCAGTGTCAGTCTCCCACAATGCGAGCGACTGTATGGAAGACATTGGGTGCCAAGAGCTATATGGAAATGAAACAGTCACCGTTCTAGGTAAGACTGGTTCATTCACAGTAAACATGTACAGGACTGATGATTTTTCTAAGTTAAGTACGTTTTTGTATATCCCTCGCAGCAGTGGTTGTTGAAAATACACAAGATAAACAACAAGCAGCTGCCAGTAGTCCAGTTTGAGGTGTGAGAGGAAAGTATAAAACAGTTGTAGTACCACTTCCCGTGATAAATATACAGATAATCAAACATATTAGGGACGCTATATGCATAGGTCCATCACCAAGAATAGACATCATCTATTATACGTCAACAAAAATTATTTCGCAGACTGTCATATTCTCTTGTTAGAAATCCAGTGTTTCCTGAAAGTCTCGCCTTTGTCCGCAAAAGTTCAATTATCGTGTCATCATCGAGATGTTTAAGAAAATCCACCTTCGCCTCGATATCGTCAAGTTGATGAGACTCTTTTTTACCCTGTACATACGGCCACGTATGTTTTCGTAATGACTTGAGTTCTTCTTCAAGTTTTCTAATTCTAGGAAGAAGAACTTTATGAATCATTATTTTAAGTTCAATTACATCACCCATCTTATCGTATGTGCGTTTTTTATCTTTATACACAATAAGATGTCACTCCCACAAGGTAAGAGGGATTTTATAAAAAAATTAGTAACAGGTTTGGATGATTTGATGGAAATCACTAATATCGCGAATCAAATAGGTATCAGTCCGAGAAATGAAATGGAAGAATTCATCAAAAAACACCTTCTGGTTCAAACCGATAATGGTGAGTATACCGTTAACAAAGTTAGGGTTCGTATGGCTGTAGCGTCTCTTGATTTTGACTTATTATACAAACTATTGGTACATCTTGATAGGTTGGGTTTGACATTACAAAGAGTGTTTATGGAAGCCCAGCTTAACCCACTTTATTTTGGTCAAGAGGATATGTTGTATGCCAGATTGATTGCGAGTGATGAATTGGTAAAATTTTCTGATTTGATTTTATACTGAATAAATAATCTCAGCCAAGAGTAGATGCAGTATCTGAACTGAAAACAAGCCAAGAAGCAGGGTCTTCGTGTCACCAAAACTGTCAAGGGGAAACGCGTGAAGCTCACAGCTAGGAACTCCGTTCTAAAATTAGGATGAACTTTGATAACAGTGTGAAAAATGCACAGAAAGTTATCAGAGTGTGTCAAACTATAGTTGCTCCAACCGTGGTTGGTGCGGGTATTCCTCCTCCACCACCACCTCCTCCACCCAACGGCGACCAGTCATAAATACCCAACGCGCTAAACTCATGGCTGAACTGAAAAACACCTTAAAAAAGAAAGGAATGGCGGCTTAGGAATTATTCTAAAATTGTGAATTTCGCATTGATATCCGTTGCACAAGCAGTTTGCTCCCCACCCGTAATAGCTCGAGTCTCAGATAAATTTAACACTTGTTTAGTATCACCTTTTATATTAGATTTAGTACGTGTCTCTCCAAATAAAGTGTATGACAGTGATTCTAAATTTAGATTCTCAAATTCAAGGCAACAACTGGGGACTTCACCTCGACTTAAAATGGATGATGAAACATCATCGAGCTTTATATCAGCACTCAAATCCACACTTTCCGCCTCCATACTATAGAGTACATCCCCCCCACATGAATTTGGTTGATGTTGTTTTGTTAATTTATAAAAGAAAGGTTTACTTAATTTTGATTCCGCATCCGAGGATACCTGATCCGCACGAACGTCCTGATCTTTCGTCCGAATAAAAAGTAAACCACCCCCTACAGCACTAGAAATACATAACATAAAGACTCCACCAATTGCGATAGCAGCCATTTTAATATAACGAGATTAAAAAAGAAAGGCCTGGCTAAATAATGGAAGAGGTTCTCAAATTGAGGAAAGTCAAAACCCTGTTAGAAACCTGGAGTGGTGAAAAATGTGGATGAAGCATACTCACTACTTTGTGCCTACGCCAATGCCATGCGAGAAAATGGAAACCCTGAAGAATTCGTAAAGCAGTATCTCGGTGAGGAGCTTTACGAACGCTTGAACACGATGATTCAATTTTTTAAAAAGTTTGAAAAGTTTAAGTTAGACTGGTCTAACAACCATTGATTTGATGCTGGTACACTTCTGATCTGAAGGACCACCTAGGGTTATTTTGTACCACCTTGGTTTCCTTGGAGTAGGTGTCAACACTGAAACCCGCTGGTACGATGAGGATTTTATAGGTGTTCCGACTTCTATTGTGGTTTCTCCATCAACAAATACATCCTTCCCAATTACAGATTCTTCCCCTTTATAATCACATTCCACGTAGACAGTGACATAAGGCGACGCCTTCTTCTCAGTTATCAATTCTTCCTTAGCCGTGTTCTCCTGTTCTTTTTTGAATAGGTAAAATCCACCTCCACTGAGGCACTCAGGGAAGATACCGCACAAATCATAAGAGCTATCTCAGCCATATTACATTAGGTGTAGAAATTAATACCAAACGTTTCTTCATGAACTTCTCAACACCCTGAAACGTAGGAAAACTCCAGAGGTACCAACGGGACCAAAAACCAGCCCCGTCGATACCACTTATCTTCCAATTCTCTTTGTCGCTCCGATCGACATTTAACATTTTTGTTTGGATCTTCTTGGGATCTCGTTCTTCTATGGTTTGTCTGGGTACATGACCCCCATGACGCAACACATAGGAACGCATACGTGAAGGATTCTTGTGTTTGGTGTAGTCGGAATACCCACGTGCACCAAAGTCAACAGTCCTGCCGTCTTCTAAAATAGCCCTGAACTTCTTTTTAGGGTTAGGGCTACGAATAATCTTGACGCGCATACTTATATTTTACAGAGATTTTTTACTTGCCGCAGCAGGTGTACTCCTCCTTCTTAGCTTGGGGAAGGAAGAAGAGACGCTCGGGGCCACGCTTGACACGGTACATGTGGTCATACATGTGGAGAAGACCGACGGTGAGCGCAAGGCTGGCGACGACGACACCGTTCATCTTACGCGCGGTGAAGGCGTAGGCCGCGATAATGGCAACGAGCAGAATCTGAACGATAGTCAGCTGGGGCATCTTGGGCATGGAGAAGCGAGACTCGGTGGTCGCGACCTCCTCAGTGGGCTGGGGCTCGGCATACATAGACTTGGGGTATCCAGGCATTTTTATTATCTACTGAGAAAATAATGTGGCGTTTCATGTTTGTGCCCATACTGATGGTCTTGTATGACTACGTTAAGCTACCTGTGGACCACCTTTACTTTTCAAATGCATGGCGACCATTCCTCGGTATACAGAATACATTCAGGGACCTGGTACACTGCTTATCCGAGTATGATGTAAAGAATTATCCCGGTCTTCTTCTATTGAAACTGCATTATCCCAGGTTGCGTGAAGAGTTTGAAAAAGTTTCACCAACTCTCGAAAAGACATGGTACCACGATACAAATCCGTGGTTTGAAAAGAATGATGGATACTATTTTTAAGGCTGCACAGTTCCCACTTCTAGATAGTCTCATCAAACAGATACCATGTATACACGCAGAGGGTGCATCATTCGCAGTCATAGAGGGTCCAATGGTTTTACACCCACATCGTGCTGAATCCAATGAACTTCTACGATACCAGCTGACTATACACGGTGATGGAGACTGTAGTCTGTACACTGAGAATGGTAGACACATACACAGAGAGGGTGAAGATATCCTCTTTGATCATGCGAGGTACCATGAACTGATGAAAACTGGAGACGGTAGAAGAGTTGTACTCATCTTGGATATTCACAGATGATTCCGACATGTTGCGATGTACATATCACTTCCACCGATGAGTTCGAGTTCCTTGTTGTCCACAATCCTCTTGGTAAAGGGTCCAGGGTTCCATCGTTGCATGCATACAGAGTGCTGAGAGTTTGGTCACATCACATGCGAGTGGGATACAGTCGATGAGTTCACCAAACTTCCTTTGAAAGGAATCTGCGTCAAGACCGGCCAACAGTACAGACTTGTTCACGTGTAGACAACACTCTACAAACTTCTTGAGTCTGGGGAAGAATTGTGCCTCATCTATGGCAATGATGTCAGCTTTATCGAATTCATTTGTATTGATAATTTCAAACAGGTCAAACACTTTATGACAATTGAACTTTACATTATCATGGGTTTTCAGAACTTCTTCGGGGGACCTAGTATCTTTTGCTGAGTTGATAATCATCACATCCTTTCCAATAACTTTCAAACGCTTAAGTCTTCTGATGAGTTCAGATGTTTTACCAGAAAACATATTTCCCATAATAATTGAAAGTCCCATTCTCACCTGATTATTATAATCTTGTATTTTTTATATGGGTGAACTTCACAAATGCATCTTCAATGGCCACAAGGGGTACTATAACCCCAGGACTGGTCGTGTCAGGTTTGGAAAATGCATTTATTCGAGTATCGGGGCGGCTGTAAATTATCTCGGTCCAAAGTAAGATGCCTCTCAGCGATGCAGCCATCACCAAGAAGGTCGGGCAACTGCGTAAATCCGAAGGTAAGATCTACGCACCCCTTAAATATTTCAGGGGGCTTACAACTCTCGGGGAAGTTGAGACGCGTTATAAGAAGATGCTCAAGCGAGACTACAGGGGATTCAGTACAGACAAGGGACAAAAGACTAAGACTTCCTCCTACACCCAAAAGTTTAGGAAGATGTATCCGGGAGCCAAATCCCTCCCTGAAATTGCTAAGGCTACTAAGATTCCTCTAAAGACCGTGAAGACCATCTACAATAGGGGACTCGCTGCGTGGAGAACCGGGCATCGTCCGGGAGCCTCTCCACAAGCGTGGGGGTACGCGAGGGTTCATAGTTTCGCCACTAAGGGGAAGACGTACTACACGGCTGATAAGGATTTACGTTGATTAAAACATTCTACAGACACGCTCATAGATACTAGGTGTCTTCACTGGCTCGGGTGCAAACTTGAGTGCGAAGATTTTACCCACAATGGCTTGATTTTTCTCGGATTCACTCGCCATCTTGTCCGAATGTTCCATCATTTCTTTCATCATATCCATGATTCGTGTGTTAGATACTAGATAGTTCCTGTGTTCTTGAGCTGCGGCCTTTTCAGCCCAAGATACAGCATTCTCCCTCACCAAATTATTCATTTCGAACTGTTTCGACGCGGTGGCAGCCGGACTCGGATTCGCTTCCCTAAACTCTTCGATAAGACCATTAATGGTCTCACCGTATGTATGAAACCTCTTGTCTTCATAGGCTTTATCACACGGCATAGAGTAGTTCATCACTCACTCCGTAAAGAAGGACATCCTTGTTTTCAATCGTGTATTCAAAAAATTCGTTCATTTCATCACGAGGCACCCCATCCGGGTACGTCTTGATGAGAGTATCGAGCTTGTGTTCGAAATCGGTGAGAGTCGTCATGTTTGTAAACTTAAAAATATGATGAATAATACATTTACTTAGGTTCGTAATGACTGATCGCATTACATGGGATGAATACTTTATAAACGTCGCAGATCTCGCCTCTGTTCGGTCTCCATGTAATCGACTGAAGGTGGGGTGTGTCCTCGTGAAGAACAATAGGCTCATCAGTATGGGCTATAATGGATTTCTAGGCGGATGCGAACACAAGTCCATTGTAAGGGATGGACACGAACAAGCGACGATACATGCAGAGATTAACGCAATCACGGATGCGGCGAAGAGGGGTGCCTCCATTGATGATTGTGTGGCGTACGTGACACATTATCCGTGTCTCAACTGCTACAAGGCTCTAGCGAGTAGTGGAATCAAAAAGATCTATTACAAAATGGACTACAGGAATGACCCAGTCGTAGAAGAAATGGGCTATGGAATATCTCTGGTAAAGTTATGATACTCATTGACCAGATAGTTCGGTACCTTTCCAAAGATATTATGTTACCGACACGATGCAACGCGACTAAAAAGCAAATCGTGTCTGTAAGGGATTGTTGTGAGTGTAAGATATTCTGTAAGAAACCACCAAAGGGTTCAGCACCTGCAGTAGTATTAATAAACAATTCTAAGCCCTAACTTTCTTCATCCCCTCTTCACGGACAATTCGATCGATACATTTCACTTCATCTTTCGTCCATTCAGGTGCACCATACAAAGTCCTGAAATTCGAATACAACCTCTCTTTGCCAGTGAAGTCATCAACAATCAGTTTTCTGTCAAGATCCTCCACTTTGACACCACCCGGACACCAAGGCCAGTTGCGAAAGTTGAAACGAAACGTTTTGTATCCATCCCCATCCAACTTCACACGGATACCACCTTCACTGATAGGTTCAGGTTCAAACTCGTGATGGGGCATAGCATCATTCATCTTGTCAACGATGTTGAGGATGTTCTTCATGGTGAACGAGTCACCAATCTTGTAGACGGAGCTGTTTTCGAAAATGGAAGACATGTTATTTTGAGATGGAAAAACGTACAACTGAGTATCACTTAGGTATAAAAAACATGTCAGGTAATTATAAGATGCCGTGTCCCATCTGTACAGGAGCTCTCATTTCCACCGTCGCACAGAGTGCTGCCGCTGTCAGTCTTGTGAAACACGTAAAAGACCGTTCAACGAAGAAACCTAAATCCAAGGGTAGCCAATTAAAGAAAAAGTCCAAATAAAGAGTAATGGATCTTTCCAAGCTTCCCAAAAATATTTTGAGTGTGCTCCAAGATAAAGAACTGCCGATGGCTAAAAAGATGGTGGCATTTAACATGCTCATCCCAAATTTACCAGCTACTCCAGAACACGATAAGGCATACGACGACAACCTAGAGGTTGG
>UEXL01000576.1_pt1 | contig 11946 bp, 23 predicted proteins | sample 1796671 | NCBI WGS metagenome assembly UEXL01 (sample SAMEA4772471, study PRJEB27181) | metagenome
TCCAATGATGATTTACTCTAGTAACTTTACAATCAGCTTTAAAATCAACTTCTGGTCTTGAAGGAAAAAAAATATCGTTTCTAGTATTAAAATTGTAGAACCATGGATCAAAAACAATTGCAATTTCATCAAGATTTTTTGATCTTATGCCCCACTCTTCTTCAATAATTTTTTCCCATAATGTCCAATCAAAACCTTGTTCTTTATAGTTTTGATTTTTCATTACAGAATGATGTTTAATTTGATATTTTCTTTCAGTTTTTAAATACCTTACTTTTTCTCCATCAAAGTAACTAAAGTTACTGTCATGATCACATATTCTTAAACCTAGTAATTTCAATTCATAACCTCGAAGTTTGCCGAAAATATTATTCTTTGTTCATCCTTATTCGGAGGAACTTTATGTGGTAAATAACCTGGAAAAATAACAAGTTTATTTTTTTCTGCTACAACACTTTTAATTATTTCAGGTGTGTAAGGAAATCCTGGAATATAAAAATTTGTAACGGAAGAATTGTTTGTGGCATCTACATAAAAATTAAAGAATATGAGTTTTCCTTACAATGATGTACATGAATATCATGATGTTCATTTTTAAAATATTTTTGAAACCATGATTCTGTTACTATAAATTTTTCTTTGTTTAATACATTTTTACAAAAATATGAAGGTAAGAAAAATAAAATTCTTAAAATTATTTAAACTTGAATTAAATAAAATATTTTTCTAAATAAAGGTTGAGTGAACATTTTCTTCTTTAGGCATCTGTAAATCATTTATATAATTTTTAGAATCTGACTATCGTAATCAGTAATTATTTCATAAATAGAAATATCAAAAGATGTTTTAAAAATTTTTAAGTCAGTAGACATTAAAAGTTTATCAAGTTTCTCCTAACATACTTCTTTTGTCATATTTGTATTCTTTAAACTCACCCTCTTGGTCAACATAATGCAAAAAGACAGTTATGAAGTGATCATGTGTGCATATCTCTCTCCAATGTATATTATTCATACCTTTAAAAATTAATGCATTATTAGGTTTCATCGGATATTTATAGTTAATTTTATATCTATTATAGTTACCCTCAGCATCAAAATATTTATAGTCAGATGATTCATCTACTTCTCCTACAAACAATTCGTAAGGTTCATCTATAGGATCAGCTCCAAGACAGAGAGCCACTGTATATTCACAAGAAGGTCTATCTTTATGAATAGGTAAATCAGAACCTTTATCATATATTCTTAAAAAGAATAAGTAGGAAATAATTTTTACCTACATTTGTTCAACGACAGGTGTACTTAAATCACATATTGTTTCCATAAGAAAATCACTATGCTCAGATATCAAAGAAGATGTTTGTGTATCAACTTTAAAACTTTTCTTGTTGCTATACTTTAAGATGCAATAACTATTTAAAATAGTTAATACTTGGTTTGGTAAAAGTTTTCTATAAAGGAATCATTATATAATCCACCCAATCAAAGCATACCTTGTGCCTTTTGTAATTTTATTAACTCTGTGTGGAAATATAAAATTAGAGGAAAAACAATTGCATCCCCTGTGCCTTGAACATATTGTTCTAAGGAGTTGTCATTTAAACTAAATACAAATTCACCACCTTCAAAAGAATCATTTAAATTTAGAGAAATGGATATATGTCTTTCATTGGCTTTATTCCAAAATCTTCATGAAAATCATAACCTACTTTATATTGATTGGTTTCGTACTTCAATAAATCTAATTGTGAAATTCTTTCAAAATGAAAAGAAGGATAATTCTTAGAATAATTATTTGCTATTTGATAAAATATAGACTGAACGTAATTAGATACAATTCTTTGACCAAAGGAATTTGGTTTTAATAAAGTTTTTGTGACACAGTTTCTTACCTCTTTATTTACACCACTAACTGTAGCAGCGTCATCAAAATCATTACCAAAATATTTAATTATTTTTTGACAAGCCTTTGAAGGTATGACTTTTCGTATTTCTTTAATATATTTTTTCACTTGATTAGTAAGTGATACTATGTCCTGAAAGGTAATTGTTTCGAGCTGTATCAGCCGCAGTTGTTGCCGCAGTTACAGCAGCAGAATCATCGTCTGCATTTGCATCAGAATGTCCATTATATGTTGAGTTATAATTTGTTTTCCAAACATCTTGAGCTTCTGCTCTAATGACTACATTAGTGGCCCATTGAGGAAAAGAAGAAAGAGAAAGATTATCTCTGTTATCGATGTATTCAATATGACCTGTATTAGAACCTGCATCCCACTGTAAAGCATGAATACTAGCGTCCACTTCTGTGTGAGATCTTAAATTTAAATATACATTATTATCTAAATATACATCAGACTCAGTGTTACCTGTGCCTTTTGCTGGTCCATCACTATTTAAACTACCAGCAGCATCATAAATAATAGTTATTCTACTATTTACTGTTGTGTTGTTTACGGTTGTTGCCATCTTTTTTTACCTTTTTACCTTTCTTCACTTTTACCTTATTATTACTTAATTGTCTAATGGTTTCCTCTTCTAAACTTTTGTCATTGGTATCAATAGCTTTTTGATGATTACCAATTACTTCAAATATAGAGGAAGCAGTTTCCATGGCTTTTTTAGCATTACCACTTTGAGCTAAAACCTTTGTCATTATATTATTTGACTGCACCATTTCGTTTCTAAAAGATTCAGTAGCGGCTTTTGTGCCCATTATTTGTTGTGAGTTTTCAATTAAAAGTAAAGGAATCCATGCTATGGAACACCCCCACTCTTGTACATCTAATCCTGTTTGAGGATTCTTACCTTGAAGCATATTATACCAAACACATTGATGTTTAATACATTTCTTATTTAAAAGAGGACACTTACCATCAGGATCGAATATAGGCACTAATCTTTAGCGGCTACAATTACGTTTGCGTATTTAATGTTCATACCTGGCATTGCAAACTGAGCATTCGGTGCAGTAGCACCTGACAATGAAGCACTTGGAACAGAAAATGGGTGAGTATGTCCTCCACCACCACCTGCATTGTCTACTGTTGTGGTATCAGGGCTAGCTGATCTTTGTGTTCTTCCAAATTGACTAACACTGCCTCCTCCTGGACCCGAACTTATAATGGTTGCTTGGTGATTATGAGAAGCTATTTCTGGAGTTGATAATGTGTGAGAACCAACAGAACCTGTTACAGAAACAGAACCTGAAACAGGTAAATCTTTTTGCTCTGTATTTCTAGAGGCTGCAAAAGTTGTTTGAAAAGTATCACTACCCCCTGTGCCTGCACCTGAACCTGTAGTCACACGAAAAGCAGCATCACTTAATGCAGCAGCAGTGTCTTGTGTCCAACCTGTTGGAGCTGAGGCTTGATAGAAAACCATTTTAGTTCCTGAAGCAAAAGGTTCAACTCCTGTTAAACCAGCACCACTACCTGTAAATAAAGTAGCCTGAACTTGTCCATTACTTCTAAGTGTGATGTTACCACCACCCGCTGTTAAATTTTCACCCGCAGCAATAGTCACTGCTCCTAATTTGTCGACGGCATTGTACATTTTAAAATTAGCTGTACCCTCACAGTAAACATGCGAGTAAGCACTTTGTGCTATGACAATACCGTTAGCTGTATGTCCTGTTGCAGCTATGGTAAGAGTTTGAGAACCTGTTGTATTGTTAAAGAAAACATAATCGCTTTCAACGGCAGGAATAAATACTACGATATCTCCTGTTAAAGCTCCTGTAAGTTCAATTACTTTATTAGAAGATTCAGCAGTTGGATCTGCATCCGCAGTTGAAAGAGTAATATTAGCAGAACCTGCAACAGATTTAGCTAAATAACCTGCTGAAAATGCATCTAAAACATCTAAATTATTATTGGTATTTGTACCCCAGGTATTGGCGTTAGCCCCTGTTTCCATCTTTTCTAATTTGAATCTACTTGTATATGTACTTGCCATGTTTAAACCTCTCTAAAATATATCTTTTTTTGTTATTCAAGCAACACTTTTATGCTGCGTCTACCCCTGTCCAAGTATTACTTGCACCTGTGCACCTGTTACTACATTTGCCCAAGGTGTGGCAAACGGATTTCCTGTGACTATTGATAAGTCAAGTCCTGTTACGTTAACAATAGCTCCACCTGTAGCTGTTGCTGTTCCTGCAGCAAAACTCATGGCAACTGTGGAAACACTTACAATTACACCTGTTCCTACCTCTACTGTTTCCGTACCTAAAGCAGAAGTCATTGAAACTCCTGTAGGTTGTACAAGAGCATCTGCCTCTACAGTAGCAGTTCCAAGTGCAGAAGTCATTGTTACTGGAACAGGATCTACTTGTGTAAATATTTCAATAGTAGGTGTTCCAATAGCAAAGTCTAATTGATCGGAAGGTGCAATAACTGCAACACTTCCTTCACCAGAAACAGTCGCTCCTGATAAAGCTACACTTACTAATTGACTATCTAAAGTAACAAGAGATGTTCCTGTTTCAGTTGTATCACCTAGAGCACTTGTCATCTCTAAGCCTGTTACAGAAACTATGACACCTGTACCTACTTCAACTGTAGGAGTGCCTAGGTCCGTGGACATCGTCACACTTGTGACGTTAGTAATAAATTCTATATTCTCATTCCATGCGAAAGATCCCCATGTAGATCTTCCCCAACCTGCATCAACGGTTCCTGATGCGGTTTCAGTTCCTAAACCAAATGATGTGGATAAACTTCCGAGAACAACGCCCGCTCCTTCACCTACTGTGACTCCCGATAATTGTGTTTCAAATGAAACGCCTGTTGGAAAATAAACGTTTTCAGGTTCAGCTATTGGAGTGCCTAAAGCAGAAGATACTTGTAATGAATCTAATGTGACTAAACAATCAGCTATAACACTTTCTGTGCCTAATGCTGTTGTAGTCGATAACCCAGTAACAGATACCGTGATCGAGCTTTGTTGGCCAAAAGCCTTCGCCCCAATTATTTTCACCCCAAGCATCTGCCATGGTAATGCTCCTCTAAATTAAGATAATCTTAATATAGCACTTGAAGCATCATTAGTTGGGAATGCGATTGTGAATGTACCGTTTGTTGATGTCTTTACTGCACCGAAATCAAGAACACAAATAGCTGCGTTTGTAGCACTTGAAGATCTGTTATAGATCAAAGCTGCTTGAGCAGATATTGTTGCTGATGTAAAACTTGCGTTTGCAAAATCAACAAATGCTGTTGAAGCTGTTGCGCTAGTTGCTGTTAAGCCAATGGTTGGACTTGTTAAAGTTATACCACCTGCTGCGTATGTTCCTGATGCACCTACTTCGTTTGTTGCGGAATAGGCTGTTGTGTTTCCATTTAAAGTTACGGAATCTGTGTACAGAGCGAGATTGATTGTATCGCCGTCAATATCGTGATCCCCTGCTAACAGCTCCTGTTTAAAGGAAGCACAGACTGCTTGGTTTATTGCCATGTTTTATGCCCTCCTTAGGCTTTAGGGTCTGCAGAGGGAAGTGGTACTCTTAACACTCCGTCTACATACTCATCTCTTCGTTTACGTCCCATTTGCTCATTAGCGAAAGCTTGAAGAGCAGTCTGAAACTTTTGTGTGTATAATTGCATATCTTGTGTGTTTTTCAAGTATGAAAAAGCTTCCGATAATGTGCCATACAACAAAACTTCTGGTGCCTTATTTGATATAAATGTTGTTGTTGATGTAGTACCCGCACCATTTCCTAAACGTTCTGGTGTTTCGTCATACCACATTTCTACTGTGTAAGCCGTATTTGGAGTAGGAGCTACAATCAATGTTGTGGCATCCCAGTTGCCCCAATATTTAGGTTGACCTGTAAAATTTGTATCTGTCGTAGATCTTTCTACTGAATATTCGTCCATAAAAGTAGCATCTCTTTGCTCTAACCAAGTTCTTGTTCCATCATCAGCTACAATTTGTAAGGCTCTAGCAAACCTAAACCCACCTTCTGGGCCACTAACATCTAAAAAAAAGCATTGTTAGCTTCAAAAGTTGTTGTTGCATATCTTCTTTGTGCATCAGTATCTATAAGTCTATCAATTTGATTTTCAATATTTGTAAGAAAAACATTTATAACTGTATTAGAAAGTACATCAGATGTAACCTCTGTGTAGTTTCTTACATTATCTAAAAGTTCAGAATAATTCATGATATCACCACTGTCACATTACCAACCACTGATACAAGTGTCAATTTTTGATTCGGAATTTGAGGCAACATACTAGATGACGTTGTTGGTGCAGAACCATCATTTGGTGAGGTTCCTTGCACAGTTGTCATAAAAGCACTATCTCCAGGATCACCAACAAACACAGTAACTGGCATTGGTTGCCCAAATGTATTGGTTGTTGCATCATCAGGACCTGGTGGTGAGTTAGCTTTTAAAATTTTATTTGATTCTGGTCTTGGATCTCTAAGTGCTACAGGATCGGCAGGGTGATAACCGGGATCTAATTGTGGGTGCTTAGGTTCAAAACACGAAGGACAAGTAAATAGTCCATTCCATTCTTGTCTTAATTGTAAATATTTATATTGTTGCCCACATCTATCACAGATAGCTAAAGAACGATTACCATTTGCAAAGGTCATTTTACCCTACATAGAAACTACGAGGCACAATATTTACAGAAGTTGATTGACTATCTTCAGTCAACGCTCTTTGTAATTCTGCTTCATATCTTCTTTCTAATTCTTGAGAACGCTCAGGTGCAATTTCTTGTCCTATATAATAAGCTAATCCTGAAACTGTACAGGGTAAAAATCTAAAAGGTGCATCTGGATCATTTGTGTAATTACCTACATCTTCTATTCTTGCCACATAAAAATAATTTATTTGTGTGTCAGTTGTATTAGGTGTTTGATAAAGACTAATTTCTACATTAGATAAGTTTCTTCTTACATAATACTGACTAGGTGTTCCTGTTGAAAACTTGTTAGGTATATTTTCATACTCTGATCTTGATATTTTTGTCATACTTGTATCTGTCGTTGTGCTTCCACTTACCTCTCTGAAAACTAATTCAAGAACATCTGAAGCATCACTAGGAGCAGTATATGTTGTAGTGCTTGCTGTTAGATTTTGTGTATGATTTTTTACTTTCCATAAATGAATACCTCGGTTCCCCCACTCAGAAAATAACAGATTAAGATTATCTCTTGCTGCTTGTAATTCATATCCCGTTCTTAAAGACTTACCACATCGTGCATAAGCACGTTCAATAATTCTATCAAAACTAAGATTAAAAGTAGTAGTACCCGAGGTAGCCATTACATACCTCTTCTTGCTTTATGAGGGTTTGCGCTTGTAGAACCACCGCCACGCATTTTTAATCATGCCGCCGCCACGTTTCTTGACAACGTTTTTCTTCTTAGCTCCGCCGCCACCTCTCATTTTAACAACATTTTTTTTCTTCATCATGATGTACGCTCCTTTTTAAATATACGTTCGTATTCGTCTTGCCTTGTTTTTACAACTTCCTCGTAATACTCGGCTGGCCATTTTTCATAATAACCTATCTTATGTAGTTTGCAACTTGCTTCATACAACTGTTTAAACTTCTGTACCAACATCATAGAATAAGCAAGATCTGTGTGATATTCAAAATTATCAGTGGGTTCAACTAAAAATTCTTGTTCTTCAACTGAAGCAGGATTACTAGGATGAAAACCCATAAAATAAACATCTCGTTTATTATAGGTTTTATTATAAAAATCTATCTTATCTTGAAATTGTTCAGGTGTATATTGATCCCAAAAAGGATCACAAAATATGATTATATCGTGTTTCTTTTTATTCCAATCTTTTAATACATTTGTGAGGTGCTTTTCATATTTGGTTTTGTCAGATCTAACCTCTATTCTTAGCTTACCATCTTTTCTCCACTTCGCAGCAAAAGGACATGCTGGAAAGCCTAGATGTTTATTCATTGGTTCTAAGACATTCTTAGACCAATCAATTACATCATCTTTTAATTTTTCTGCTTGTTTTTTTCGAGACAATAGTTTTTACATTCGTTGGCTTACCGCCTGGATTGCCAGCAGCACGTTTTCTTCGTACTGCTGACGCTTTTTGAGATGTGCTCATACCTCTTGCTTTTGCAAGCGGAACACATTTTGGATATTTTCTTTTTGAACCTTTAGACCTACCGCAGGGTTGGTACTTACCATCTTTTTTAGGTGCACCAATGTCCACCCATTTTTCTTTCACCCAAGCACGTAAACCTTTTTTAGCCATTACCAGATTTGATTATAAATGGCCCAAAGAACAACTAACGCAAAAACAGCAGCTATCGCTTTGCCTTTTTTGTTTAAGCCATTCCACTTATTCCATAATTTTCCCATGATTTACCTCCTTAGACATAAAGTTTGGTTTTTTTTCCTTTTGAATTTTCAACCATGCCACATCCTGCAGCAACGATTGATCCGCCCTCAGCCATACGATTAGCAGATACGGATTTTCTTTGTTGTGAAATTGTACCACCCATAGCTTTTTTCTTAGCTTTCTTTTTGCCACCAGGTGTTACTTTTCCACTACAAACTGCACTAGCGTACATATTTGCATATGCGCTAGGATACACTTTAAATTTACGCTTTTTGCGGCGGCTTTTCCTCTTGCGCATAGTTTTCCCATTTTTTTTACCTCCTGGTTTCATTACTTGTTTGGCCATTTGTGATCTACTAATAGCCATTAAAATTCTTTGTAATTCTTAATTAAAAACTCTTCCATCCAAGCCATTTTTTCATCAATTGCTTGAATTGTGCTTTTATAACAGCAAATCTTGTTGCATTTCTGCAACACTATCTGCTTTTTTCTACAGCATTTAAACGTTCGCTCCACATGCCCCATGTCATTGCTAGAGTTCCAAATAGCACCAAATAAGGCAAAACTGTTTTTAGCTCTATCTTAAACGACATTGGCAATCCTGATCTGTTTTACAATCACACATGACATACTCCTATTTTGTTTTTGCGGACATTCCACTTAAGGGGTTATTTAAAGCCTTATTAATCTTTAAGTCAAGGCTTTCTTCCATTAACTTCATCTCTTCTATAAGCTCTCTTGAATCTTCTTTTTGTCTATCTTCCACGTCATTTACAATTTCGGTTATGTGTCGTACGTCTCCTTCAACAGAGCGTAAATCCGTTTTAAGGTCATCTTTAAGTTCACGACTAACCTGACTTATTAAGTCTATTTCACCTAATATAATTTCTAATTCACTTTTCAAAGCATCTAATTGTTGTGATACAAGTTCTACTTGTGCTTTTGTTTGACTTTCCACAAGAGCAATCTTCTTATCAAATCCGCTTAAATCAGGCTCCTGATAAGCCTCTATAGCTGCGGACATATCTTGAAAACGTTTATACATTTCAAATCCGCCATATAAAGCACCCACGGCACTACTAAGTGCAAGGATAATTGCCATCATTTTTCCTCCTTTAAAGGAAATTCCGCCTATTGAGACTTCTGCCATTGTGAGTTCACCATATCATCCATTGTTTGATCTTGAGCCATATCAAACAACATACCATACTGATCATCTATTGTCTTGTTTAAATATTCTGTAACATTTGTATCTTGTATGTACGACTGTGTGTCAAAGAATGATTTTGTATTACCAAGTATTTGCATAACTATTAATGTTTTTGTTTGAGCAGCATCATCATATCTAGCTTTATCGTCAATCTTTTTGACTATTTTACTTGCAGCTTTTTCTTTTGCTGAAGGTTCTTTTTTAGGTTCCTTCTTTGGCTCTTCCTTTTTTTCTTCTTTCTTTGGCTCTTCTTTAGTCTCTTCTTCTACCTCTTCTTCTTCCTCAGGTTCTTCTTCAGGTTCTTTTGTCTCTTCAACTTCCTCAGTTTCTTCTACCTCTTCTGGTGCTTCTTCAACAGTTTCTTCAGGTTCTGATTCAACCATCTCAGGTTCTTCTTGAACTTCTTCTATTTGTGGTTTGGTTTCTTCTACTTCTGTTTCTACGGGTTCTGGTTCAATTTCTATTTCTATTTCAGGTTCTGTTTCCATAGGTGGAGGCACTTCTTCCATCTCCATTGGTGGAGCTATCTCTTCTACTGAGGCATCTTCTTCAGGCTCATATCTGGTAGGCTCTTCAGTGAATCTCTATATTCATCTCCATTTCAATCTCTAGTGTAACAGTTTCTATATTGACTGGTATTTCAAAATCCATATTCATATCAGGTGGAGGTAATAACTCCATTGGTGGAGGAGCATCGAAGGTAACATCATAAGAAATTTCTACATATTCAAACTCTAGTTCTATTTCTGCCATTTCTATTTCAACAGTTTCATAAGTTACTTCTTCATACTCAGGTTCAAAAGGCATAAAATCTATCTCACCAATATCATTTGTAGCTATGTCATTAAATTCAAATACTTCTTCTGCAAAGTTTATCTCTGTATCTAAAAGATTAAGATAATAAATTTCTTCTACTGTAGTTATTTGTTGAGTAATAATTGTATTAATTACATTATAGAATACATTAACACTAACATCATCAAAGAAAGGACCTACGGCAAGATTAATATCTCTACCGCCTACTTCAATAGTGACTTTATTTAATACACCACTGAAATCGAAAGACCCGTTATAAGATTGGTAGCCTGTTGATACTCCAGACTCAGACAAGATGTCAGTGCCTGAAAAGACCTGACTAGTTCCGTTAAGTCCTGTAATGTGCATGTATATTCTATCTTGATCATCTTGTTTATCTACCTCTATAGAGTATTTAACTTCACCACCATTACTAATATTCAATCAGATAAATCAACAGTTTGTATAAATGTTGTACCCATACCTCAACACCCATAGTAGAAGTAGAATTACCTGATCCTGTAATAGTTGCACATTTATCTGCACCTAATCCATAACAAGCATTACCTGTTGGCATACTAGCAGGACCTTGACCACCCCAATCAATATCCATATCTCCTTCTTTACTTGTACCTACATATCCGTTTGAGCCATCAAGTATATTATCGGAGTTTTGATTAGTAACAGTTACTTCTGTATTAGTAACAGTAGTTGTGGTTGTTGTAACAATTTCTGTACCTAAATCTTCTTCAGTAATGTCAATTTGTGTATCTTCGGTGGTTGTTATTTCTGGTGTACAAAGACCTAAAAAATTTTTACCTGTTGCGTCAGGTAAGCAGTCTGCTTTAGAATAAGAGGAGGCCAGTAGTAAGAATAAACATAGCTTTAAAAAGAGCAATCTGGTTAGCATCACTAAACTCCTTTGTTTCATCTTGTTTTACTTGCAAATAGTCATCTCTGTAAGAAGAGCCTTCTGGAATTTTTTCAGGATTGTTTTCCCAATAAGCAGCGGCTTCCGCACCGATCAAACCTTGTACAGGGCACGGAGTCCCGGCATCGGTCATTGCAGACCAGACACGTGCGTCTTGGCACAACAAACTCACTGCTGCCACCTTCATGCCATAGGAATATAATGCACGACTTGTGCGAACACGCTCACAAAATTCGTCTGTGATGACGTACCTGTAGCTACACCTAAAATATTATTTTGCACACTTCCGCCAATTCCGATTTTGCAAATATCAGAATTTGAGTTGAGGACTGTCGGTGCATTTGCTGTAGCAGGTGCATTGTTTAAAACTGTTGACGACACGGTATTTGTATTTGCTGAGGAATCTGTAACGATAGCTACAGTGGTGAATAAAAGTAATATGATTGCAAGTTGCTTCACTAACATCTCCATCTCTTTCTTGCTTGCCTTAACCTTGAGTTAGGATCTTTGGCAGCTTTGGGAAACTTTTTCATTTGTCCTGCGCTTCTAGCACAGAAAGATTTTCTTCTTTTAACAGCTTTACTGCCAGGTTTTACTTTACCTGTGACTGCTGTTTTTAATTTAGAACCAGGATTATCAGCTCTGTATTTCTTAACACCAGCTTTAGTCA
>UEXL01000399.1_pt1 | contig 11941 bp, 17 predicted proteins | sample 1796671 | NCBI WGS metagenome assembly UEXL01 (sample SAMEA4772471, study PRJEB27181) | metagenome
CATTATTTCTTCACCAAACTTCCACCGAAGTAAAGTCCCACTATTGATGACATAAGGTGAGTATCTAAAGGAGTAATCACTACACCCGCAAATGCTCTGTCCATTAGTAATTCTTTCTTCTCTATCAGAAACAAAAAACCCGGTTTAAATTCTGTCCATGTTAATATAACAGGTATATCTAAAAGCACAGGAACTATCTTAGGCCATGCGATAACAAAGAAGACAGCCGTTAAAGCTATGATTCTTCTTGTCCATTGAAAGCCTTTGTTCTCATATGTTCTTGCTTTATCTACAAAAGACATTTGAGTTTCTGCTCTTGCTAATAACATTTTTTGTTCTTCTTGTTTTGCTTTAATACTCTGGCCCCATATGGACATTACTCCACCTAGTAAGCTAGAGCCTAGCATTGTAATCATTTCTACTGGCAATCCACCTAACATTTTTTTCCTCCTTATCTGATAATTTGTCGAACCACCTAAAACCATAAGGGTCCACTCCGGCTAACCTACCGAAAAAAGTCATTTGAATCTTATTTATATTTTCCATAATTTTACCTACGTCTTTTACATACTCATCCTCATCTATAGAACCATCATCAAACTTCCTAGCAACTTGTTTTATTTTAGCTTTTTGTTTTCTTATTTGTCTATCAAAATCTATTTTCTAGACCTATTAAATGTTTCTATACTTTTATTACTTATCTTTATTCCAAAAGAATTAAGTAAAGCTTCACCTTCTGATTGAGGTACACGATAAGGAGACTCTTCTTGTTTTAATGCTCTTTCTAATTTTTTAGTAGAAAAAGAACCCGGAACATAAGGGAAGTTAGGTACGAGTTTTCTAGCAAACATATCTAATGCTTCCATTGTTTCTTCTACCATACCACCATCACCTCTTCTTGCGTCTTTCTCACCTCTAAATAAATCAAAACCTATTGCGGATTGTATAGCATCACCAACAATACCTAGAGAAGGTTGTAAAGGTTCCGGCAAAAAAGGAACACCTCTGTTTCCTTCAAAACTTAATACATCACCACCCGGAAATAGTCTACTAATATTTACAAATTTAGGCCTACCATTTTGGTCTTTCATTGGTATTCTTATAACTCTCTTAGGCATAAAAGGTAAGTCTCAAATATTACCTGCTTCATAATCTGGTAGTAATGCTCTTTCTATTTTAGCTTCTTCACCACCTATATAACCTTCTAAGTTAGTTAATCCATAACCTAGTGCTGCATACTTCGCAAATTTTGTTGGCCTCATAATTGCAGTTTCTGCAAGTATAGGGACCATTCTGTAAGTAAAAGATAAAAAAGGAGTTGCAGTATTTCTTAAATGATTAATGGCAGGTGCGTCTATATCATAATCTATAAATTGTTTTCTAGCAAATAGTGCTGCATTTTCATAGCTGTCACCCATTCTAATTCTATACATAAAAGCATTTAATCTAAACACATGGTCTTCTACTCTGTACCAATCTTCTAGTGTTCCTGTAATCTTATTCTCTTTAATGCCTTTTTTAATTTTTCTGTAGATATTTGTTGCTAATCCTATAGATGTATTCCATTCACTATCATTTGCTTTTGTAGTGTATATTTTTTCCATATCTTCAAATCTAAATTTTCTAGATTCTTGTTGTATAAAGTCAGCATCCATAACTCCCATTCTTTTTGCAAGTTCTACAACATCTGATTTATACCCTGTACCATTTGCATTTTTTCTTAAAGCTGTCCATGCTTCTTGTAATGGATTTACTATCTTACCATTCTCTCCTCGATAAGGTAATATAGGAACATCAGATAAATCAGATAATATTACATTACCAAAAATATTATTAACATGAACAGTTGGATTCCACGCAGTTTTAGAAACCTTCCATAAACTATTTAATTTTTTATATTGTGTATATAATGCATTAGAAGAAACATCTTGATACTTTTGCATACCTGCAATATCTTTCCAAATACTTGCCGGTACATATTTACCTGCCAGTCTACCATATCTAGGTATATTTTTCCTTCTATTTTTGTTAAAGGTATTTGTATATATTCTTCGTTTAATAATGGTGAAGGTCCTATCATATCTTTAACATTAGCAATTTTAAATCCTTCTATTTGTTTTTTAGTTTTACCAAACTTAGCTGCTACATCAGAAAAAAATTGATATTTAGCTATTGTTCTAGCTTGTATTAATCCTGTATACTCTATAGCTATAGCTGCATTTTCAACTTCACCCATCCACTTTCTTTCGGGTTTAGAGTATTCCCAACGTAAAGATATAGTATCTTTATTCTTTAGTAAAGTCTGTGTGCCATCTTCTTCTATTCTATATAGTTTATTATTTATTAATTTAACATCTTCAGGTAAATCCCAACCTCTATGATTTTTATCTACTACTTCATCAATAACATTTTTACAAATCTTTGTTGTTCTAAATATTCTTTACAGTGTAGTCTCTAAAAATCCTCTGCCCTTAACTCATCACCTATTTTTATATTCTAAATTTACAGGTCCTTTTATTTTACCACTACTTATTTCTTTTTAACTTTCTCTAAATCTTTATATATTCATTAAATATTTACCTTCATTTAACTTAAATGTTTCTTTAGACATCATACCTAAATCAATATATTTCTGAGACATTCTTTTTATAATACCTCTTGTTTTTGCTGCAAGTCTAACTATACTTCTTTCTGTTCCTTTTACTGCAATGTCACCTGATAAAATATTATAAAGTATTGCATTTTCATCGGGAGTTAATTTTTCTGCTAACTTAGCCATCTTAACCATTTCACCTGCTAAAGAATATTCTAATCCCTGTGCATCTATTTGAAACTGTCTATAATTTTTAGGTATACCTGCTCTGTCAACAAACCATCTAGCAAATAATTCAGGATATGTTTCTACAAATTCTACTTCTTCACCCGGTTGTCCTAATTTAGTTCTTTTAACTAAACCCATTTGATTAGCAGTTTTACTTTTTAAAAATTTAATTCCACCATAACCTAATGCTGCACCTGTAAAAGCTTGTGCAAATCGTGTTGCTAATGATGGGGATTTATAATCATCTTCTATATCATAGTCACCGGCAAAACCAAAAGCACCACCCGCAAAAGCAGAACCACCTTCTCCTGTCTTAGCACCTTTTAATAATCGCTTACCTACGTGTTTTTCATAACTCTTTTGATAACCATTAAACATGGCCCCTTAAAAATTTTTAACTGGTTTAGACGTAGGTGTAGGGACATCATGTATTGCTTTAACATTAGGGAAAGGTAATTTATCTACTTTCTTTCTAAAGATATCTTTTACTGCATCAAAAATACTTTTACCTTCATCTACTATATCGGCATCTTTTCTCATTACTTTAGCTTCAGTACCTGTTGTTGTAATAGGTGAGACTTCACCTGTTGCTTCGTCTGCCGCTTTACCAATCTTAGAACTACCGGATATTTGTACAGTTGACGCACCTCTATCCATCATTTCTTTTTTAGTTAACTTTCTACCCAAAGGTATCATTTCACCTTTACCTGTAACCATAGTTTTTAAATTTTTTAAACCGCCCATAGCCGGAGATAATATACCCCCACCAACAGCACCTAATATAGCTTGTTTACCTCTAGAGTCTATGAAAGATTCTTCATCTACATAACCTGTAGCACCTGCTATACCACCAGATACCATCCCCATTCTCGCCATAGAATATATATTTTTTGCTTTACCAAAGGGTATTAACCATGAAGCGGGGTCTAGTATTGCACCGGCAAAATAAGCTGCTGTTACTAATCCACCATTTTCACCTCTCATTAACTCTGTAAGTTTCTGTTGATTGGCTTTCATTTGTGCTTTGTCAAATCCTGTAATTTGTTTAATACCTCTGTAGGTATCTTTTAATCCTAAACCAAATGCAAACGAATAGGCATTATTAACCTCTGGTGGGTCAACCGACTCCATATTTTCTATGAGTCCATCTTCTTCTTTTGTTTTTTTCTTTTGGGAATTGATAGAAATGGTGGGACCACCATCTGATTCTTGAATAATACTATTTATTGAAGAGGTTTTTGTAGAAAGTCCAATACTAATTTTATTTTCTTTTTTACCAGACTCCTCTAAAATACTATTTATGTCTGACATTTAAGATAATCCTAGTGCTGTATTTATTTTATCGACTATAGCTGCATCAGATTCACTTAAACCTTCTGTAGTTAATGCTTTTGATTTTTCTACTCCTCTCTCTCTATCTAACTTATTATAAATTTCTTTAACTTTATCTTCTGATAAATCCATGTATTCTCCAAAAGATAATGTGTCTTTATACTCTTGTTTAAACTTAGGTTTATCTGCTTGGAAATCTATAGTTTTAGCATCTTCAACATCAGGTTCACCTTCATCTAATGCTCTTTCTTTTATTGTTTCTGCTGATAAGTTTGCTTCATCTTTTTTAAATTGTTCAAGTCTATCTTTATATATTTTAACTTCATCAGGTCTGTTTCGAGTTTCTAAATCTTTAATTACACTTTCCATTTTAGATATATTTCTTTCTTCAAGGGCTATATTAAATGCATCTTCTGCTTTTTCCAATATAGGTGAGGCATCATTAGCATTATTTAAGAATTGTAAAGCATCGCCTCTATAGGAAGGATTGTTCATCATTTCTACAATCTCTGCAATAGCTTGTGTTCTGTTTCCACCAAATCCATTATCAATTAAAGTATCTGCTTGTTTATCAATTTGTGCTACATTGTCTGCAAACTGTGGATTTACAACTCTATTGCCAGTTTTATCTCCTATCTTGTTAACTTCATCCATATAGTAATTATCATAGATACTAAAATTATTTTGTACTTCAGATAATTTTAAACTTGTCTTTAAACCTATACCTGCACCTGCAGTAAAATCTGTTTTTAATCTTTGAGATTCAAGAGTTCCTGCTTCTGCTTGTATATCTTTTACACCTCTATCTTCTATATCTCTTGTAAACAAAGTAGAAGTACCTTTAAATAAACCTACTTGGTCTTGTAAATTTTGATTTAATTCTGATTCTTTAACTTTAATTGTTCTTGTCTTGATTGAATAAATCCTGTATCAGTAGGTATGCGTCTTTATATTTATCTAATTCTGTTCTAATTTCGTTTGCATTCATTCTATCAAATATAGATAATCTGCTTGGGTCTGTGCCTAAAACTATTTAGTGCAGGTAAGTAATCATCTCCTGCTGCAGTAGCTACTGTTTTAAATGTATTTATATTTTCTTTCTCTTCGTCAAAGTATTCATTATATTTTTTTTGTATTTCATTTTTTTTATTAACTGCTTTTTCTCGATAGGTATCTATCCTATCTCTCATATCATTTCTTTTTTCTTCAATGCCTGTTAAAGCACCTGTAGCTATTTGTCTAAAAGTTCTTGAACTTAATAATCCCATTATTCTTCCTCCTTCTTAGGCTTACCCATTAAACCTGTGTTAGGTGTTTCATCTTCTACTTCTTTCATTTCATCTTGTTCTTTAGGGGATGTTTTAATCACAGTTCTAATTAATTGTTTTGTTTCATCTTGTTTAGGTTTACTTAATTTTATTTTTTCAATACCTGCTTTTTTACCAATAGCCATTATCATTTTAGCAACAATAGGTGTTAATAATAATCCTGTATCAGGAGTAAATTTACCTTCTACAAATCCTGCAAATATAACTACTTTAGTTATTTCTTCTACAGTTAATCCTGCTTCTAATAATATAATTACTTTTCCATAGTTGCATCGGATGTAAACCATCCCATATCTGCATAGATGCGTCTTCTACTGTAGCAAATTGTGGTGCATGTTCCCAAGGATAATTCTTAGGTGTATCTGTTAATGATTGACCTGCTACAGGTGCATCAAATGGATTTGTTGTTCTTTCTGCCATTACATATCTCCCATATAATCTCTTAAATAATTATCCCAAAACTGTTGTGTTTGTTTATAAGATACTTGCTGTATCATTGCAGCTTCACCCGGTGCTGCTAGTTCTTCTTGACGAGCATACCCATAACTATCTGTCCCCATTTTGTACTTATCAAAATCAGGTCTATATTCTTTTGCTTGAGGCAGGCCCCCATCTCCAGAATCTCCTCCTCCTAAAAAATCTTTACCTAAAGATATTACTTTTGTTAGTGTTGCTATATCCATGTTGTCTCCTAAGTTATATTATACTCTCAAATATTTCTAAACCTAATCTACCGATTAATCCATTAAGTGCTGCTTTACTATCTTCATCATATAAAGCCATTGTTGTTTCTCTTTCTAACGCAGCCATTGCAATATTGTGTGCTCTGTCTTTATTATTTTCTGATGCAGTATTTACCCATGATGCTTCATCTCTCCATTGTTGCCATAAAGATGATAATGCAAAGTTAGATATTTGTAAAAGATTCTGTGCATCTGTTTGATTAGCTGCATTAATTGCTGCTGTATTAGCTGTGTTAACTTGTCTTCTCCAAGTTACATTTGATTGGTCAATAACTCTTTGATTTTCTACATTAAATCTTTGTCTTTGGTCATCTAGTTGAGAATTAAATTGATTGATAGCAGCTTCTCTTTGTGCATCAGATTCATCTACTGCTAATTGATTTTGTGCATTTTGTGCAGCTATCTTATTTTTTTCAGCAACAGAGTATTGATTCATAGCATCTGTTCTTTGAGCATTGGCTGTTCTAACAGATGTATTTAAGTTAGAAAAGAATTGGTCTGTTTGTGCTTGACTTTGTGAATTAAACTGTGCTGCTGCATTTGTTGCTGATTGGTCTGAGAATAGAGATTGTTGTCTAACCTGTAAGTTAGCTAAACTTGTTTGTTGATTATTATTAAGGTTAGCCATATCCATTTGTAGATAAGCATTAGCATTTGTAAGTGCAGCTTGTTGTCTATTGTTTAAATTGGCAAAGATTGCTTCTTTATATGTTGCTGCATCTTGTTGTGCTATTGGAATAGAAGCAGATATAATACCTTGTGCTAAAGCTTCTGCCGCAATACTAGAAGCACCTAGTCCTCTTTGTTGCATAGCTGCATCTACTAATCTTTTGGCCCCTGAAGCAAATGCCGGTAAAGATGTACCTTGGTTAACTGCATTGTTAATTGATTCAGATATGTTAGCTAGTTGGCCTTGTACAGTGGCCTCTGGTGGCAGGGAAGTTAAATCTTCTTGTGCTGCAACCATAGGTGCAGATACTGTGCCCTGTGCTGCTGTAGCTTGTGGAATATTAGCTGCTGTTGTTGCTGCACTATAATCATAAGTATTAGCTGCAGGTGCTGTTGTTTGAGAAACTTGTGTAGCTGTTGGTACTGCTGCTGCCTCTATTGTAGGTGCAACTGTAGCTGCGGGTGTAGCTGCTGCTACTGTTCCTTGAAGTCCGGGTGTTGTTTGTAATTGATTAGGTGTTACGGATTGTAACGCAAGATTAGGTAGAACGGCCCCACCTTGAGGAAGAGTAGGTTGTTGAACTGCAGCACCTACTTGTGCTTGTGCAAAGTCTGATGGGTCTGTTAGTGTAGGCTGTACTGCCTGAGTTGTTTGTGTATTTGTTGTTGTTGCAGGAGTAGTTACATTAGCATCCATAAATGTCTTGTAAGCTTGTTCGTCCCCAAACTGTTGCTTTTGTTGTTCTGTTAAATCTGTATATGATTTATAAATTGCCATTAGTTATCTCCCATTAAATAAGATTCCATCCACATAATTTTTTTCTTTGATGACTGCTATATCTTGTTGCATTTGATTGACGGAATCTGCTTTTGCTTCGACTGCTTCTAGTCTCTGACTCCACATGCCCCATGTCATTCCAAGACTTATTAATATAGCGATGTATGGTAACATTATTTTTAAATCTATTTTCATTATTTCATTCCCGCTAACGGATTAGCTAAAGTTTTTTGTATAGTGTCTGCTACTTTTGTTTCTAAGTCAGTCATGTCTTGTTCTATTTCCTTTACAAGTTCTTTTAATTCTTTTTTCATTAGTTCTAGAGTCTTCTTTAACTCTAGTCTCTACATCTTCTACGATTGTTTCAATTCTGCGGACGTCACCCTTAAGGTCGTTCTTCAATTCTTTTGCAACAGAAGCCACTAGGTTTACTTCATCTAATATCATAGATAGTTCACCTTGTAACATAGTTACTTGTTGTTGTATTAAATCTATTCTCTTGTCATAGTCAGAAAGGTCAGGACTTACAAATGAATTAATCTTTTTTTCCATTATAATGTATCGTTGATACACTTCAAAGCCTCCCCACAGGCCACCAATAAGTGTACCTATAAGAGGTAGAATAAGTAGTAGCTTTGAGCCACCTACTTTAATTCCTTTATATTCGATTTCTGCCATTTGTCTCCTATCTATTATATTGACTATCTACTATTTGATTAAATGTATTATCACTATCTACTGTCATAAAATAGTTAGCAATATTATTATCTGTTATTGTTGTATCAGGTAATTCTACATCTGTAAAAAAATCCTTGTACCTCAGATAATTGTGTGTCTACAAAAAAACTTTTACTATCTGCTAATACTTGCATGACTATCAAAGTTTTTATTTGATTGCTTGTTTCATATCTACCTTTGTCACCCATCTTTTTAACAATTTTTGTAGCAGCTTTTTGTTTTTGTTCTTGCTTCGTTTCTTGTTTGGGTTCTTCTGTAGTTTCTTTTACTTCTTCTACAGGCTCTTCAGTAGGTTCTTGTTTTTCTTCCTGTTGTACATCTTCTTGCTCATCACTACCTTCATCTTCCATAGGGGGATTCTTCAGTAGTTTCGCTATCGGGTTGTTCAACTTCTTCTGTTTCATCTGGTCCACTATCCATGTCATTTTCCATAACAGGTTCTTCGTCTGTTGGTTCCTGCATATCCATAGTTGGTTTTTCTGTTTGTGGTTCAACATCTACTTCTACCTCTGGCTCTTCCATTTTAGCCACTACCATTGGTGGAGGTGCGTCTTCCATTTCCATATCCATAGGTATTTCTAATTCCATTTCCATTTCAATGTTTACTATCTCTATGTCCATAGGCATTTCCATATCCATATCTGTAGTTATAGGCATATCAAACTCAGGCATTTCTATTTCCATACCAAAGTCTACTTCAAAGTCTTGCATTTCCATTTCTACAGATTCATAAGAAAACTCTTCCATAGGCTCTTCTATAGCTTCAAACGTAAATATTGGAGCGTCTTCTACAGGTTCATTAAATTCAAATATAGTTTCTACAACATCTATAATTTCTGTAGTAATATCTGAATTTAGAGATATGTACATTTCTACTGTAGTTATTTCTTGGGTAACTATTGTATTAACAACATTGTATAATACTTCTACACTAACATCATCAAACAGTGGCCCTATTGCAAGATTAATATCTCTTCCACCTACTTCTACAACTAATGTATTTAGGCTTCCTGCAAAATTAAAATTACCAGAATATTGTTGATATCCACTTGTAACACCTGTTTCAGATAGTATATCTGTACCACTAAAAACTGAAGTATTACCATTACGACCTGTAATGTGCATGTAGATTCTATCTTGCGAATCTTGTTTATCTACCGCAATACTATACACTACTTTTCCACCTTTGTCAATAGTTAAATCACTTATATCTATTGTTTGTATAAAAGTAGTACCCATTCCAGATACTCCCATAGTAGAGGTAGAGTTACCGCTTCCTGTAATCTGTGCACATTTATCTGTACCTAATCCATAACAAGAGGAACCACTGGGCATACTTGCACCGCCTTGTCCTCCCCAATCAATGTCCATATCTCCTTCTTTTGAAGATGACACATATCCATTACTTCCATCCAGTATGTCCCCCTGAAGTTTCATTAGTAATGGTGGTAGTAGTAACATCGCTAGTGGTGGTAATAATAGTGGTAATACCCGTTCCATCTTGCTCTGTTTCTTCCGTGATGGACTCAACGATTATTTCCTCAGTACCCGGAGTACATAAACCTATTGTGGTATTTGTACAATCAGCTTTTAAACTAGAGTAACAAAAGCAAAGCAAAGCCACCAAGAGTAAATGTTTTAATCTGGTCATTTCTTTCTTTATGTACCCCTTGATTTAATTCGCTAAGTAATGCTTTTTTTTCTTGTTCAATCTTTTTTTGTTCTTCTTCTTCTAATTTTAGAATCTCTTGAGCAAACTCTTCTTGTTGTTTTTCTACTTGCTCTATAGATAAAAATACTTTACTACCCGCAGGAACTAAATGTTTATTCTCTTCCCAACCTTTTTGCGTCTTCTCCAATAGCACCCATAAACGGACAGTATGTCGCAGACATCCACATTGCATCAAAATACGATAGTCAGCACATAAGGTACTCACTGCCGCCACTCGCATATTCATGCCATATAAAGAACGGGCTAGTTTAATCATTTCGCAGTTCATGTCCCTTACTGTAACTCCCGAACTAATACCTAATACTTGAGTTTGTATTGCTCCGCTATAGGCCGACTTACATATGTCACTGTTATTCACGACTACGGATGGACTATTTGCTGTAGGTGGTGTATTATTTGTAACTACAGTTGATGATACAGTATTTGTATCTGCTGCAAAAATTTTTATAGATACTCCTACGCATAGCACTGTTAAGTACATAAGAATTAAAAACCATATTTTATCTAAGTATTTCATATTATGCACCACAACTATCACAACCTTCATCACATATACAAGGGTTACACCCACATGCTATACAATTTTGTGACATTAATTAATCCTCAATGGTTTCATTTTACGAACCATAGCTTGATTCTTTTCTTTCTTTCTTTTTCAAACATATCTGCAGCAGTTATTCTACCTGCAGGAGGTTTAGTTGCTACATCTGTTCTCATTTTAGGAGACATAGGTTTAGCTGTTTGACTAGCTTCTACCATTTGGCCTCTAATAGGTTTCATTCTTTTCTTCATAGGAGCAGTAGTCTTAGCAACTGTCCTAGGTTTTTTAGGTTCAGGTTGAGGCTTTGTTAACTGTTTAAGTTTAGATTGTTTTAAAGCTTCTTCCTGTGGTTTCTTTTTTGGTAGTCTTTGTGTTTTAGGTTTCTCACTAAGCATTAGCAGTTACCTCCACATTCACCATTACAATATTCACACATGTTGTTGTCCTCCTATCTTGCCGTTACTGGCACTCCTTCACTACTTACAAATGGATGTTCTGCAAATGCCATGTAAAAAAACGTATATCCACTACTATTATTACTAGGGTGATTACTCCTCATTTTAAATCCATTTGATAAAAAATCAGTTAAGCAACTTGTATTTGTATATTCAGCTATACTATCATTTGGTATAAATCTATTAGCAACATTAAAAGATCTCTTTTAGTATCTAACATCCACAATGTAGATTGATTGGTCTTTTCATTATTATAAAAGAGGGTTTAAATCCTGTATAAACAAATGCTCCATCTGTGCTTCCATTACCTGTATAAAACCAAATTTAGAGTAGCCTTGTATTTCTGCAAAACATATGCCACTATATCTCCTTGATTTGCTCCCATAGCACTTCTAAATACAGTTGATGTAAATCCTGAAGTAGTGCTGTTAAAAGTAGCAGTTGTGTTTAAAAATTCATATTGGTCTGAACCAGCTAATTTGTAATAATATTAATTTGACTACTTGAATCTCTTCTTTTTTATTAATACTTTAGGGGTTTTCCTAATCCATGACCACTGTAGCACTGACTTCCATCCTGTATAAGTCACAATACTAAATCCTGCGGTAGTATTCGCTTGAACTGTTGAGGTATACTTCCGTCTGTGTTAGATGATGTAGTACCTCCATTAGCTTTCCACTGCCATGCCACATAAGTATCACTACCACCATTAACGCTTCCACCATCACCTAAAGAAAAACCATCAGTATTAAAAGATGTTAAACTAGTAGATTGTGTGCTTTCTGCATCATCATTGTTAGAGAA
>UEXL01000296.1_pt1 | contig 11940 bp, 10 predicted proteins | sample 1796671 | NCBI WGS metagenome assembly UEXL01 (sample SAMEA4772471, study PRJEB27181) | metagenome
GATGCGGCTAATAACCCAGTACAACCTGAATTTAAATCATTTAACAACAAACCAATCATCTTAAAAGATCACTATGAGATCTCAGGATCTGATACTTCAAGAATCGGTTGGGTTGAAGTAAGTGCAGAAGATGGAACTTCAGGTTACTTATGGTATCTAAAAGCAGAAGCGGAAACTAGATTAAGATTCGCTGATTACTTAGAGATGGCCTTAGTTGAAGCAGAAAAAACAACTGTATCTGCAGATGGTAGTGCTACAGAAATTACTGATAGCCTAGGAACAGCATCAGGTACTGAAGGTTTATTCTCAGCTATTACAGGAAGAGGTCACACAACTTCAGGTATCGGTGGAACTAGCGCAGCAGATGATTTAGGATCTTTTGACGAGATACTTAAAAAGTTTGATGAGCAAGGTGCTATCGAAGAATACATGTTATATTGTAACAGAGACGTATCATTAGCAATTGATGATATGTTAGCAGCACAAAATTCTTACGGATCTGGTGGTACATCTTACGGTGTATTCAGCAACTCTGAAGATATGGCGTTAAATTTAGGTTTCTCTGGATTTAGAAGAGCATCTTATGACTTCTACAAATCAGATTGGAGATACTTAAATGATGTAACATTAAGAGGTCAAGCAGCTTTCAACGATGTCAGAGGGGTTTTAATCCCAGCTGGTACTTCAACAGTTTATGATGAAGTAGTTGGATCAAGCATGAGACGACCTTTCCTACATGTTAGGTATAGAGCATCTCAAGTAGATGATAGAAGAATGAAAACATGGGTAACAGGTTCAGTAGGTGGAAACATCACATCTGATCTTGATGCTATGGAAATCAACTTCCTATCAGAAAGATGTTTAGTTGTTCAAGGAGCTAATAACTTCATGATCCTTAACTAATACATTACTTTAAAGAGTTAGGTGCTGGCACCCAGCCCTTTATTTTTTTTAATATTTAATTTTATTATATCATGGCAAAAAAACAAACAAAAAAAGCGGTAGCTATAGAAGAACCTGTAGTTGCTGTAAAAGAACAACCTAAGAAAAAAGATTCTTGGGAAATAAAAGACAGAGTATATTTTTTAATAGCGCCATTATCGTATACAATTAGATCAAGAGGTATATATACTTTGATGAAGAAAAAGGATACGAAAGAGAATTAAAATATACACTTAATCAAAAAACAGTTTTTGTAGATGAATTTAAAGGTGATGCTAGATTAGGTCACATTGTTTTTGAAGAAGGAGCTTTAAGTGTTCCAAAAGAAAAACAAACATTACAAAAACTTTTATCACTATACCATCCAGAAAGAGGCAGGTTATTCACGGAATTTAATCCTGTTCAAGACGCTGAAGAAGATATTTCAACTATTGAACTTGAAATTGACGCTTTAAATACAGCTAGAGGCATGGAAGTTGATAGAGCAGAGGCTATACTAAGAGTAGAGCAAGGTAGTTCAGTAAGTAATATGACATCAAAAGAAATAAAAAGAGATGTTATGCTACTAGCTAGAAATAACCCGAAATTATTTTTAGAATTAGCTAATGACGAAAATGTTACACTTAGAAACTTCGGTATTAAGTGTGTTGAGTTAGGTTTATTATCGTTATCTTCTGATAACAGAAACTTTAACTGGGCACAAACAGATAGAAAACTTATGAATGTTCCTTTTGATGAGCATCCATACTCTGCATTAGCAGCTTGGTTTAAAACTGACGAAGGTTTAGAAGCGTATAACAATTTAGAAAAAAGATTAAAATAATTAATCACTTTATAGAGTAGTCACTCTATTGGGTGACTACACTATATAAAAAGAAATTTATGGCAATTAACGTAAACACAATTTATCAAAGGGTTTTAGCAATATCAAACAAAGAACAGAGAGGTTATGTAACACCTCAAGAATATAATGTGTTTGCTAATGCTGCACAAGCAGATATATTTGAACAGTATTTCTATGACCTTAATCAGTTTATGAGAAGACCTGGTAATGATACTAGATTTGCCGATACAATCGATAGCATCGAAGAAAAAATAAGTTTATTTGAAAAGTATGATACAGCTTTATCATATGATTCAGATCATTATAACTTACCATCAGACTTATACAAAATAAATTCAGTAATGTTTAACGATAAAGAAGCTAGCAACATATCGTTAAAAGATCTTAAATACATACTAGCTAGTAATCTGACTTTACCTACAAACAACCAACCTATTTATGTAAAAAACTCAGATGGTTTAGTTGTATATGGTAGTAAAACAACCACACCTTTTTGGGAAACAAAAACGTCAGGAGCTAAAATAACTTATATAAAAAATCCAGCAACTGTTAAATGGGGTTTTGTTATGGTTAATAATGAGCCACTATATGATCCTGGTAGTTCTACAAACTTTGAATTACACGGGTCAGAACAAAGAAACTTAGTTAATAAAATATTAGAACTAGCAGGTATATCTATGGAAGCGGCTGATGTATACCAAGCATCTGATAAAGAAGATATTGAAAATTTACAAAACGAAAAATTATAATAAATGGCAGGCTTATTTAATAAAACACAAGAAGAATATTTATCAGCAAAGTCAAACCTTTGAAGCTGTAGCAGATGCCGCACAGGCGTATGAGCTGTTAAACACTTTCTTTCCTACAGTACCAGCAGCTAAAGCAGACATAAGAGTTTTTGTAGATGGTGCCGAACTTGATGTTGATGATTATTCATATTCAGATCCTAACTTAACATTAGACACAGCACCAACAGCTGGTGTTAGCATTGTAGTTAGACAAGTAGAAACTTCAGAAGATTTTGGTACGTATCAACATGTAGCATTAACAGATATCGTAAATAACTTTATGATAGCTTATGTTGGTGAAAGTAAATTAATAAGCAAAGTTAGTAGAACAGATGTAAGCTTTCATGCTAAAAGAGGTTTAGCGGAGTTTAGTTATGATACGCTACAATCACATAAATCACAAGAAATAGAAGTACCACCTTCATTAATAGTACCTTTACCACATGATTATGTCAACTACACTAGTATAGTTCACTCAGACGGTAACGGTATAGAGTTAAAATTATATCCAGTTAGATATTCATCAAACCCAAAATCATTATTGCAAGATGCTAACTATGATTATATATTTGATAATGACGGCACATTATTAGAACAACAGCCATCTGATACTTGGAATAAATTTACAAACAATCGACCTGGAACAAACGAAGCAAATGTTAATCAAGATGATAGTACTGATATTGAATGGAAGTACCAAGAAGGTAGAAGGTATGGTATAACACCAGAACATGCTCAAGATAATGGATCTTATTATATTGACTTGAATCAAGGTAGAATACATTTTTCAGCTGGTCTTGCAAGTAAAACTGTAATAATAAAATATATATCAGACACATTAGGTACTGATGACGAGATGAGAGTACATAAGTTTGCTGAAGAAGCTTTATACAAACATATTGCTCACGCTGTATTATTATCATCAAGAGTCAACATACCAGAGTACGTAGTGAGAAGATATAAACAAGAAAGATATGCGTCATTAAGAAACGCTAAGATAAGGTTGTCAAATCTTAAATCAGAAGAATTAGCTCAAATAATGAGAAATAAATCGAAACAGATTAAACATTAATTAGTATGGCAGAGTTGAAAAGAAACTTTATTGGAGGTGCTATGAACAAGGATCTTGATGAGAGGCTTGTGCCAAATGGTTATTATAGAGACGCACAAAACGTAGAAATAGTAACATCAGAAGGATCTAATGTTGGTTCTGTACAAAATATATTAGGTAATCAAGAAAGAAAAATAAAAAAAGATGGCGTCGCGTGGTCATCAGACTACATAAGTAATCTTACAAATCCAGAGTGTATCGGTAGTATCGCAGATACAGAAAATAATAAAATTTATTGGTTTATAGCTACATCAGATAAAAGCGTTAGTGCTATAGCTGTATATGATACAGTAAAAGACACTGTAGCTCCAGTGTTAGTTGATAAAAATAGCATATTAAAGTTTAGCTCAAGTTATTTGATAACAGGCATTAACATAATTGATGGTTTATTATTTTGGACAGATGATCAGTACGAACCAAAAAAAATAAATGTTACAGAAAATGGAGGCTTTGTTTCAACAGATTTTAATACACATACTACATTTGAAGGTGTAGCTTTTAAAGAAGAGCATATAACAGTTATAAAACAATCACCATTAAAAGCACCTTCGCTTAATAAATCAGCTACGTTTCAATCAGGTAAAATAGGTATAGAAACAAATCCACTAGATATCACTGAAGACTTTAGCTCAGGCTCAGTTGTACTTAAAGGTGGTGACACAAAAGAAATATCAGTTCAAATATTTCCTACAGCATGGGCAAGAGGTAGTATAATAAGAATTAAAAGAGTTGAAATTATTAACAACAGAAAAGTTGATTTAATTATAAGGGCAACCGTAACAGATATAAGGCCTTTTGCAGGTGGAGCAAATGCCACAATAAGAATAATATCTATTGATGGTAGGATATCAGCAGGCAGCGAAGCGTATACATGTTTTCTAGAAGAAGATGATGCTTTATACAAGCTTAAATTTCCTAGATTTGCATACAGGTATAAATATAACGATGGTGAATACTCTTGTTTTTCACCATTTTCAGATGTAGCTTTTGTACCAGGTTTATATGATTATAGACCTAGCATAGGAACAAACGTAGGTATGGAAAATAGACTAAGAGAGTTAGAAATAACTTTACCTGATATAGTTGATAGTGCTTTTCCAAAAGGTGTTAAATCGGTAGACATTTTATATAAAGAGTCTAACAGTAATAATGTAAGAGTAGTTACAACTTTAAAAATAACGAGAACACATATATATTAAATAGAGAAATTTTAAAGTCATTAGTTGAATCAAATCAATTAACAAGACCATTTGATGCTGTACCTAAAAAAGCAAAAGCCCAAGAGCTTATAGGTAATAGAATTGTGTATGGTAACTACAAAGAAGGGTATGATACAAAAGATCCTGTAATAATAGCTGATCAAACATCAAGCAACATTATTGAGTCAGAAGATTTTACATACGTAACGGGCACACGAAAGCTTGTATTATCACCAGATAAATTTTCTGAGTTTCCAATACAAGGTCAAGATGTAACGGTCCTAGATGTAAATAATAATGAATTACCCTTTGACCAATACCCTAGACTAATAAACAAACAAGCAAACGAAACGTCTTTATTTTTTACTGATACACAACCTGCAGCTGGGACTATCACAATACAATATGATAGAAAAAATAGAGGTATACCATCTGTCAAGTCACAAAGAAATTATCAACTTGGTCTTGTATATCAAGATAAGTACGGAAGACAATCACCTGTGTTTACAGATAAAGACGCTTCAACTTTTATTGAAAAGAAAAACTCAGCACTTAAAAATAAACTTATTGGTAGTGTAGAAAGTGATGCACCTGACTGGGCAACACATTATAAATGGTTTTTAAAAGAAGGTGCTAGTGAGTATTACAATTTAGTGTTAAGTAATTTTTATACAGCTGAAGATGGTAACATATGGTTAAGTTTTCCTTCAGCAGAAGTTAATAAGATTAAAACAGGAGATTTTATAGAGTTAAAAAAGAAACACGACATTGAGGAAGTTGTTGAAGATATCGTAAAACTAAAAGTACTAGATATAGCACTAGAGCCACCAAAGTTTGTTGAGTTTGAAAGAGTACAAATACATAGTGAAGATGTTGATACATCAGGACCATGTACAGTAGGTTTATCAACATTTGAATTTAGTGGTGGTTCAAAAGACTTCACGACATTAAATGACAGGCTTAACGTAAGTACAAGAAGAGTTGTTAGGTTTACAGATGGTACAGGTAGTGACAAAAAAGTATCAAAGTTTTATACTGTTGTTGGTTACAAAATGCTTACAGGTAACAGGTATATATTAACATTAGACACAGCTATAGTTGAAGCTGATAATTTTCTTGTAACCGCTACAACACCAACATTAGAATTATTTGAGCTGCAAAATAGAAGAGGCGCAGAGCTTAGTGGTAAGTTTTTTGCTAAAGTTGAAGACAGTAAAGAGATAGTAGAAAATATAAAAATACCACTAGCAGTAGAAGAAGACCGCTTAGTAATTCAAACGTTACCAGAAACAGAATCAGTGGGTATCGTAGAAAATCAAACAGCGTATAAGGGTGGTAGTACGCTTACGCCAACAATAACGTGGCAGTTAAGCCGTAATAATGATAGAGAAACATTTACTTCTAACAAGCCTTATGATATAACTACTCATCCTATAAACTTATCAAGCAGTAAAAAAGCATACACACCCTACAACTAATAGCTCATATTTTGGTTTAACATTTTACAACTTAGGCGCTAATTTTCCATCTGCAGATAATGACGTTCCAGCAGCTATACAAAACTACATGAACAATTTACCAGAAAATTACCAAGGTTTTAAAAATTTAGTAACTGGAACTAAAATAAAATTTGCTAATGACAGTGGTGTAACAAGCGCAACATACGAAATAGTGTTTGATCCTATTAATGGTGATTTTAAAAATTTTTGGAATAAAGATAGTATAGGAACTTTAGAAAATTATTTTACTAGAATATGGAAAATAAAATTAATTGATACTGAAGAAGAGCCTTACCAAGAAGAACCTTTGTTTTTTAGTGGCTCAGCAGCAACAAGAATATATATAATGACTAAAGAAGAGCAGCCAATAACTGGTAGTGAAGTGCAAGTTGCATCGCCTGCTGTTTTTTGAAACAGAGCCCGCAGAGCTAGCTGATTTAGATTTATATCACGAAATATCTGATGCAATAGGTATTGTTAAAATAGGTAGTACATTAAAAGGAACTGATGCTAAGGTGGCAAGCGTTGACATGGCAGATAGAAAAATAACACTTGATCGTATAGTAACTGGTATAACAAACAACGAAACAAAAACGTTTGTTGATACTAACGGCTTTGAAACAGATATAGTAACAGTAGGAATATCATCAGCCACAGAAAATGCCGGTGGTAAAACAGTTATTAACGTAGCAAATGGTGGTCACGTTGGTAGTGATATCTTGTCATGGTTTAATTGCTTTACATTTGGCAACGGTATTGAATCAAATAGAATAAGAGATGATTTCAATCAGGTGTTTATTGACAAAGGGGCCAAAGGTTTCTACAGTACTTGAAAGAGAAGTTGTTGAAGAACATAAGAAAGCAAGCTTAATATATTCAGGTATATATGTTAATAAAAATGGTATAAACGAAACCAATCAATTTTTAATAGCAGATAAAATAACAAAAAACTTAAATCCAGAATATGGATCAATACAAAAGTTAGAAGCAAGAGACAGTAACTTAATATCTTGCAATGAAGATAAAATAATAAACATAGTTGCTAATAAGGATGCTATATTTAATGCTGATGGTAATCCACAGCTTATAGCAAGTACCAACGTATTAGGTCAAGCAGTGCCTTATACTGGTGAGTATGGTATAAGTAAAAACCCCGAATCATTTGTTTCTTATGCTTACAGATCTTATTTTACAGACAAAGCTAGAGGTGTTGTATTAAGGTTATCAAGAGATGGCTTAACTGATATAAGTGGTAAAGGTATGTCAGATTATTTTGGTGACAACTTAAAAACCTCTACAAAACTAATAGGTAGTTACAGTGAAGATAAATCAGAATATATCTTGACATTAAATAAAGACACATCAGAGACTGTAGCATTTTCAGAATCATCAGGTGAAGGTGGTGGCTGGACAAGCTTCAGATCATACATACCAGAATCAGGTTTAAGTATTAATGACACATACTACACATTTAAAAATGGTTTGTTATACTCTCATGATAACGAAACTAGAAATACATTTTATGGAGCTAGCGCTGTTGAGTCAAGTATAAACGTTTTGTTTAACGAGAAGCAAGTGACACAGTAAAGAGCTTTAAAACATTAGCATATGAAGGGTCACAACAGAAGAGATTTAGATATTTAGGTACTATTGATAGTGTTGAATATACCGCCGCTGATAACTTAACGTTAGCAAGGTTGATTGAGCTTGCACCAGATACTACAAGTGAATTTAATTCACTTAGCGCTCAAGAAAGACAAGCAGGTTGGTATTTAGATAGCATGACAACTGATCTACAATCAGGTAACATACAAGAGTTTATTGGTAAAGAAAATAAGTTTTATAATCACCTGCGTGGTGACTCATTAACCGATGCTAACCTAGATGCCTCAGAATTTTCAGTGCAGGGCTTGGGTGTAGCAGCAGCGGCTGAAGGTGACGCAGATGGTGGCAACGTTGGTAGCCAAACACAGGGTAACGTATCAATAACAATAGCTGGGTTGACAAATAATAATCTTGAAATAAATGGAACACCATCAGGTTATTCTGCTAACAGCACTAACGATACGTTTACTAAAGCGTTTGCAGCATCAACAGAGATAAGCACTGTAACACTGCAAGTAGATTTAGATGCTTTATCAGGATTTGATTTACCATCATCACTTACTATAAGTGGTAACGCGACGGCGTCATATAATTCAACAACGGGTGTTGTTACATTTACATTAAACCTAAGTGGAACAATTGGTGCTGACGGACACACAGAAACAATAACAATAACATCAGCTGCTACAGCTACAAAGAACTCGGTGGCTGGTAACTACATAATACAAGCATCACCACTTTTTGTTGTAAGTACAGACACTATAAATACAACACAAAGTTATAGCGCTACAGACTACGTAGGTAACAAACAAGTTGTTGTAAGTGAATTTACTTTAAGCGCAGTACCAGCAATACCTGGTGAGCTACCTATATTTGGTGTTTATAAAGGCGGCACATACTTTGAACCTACAGCTTTTGATTTACTTCGAGTTAACACAAAAAATGATAATAGTGGTAAATATACTTTAACTATATCAGACAAAATAACAAACGCTGATAACGAAGTTATAAGTATGAAAGTTAAAGTTGAGTATACATTTGGTAGTGAAACCACTATAACAGGTGATGATATAATCATACAAGTAGCTACGGGACTATCAAAACAAGGACCATCTTCACCTAAAATAAGATCAATAGTATTAGGTAGAAAACTAGATGATGGCACATTTGTACCGGATAATTCAAAGGTAGGTTATATTGGAGCTAACGACATAAGATATTTTAAAGTAAGTGGTGATGCCGGTGCTTTTTTTGGTTTAACAAGACTATCACCTGGTAGTACTTTAGGATTTAAACTAAATGGTAGTGCTAGTGACATAGCTCAGGATACGCTACAAATACCTACAGAACAAAACTTTGTGTTAGTAAGCTTAGAAATGCCTGATAGAACAGGCCAAACTCAATTAGAAAACATGGGATTTTTTGTTAATAGCACGATGTTAAAAAGTGGTTTTACGGAAGTTTCATCAGGTGTACACGTACAAGTTAATCAACATGCGCTTTCTAAATTAAAGTTACAAGTTTCTAGTACTAGTTACGGTGGTACTGGATCTGCAGTAGGCACATCAAACTTTACTGTGACTGAAGATGTTGATAGAGATTTTATTAACAATGCAACAGTTACAGCTTTTACTGGTGATTCAACTATAGCAACACAGGTTATTACCACACAAGCACAAACTGAAAGCACATTACTAGGATCGTATGATGTATTCAGTAGGTTTATACCTTTTAAATTTGTGTTTGATCCAGGTGGTGGTTCAGATGACACTTTAATTAGACAACCTGAAGTAGAAGACTTTACACACACTGGTAATGGTGGATCGGGTGACGATGATAACTTTGACATTGATATAACTAACTTAACAGCAACTTTAGCAACTGGTAGTGGTGGTTCTGCTACAAAGTTAACTGTGTTTGGTATGCTAATAATAAGGAAGTATGGTGATGCTACTTCAAATTCTGGTGGTAGTTTTAACTTACTTAACTTTAATCCAGATAATTTAATAACTAGAGGTAGTGGCGTTTCTAGTTTATATGTTAACTTGTTTGGAATAAGTAACATAGCAACAACTACAAGTAGAGGCACTATACCAACTACTATAAACATAGGCACATCAGATGGAACAAATTATACAGGTACAGTTACCTTCGTACCTTTATCTTCTTTCTTTACTGGAAAAACAACTAGCGATATAACAATAAGCTACACGCTTGATGGATTTTCAAATAACGGATCCGCTACAAATCCTAGCGGTTGGACAGGAGCGTATACAGGTGGTACAGCAACTATAGCTGTAAATGTAAACCTTGATAACGCTAGTGGTGGTAACCTAGTAGCTGGAGATGCACCGTTAACAATTAGATATGACGCAAGTTAATAAAAAAATATGGCAAGATTAATAACACTAACATTTACGTACGATTTAAACGACTTAGTTCAAGTTGATGATATCATATTCTTTAATAGTGATACAGGTGCTAAAAGACTAGGAACAATAACTGTAGTCAATACTACAACTAAAAAAATAACAGTTAGTGTCGCTGACAATGTGGCAACACCTGCTGCTGGTACTTATTACCTTTTTGCTAAAGATAATAAAGCAAACCAAGCAGATATAATAGGATATTATGCTGAAGCTGTAATGAAAAATAATAGTACAGCTGAAGCTGAATTATTCCAGTTATCTTCCGAGATAGCTGAGAGTAGTAAATAATAAGAAATTAATGTAATTATAACAGTATAACAAAATAAAAAATAAAATTATGGGATTTGGAGTGATGACTAGAGCAAGTAAAGACGAAACAGTAGACACAGGACGAAAAAGCAACTTTGCATCAATGGATCCAGGGTTAAGAGCATCTGGAACAGCCGGTGTCATTGGTGGTGTAGCTGGTATAGTAGGTGGTTTGGTTGGCATGCGTGATGCTAGAAAGAAAAGAGACACTGCGTACGATAACTTTAATAAAGAATTAGGAGCACTTAAAGGTGTTGATGTAAGCAACCCGTTTACAAACATGACAAACCCTTTTGCTAATCTAACTGTAAATCAACAACAAGCACAATTTCAAGCACAGCAGGGTCAACAGGCTTTAACTGATGTATTATCACAAGCAAGAGTTGGTGTTGGTGGTAGTGGTGTTGCAGCGTTAGCACAAGCGATAGCAAATCAAAGTACACAAATGACGCAACAAGCGTCTGCCTCTATAGGTGAACAAGAATCAAGAAATAATCTAGCAAGAGCTGAAGGTGAAATGATGAGACAAAGAGTAATAGGTCAAGGCGAACAAGGATCACAGCAACTAAGAGCTGAAAAACAATCTACAATAACAGGTTACGCATCTGATAGATTACAGTCAGCTAACGAAGCGTTAGCAGCTAAACAAGGAGCAGTGGCTCAAGGCATAGGAAGTTTAGTAGGTGGTGTTGCATCACTAGCAGGCGGCGGATTATTCAGTAGTTAACAAATAAAATAATATGGCATTTTTTAAAGAAAAAAGAACAGGTAGTTTAAACACAACAACAGCGGTTAACTGGGGTGGACTCATAAGCGAGTCTATGGATCTTAGCGTGTTAAGTAATTATTTAGCAGAGCAGCAAACACAGAGAAGAAAAGATTTAGAAAATGCTCCAAAGATGTTTGATACTACATTAGTAAAGCTTGAACCAGCTTTAAGAGCTGAAGTAGATACTTTATATGAAGAGTATGTTTCTAACATAAACTACATACAGGGTAGACCATCAAACAGGTCAGACGTGGATGCTAAAAGAAAAAGAAACTCTGAAATACTAAAACACATATCACAATACGAATTAGGTATACAAAATTTAGAAAACAACGAAAAGTTATACGACGAAGATTACACTCAGTTTCTACCAACATCTTATAATAATTATGATGGTGGTACTAGGGGTTTAAAGCTTCACAATGCTTATATTGATTTAATAGAT
>UEXL01000662.1_pt1 | contig 11917 bp, 18 predicted proteins | sample 1796671 | NCBI WGS metagenome assembly UEXL01 (sample SAMEA4772471, study PRJEB27181) | metagenome
GAACAAGAGGTTGAGTCTGTGCTGGCGCAGCATGGCACTTGGCGGGAGCAGATTGGCTGGGACACAGAAAAGCAGCGAGTTACTGGGCGGCGTGAGCGGGTGCTGGGCAATCTGGTGCTGCAAAGCCAGACGCTGGCGTCACTGAGTAATGAACAACAGGTAGCTGGCCTGTTGGCCGGTATCCGCACTCTGGGCCTTGCGGTGCTTCCCTGGGAGGCGCATTGGCGCCAGTGGCAAGCGCGCATTCAGCGTTTATCTGCGATACAACCAGACGCGGGCTTGCCGGATGTGAGTGATGCGGGGCTTATGGCCCGCCTGGAACAGTGGCTAGCGCCTTATCTTGCCGGGATGCGCAGTGTGGCAGATCTCAAGAAATTGCCTCTGGGGGCTGCGTTGTCGAGCCTGCTATCGGTAGACCAACAGCGTCAATTGAAACAATGGATGCCGGAAACGGTGACGATTCCCACCGGACGCAGTGTGCATCTGGACTACACCGGCGAGCATGTCGTGTTGGCGGCAAAGCTGCAGGAATTGTTCGGTTTGCAGGCGTTGCCGTCCCTGGCTGGTGGTGCGCAGGCAATCACTGTTCACCTGTTGACCCCGGCGGGGCGACCGGCAGCCATTACCGATAACCTGGCGCGGTTTTGGGCAGAGAACTATGCGGCAGTGCGTAAAGATCTTCGCGGGCGCTATCCCAAGCATCCATGGCCGGAAGACCCTCTGCAGGCAGTACCCACGGCGGTGACCAAGAAACGCCAGGCTCGTAATGATGCGTCATGAACGCAGGTGCGGATGAGCTGGATCAGGTGGGCGGCAGCCGGCGTTACTTCCCAAGGCGCCAGCCGGCTGCCAGCCCGAAAAAAGGCTATAGCTGATAGAGGAAGGTAGGCCCGGGAAACTCTCCGCCGTTGTCTTCGCCAATTTCATAGTCAATCAGCGTATTGGTTTTTTCATTCATGCTTAGCAGTAGTGCTTTGTGCTGGTCCGGTGTTGCGGCCAGATTGTCCAGTTCATCCGGGTCCTCGTGGGTGTCATACAATTCCAGATCGTTGTTCTGCGTCAGCGTCACCGAGTCTGCCGGGCGGTGATGGCTGTCGGGGCTGAAGTAGCGGACGAATTTATAGCGTCCGTCGAAACAGCCGCGGTGCAGGCCGCGATTGTTCAGTGCAGGGCCCAGCTTCAATTGACTAAAGGCTTCTGTCATCAGCCGCATGGGGGTGATTTCGTCCCTTTTTCGATCAGGGCCCGGGTGATCTCCGGGTCGGTGTAGAGCGTCACCCCATACGCGAACAGATGGCCTTTGCTGTCCCTGTCCGAGGGGCGCCCATCCAGTGCCGGTGACAAATCAATCCCTGGGGTTTGCGTGTCGTCCTTGCCCTCGGTTGCCAGACTTAGCAGCGTGGGGACCAGATCCACTGAAGAGCCTATATTGTCCACGTCGCGTTGCTGGCGAGCGTCCGGGTGGCTGATGATCAGTGGCACCCGGCTGTTCTCCTTGTAGGCGAAGGGCCCTTTCTGGCGAAGGCCGTGGGCTCCGGCCATTTCACCGTGATCGGCGGTGTAGACAATAATGGTGTTATCCGCTTGCCCGCTTTCCTCAAGGGCCTGCAGTACCTGATCGACTTGACGCGACACGTCACGCAGGCAATTGAAGTAGTAACTCTGGTTGGCCAGCCAGGCGGCTTCGTCATCTTTATCGATATGACCATAAACGTTGTCTATCAGTTTGGCGTAGGCCTGTTGGCACCAGGGTTTGTTGTCCAGTGACGCTCGAAAAGACGCAGGAAGGAAAATGTGGGACCAGTCTTTTGCGTACACCGGGTCATGGGGAGCCGGGCGAAGCGGTGCCATAAACTGTGGATTGGTACGTGAACGGATTGTTTTTCGCCGGTACAGAAAAACATGATGTCATGGGGATTGACGAAATTGACCGCCAGGAACCAGGGTTTTTCTTCTGTCTGGCCTTTACCCATGAGCCAACGGCAGGCCTCTGCGGTGACCATTCTGTCGGCAATGTAACCCTGCCAGACACTGCCGTGAACATCGCCTGTGAGGTTGTAGTCACTGAAGCCGTGCTTTTCCAGTGCACGGTTTCTGCTTGGGTAATTGCCGTACAGCAGGCCGGGGCCATCCTCGATATCTGACAGGTGCCATTTCCCCTTGTAGGCCGTGTAGTAGCCCTGATCGCGAAAATGATGTCCCAGGGTTTTCAGCTTGTCGTTGAGTGCGGGAAAAGGGGGCGCATGGAGATTGGCTGTCATGTGGGTGTGCATGGTGTGCTGGCCGGTGTACATAACCGAGCGTGAGGGGGAGCACGGTGAGGTGTTGACGTGATAATGGTTGAAGCTGGTGCCTTGCCGACGCAGCCTCTCGTGGCCGGGAAGATCCAGGGAGCCCGGCAGGTCCAGGCCTGAGCGTTCCTGATCGGAAACCAGTAACAGCACATTGGGGCGCCGGTTCTTTCGCAAGCCTGGAGCGCCTTTAACCGGGTTGGCAACGGCCAGGGCAGTGGCGCCCAGGCCAAGTTGTTTCAGTGCCGTACGGCGATTTATTTTTGTCATCTGTCTCTCCCGTGGTAACCCGAACAGGGCAGCGTGGACAGAGTATGACCGGCTTTGCTATAAGCATGGTTTATATATCCATGCGTGAAGGTAATGCTATGTGGCAATTACAGCAGCTCCGCCATTTCGTGGCGATCTATGAGCAGGGCAGTGTCTCGGCGGCGGCACGGCAACTGGGGCTGTCTCAACCGGCGTTGAGCCGTAGTATGCAGCGGCTGGAGGAGGCGGTTGAATTGGTGTTGTTTCAGCGGGACACGCACCACCTGCGGCCGACTGACTTTGCACAATCACTTTACCGGCAGGCAAACCGGATCCTGCAGGAAAGTGCGGGTCTGGATCGTATGGTGGGTCGCCACCGTGAAGGCAAGGCCGGGGTAATCAGTATTGGTTGTGGCCCCTTTGTACCGGATATTCTTATGCAGATGCTATCCGGGCCGAACGTGCTGGCGCAGGGCCAGCGCCTTGATATTCAGGTAGGGGAATTCCATACCCTACAGAAAGGGTTGTATGCCTACCGGCATGATTTCATGGTCTATGACCTGCGTTTACGGCAACGATTGCCTGATCAGGATGATCTGGTTACACACCCTTTATCGGCGATGCCATTACGGGTAGTGGCGGCACCGCAGATCATGGCGGCGAGTGCCGTCGCCGCGAGCGATAAGCAGGCGTTGAAAACGCTGGCGGTTAAGGCGCGATGGGCGCTACCGAGAGTGTCACGAAACTACCGCCGGGAAACGGCAACCTGGCTGACGGCGTTAATGAATGAACGGGGGAGGCCCGGATTACCAGCTGGACACGATCAGTTCGTGTCTGGCGCTTTGCCGGGAAGGAAAGGCCCTGACCCTGGCACCGGATTCCATGATCGCGGGCGATGTGGCGTCCGGGGCTTTGTGTATCTTGCCGCTGGATGCCGGGGTCGATGCGCAGCCAAGTATGTACCGTCTGCGTTCGCATCCCCTGTCGGAACCCGCCGCGCGAGTCTGGCAATTTCTTGCGTCCAGCCAGACTTAAGGTGATCCATCGAGTGATAAGCGAAGGTGGGGGTAAGCTCACGATTTAATCCAGTAAGCGGTCGCCAGCGTACCGTTTATTCTTGACCTGCGATGAACCAAAAAAAAAGCCCCGCAAATGCGGGGCTTTTTGGTGAAGCAATTACCGAGCCTTAGACAGACTGGGCAACCGGGATCTTCACGGTGTCTGCCACTTCCTGGTATTCGGCCATCTGGTCGAAGTTCAGGTAGCGGTAGATTTCGGAGGACATGGAGTCGATGGTGTTCGCATACTCCATGTACTCTTCCTTGCTCGGCAGCTTGCCGAGGATGGACGCCACAGACGCCAGCTCAGCCGATGCCAGGTACACATCCGCACCCCTGACCCAGACGGTTCGGGAAGTTACGGGTGGAGGTGGATACCGCAGTGGACTTCGGCGCGATGCGAGCCTGGTTACCCATGCACAGGGAGCAGCCCGGCATCTCGGTGCGCGCACCGGCGCTGCCGAAGATGTTGTAGTAGCCTTCTTCGGTGAGCTGGTGCTGATCCATCTTGGTCGGCGGAGCGATCCACAGACGGGTCGGCATGGTGCCGCTTTCCACTTTCTGAAGCAGTTTACCGGCTGCGCGGAAGTGACCGATGTTGGTCATGCAGGAACCGATGAACACTTCGTCGATCTTGGCGCCAGCCACGTCGGACAGGGTCTTGGCATCGTCCGGGTCGTTCGGGCAGCACAGTACCGGCTCGTTGATCTGGTCCATGTCGATTTCGATGACGGTGTGGTACTCGGCATCGGCATCGGCACGCATCAGGCTCGGGTTGGCCAGCCACTCTTCCATGCCCTGAATACGACGCTCAATGGTACGGGCATCGCCGTAGCCGTTGGAGATCATCCACTTGAGCATGGTGATGTTGGATTTCAGGTACTCGGTCACGCTGTCTTCAGACAGGGTGATGGTACAGCCAGCAGCGGAACGCTCGGCGGATGCATCAGACAGCTCGAACGCTTGTTCAACGGTCAGGTCATCCAGGCCTTCAATTTCCAGTACGCGACCGGAGAAGACGTTGACCTTACCGGCTTTAGCAACGGTCAGGTGGCCTTCTTTGATGGCTTGCATGGGGATCGCATGTACCAGGTCACGCAGGGTGATGCCCGGCTGGCGTTTGCCCTTGAAGCGAACCAGAACCGATTCCGGCATGTCCAGCGGCATAACGCCGGTGGCAGCGGCAAACGCAACCAGACCAGAACCGGCCGGGAAGGAAATGCCCATGGGGAAACGGGTGTGGGAGTCACCACCGGTACCTACGGTATCGGCAGCAGCATGCGGTTCAGCCAGGAGTGGATGATGCCGTCGCCCGGACGCAGGGAAACACCGCCACGGTTCATGATGAAGTCAGGCAGGGTGTGCTGGGTTTCCACGTCAACCGGCTTGGGGTAAGCGGCGGTGTGGCAGAAAGACTGCATCACCAGGTCGGCCTGGAAGCCCAGGCAAGCCAGATCTTTCAGCTCGTCACGGGTCATCGGGCCAGTGGTGTCCTGGGAGCCAACGGTGGTCATCTTCGGCTCGCAGTACATGCCGGCGCGAACGCCGTCCATGCCGCAGGCCTTGCCGACCATTTTCTGGGCCAGAGTGAAGCCCTTGTCAGAATCGCCCGGTTGTTCCGGCTTGCGGAACAATTCGGACGGTGCCAGACCCAGGGCTTCGCGCGCCTTGGTGGTCAGGCCGCGACCGATGATCAGGTTGATACGGCCGCCGGCGCGTACTTCGTCCAGCAGTACCTGAGAACGCAGGTCGAATTCAGCGATCACTTCGCCGTCTTTTTCGACCTTGCCTGCGAACGGGTAAACGTCGATGACGTCACCGGTGTTCATTTTTTCCACGTCGCACTCGAAGGGCAGGGCGCCGGAATCTTCCATGGTGTTGAAGAAGATCGGCGCGATCTTGCCGCCGATGCAGACACCGCCAGCACGCTTGTTCGGTACGAACGGAATGTCGTCACCGAAGTGCCACAACACAGAGTTGGTGGCGGACTTACGGGAAGAACCGGTACCCACAACGTCGCCCACATAGGCAACCGGGTGGCCTTTTTTCTTCAGTTCGTCCATCTGGGTCAGCGGACCGATTTCGCCGTCTTTTTCCGGGTTATGCCTTCACGGGCATTTTTCAGCATGGCGTTGCCGTGCAGCGGAATATCCGGGCGGCTCCAGGCGTCCTGTGCGGGGGACAGGTCGTCAGTGTTGGTTTCGCCGGTAACCTTGAATACGGACAGGGTCATTTTTTCGGCTAGGTCGGCACGCTTGGTGAACCATTCGCCTTCCGCCCAAGACTCGATCACTTCCTTGGCTTTGGCATTGCCGGCTTTCATTTTGTCTTCCACGTCGTGGAATGCATCGAAAACCAACAGGGTGTGCTTGAGTTGCTCGGCGGCTTCGTCAACCAGCTCGGCATCATCCAGAGCTTCGATCAACGGGGCCACGTTATAGCCACCCTGCATGGTGCCCAGCAGCTGGACAGCACGCTTCTTGTCGATCAGAGGGGAGCTGGCTTCGCCTTTCACAATCGCGGTCAGGAAAGCGGCCTTTACATAAGCGGCCTGATCCACACCCGGCGGAACGCGGTTTACGAACAGGTCCTGGATAAATTCTTCTTCGCCAGCCGGCGGGTCTTCAGCAGTTCTACCAGGTCGGCAACCTGCTGTTCGGTAAGCGGCGGCGGTACACCTTCAGCGGCGCGCTCTTCTACATGTTTGCGATAGGCTTCTAGCACAGCGTTTCCTCGTCGTCTTGGCTGATTTCTTTTGGAAATCAGTCTTTTAGGGTGTTACTGGGGGTTGGAATTGCGCGCGGAGTATAGCGGAATTGGCATCAATTGTTAAGCCAAACTGGGGTTGCAGCCATTCATGGCATGAATACTCACAATCACTGAAAGCGGTGAGCCACTGAAATCGTGGGAAGCGGGTTTGGGAAGTCAGGCCTGGTAGGGCGTGTCGACCCCGGCTGGTGGGCGGCGGAAGCGCTTGTAGCTCCACAGGTACTGGCTGGGTGATTCGTCGATAAGATGCTCGATGGAGGCGTTCATGGCCGTCAGTGAAATATCCAGGTCGTCATCGGCCACGGCGGAGTCTGCCGGACGCACCCGGATTTCGTAGCCTTGGTGCCGGGCAGACGACGGGCCCAAGCCATAAACGTGACGGCCTGTGTCTGGCGAATCAACTTGCAGGCGAGCGTGCCGGTGTAGGCCGGATGGCCATAAAAGGGGCATGCCGTCCGCTGCGGCGGTCGGGTACCTGATCCGGCAGAATGGCGGTCAGGGCGCCTTTTTTCATGGCTCGCACCAAGCCGGCGACGCCACGGGCGGTGGTCGGGTACATGGTAGAGCCAAAATGCTCCCGGCCACTGCGTACCAGGTTGTCGACTTCCGGCAGGCCGGAGGGGGCAAACATGGCGTGCAAGCCAAATTCGGTGGCGAGCCAGAAATTCAATACTTCCCAGCAGCCCAGGTGTGGCGCCAGGATCATGATGGGCTTGCCGTCTCGTACCGCTTGGCGCAACGGCGCATCGCCGTCCACGGCTACCACCCGTTTCAGTCCCTGGGCAGGGTGCCGCCAGAACAGGCGATTTCGAAAGTGTTCTTGACGCTTTCCAAGTGACTTGCGGGCCAGCCGGGTCTGTTCTGCCTCGGAGAGAGTGGGTAGCAGAGCGCCAAGTTGGTCTTGCTGACTTTTAATGCCTGAGTGGGCAACCAGGCAAGCAACGTACCGACGGCGGTGGCGATAGCCCGATTGATGGCAAAGGGCAGGCTGCCCAGCAGTCGCAATGCGATGATGGCTGCCTGTCCTTTTGCTCGCTGTACGCGTGGATGTGTTTTTGCCCATGGCGCGACAGTATACGGGCGCGACGGTGAGCACCAGTCGTGCGGATGAGATTGCGCACAAAAACGCTATAATGCCGCGCCTGTCTGCGGATGGGTCACCTTTAGCCAGCGAGATCCCCATGCACGACATTTCCCATATCCGCGATTTTCTCCCCTGTGTCACACCGTCAGCCTGGGTCGACTGGGCATTACAGCACCCGGATATCCTGCTTATCGACCATGCCCACTGCGAAAAGAAAGCAGCCAGCACAGCGATTAACTTGATGTTTCGCTATGTGGACCGCCCTGACTTACTGGATACGCTGAGCCAGCTGGCCCGCGAGGAGCTGCTGCATTTTGAGCAGGTGGTGCAGCTGATGCGCAGGCGTGGTGTGCAGTACGATCACATGACGCCGGCGCGCTATGCCAAGGGGTTACGCCAGCATATACGCACGTCTGAACCTGGGCGGCTGGTGGACACCATGATTGTGGGGGCGTTAATTGAGGCGCGCAGCTGTGAGCGTTTTGCCGCGCTGGCGCCCCATGTGGATGCGGAGCTGGGGCGTTATTACCATTACCTGTTGAAAAGTGAGTCGCGGCATTTCGAGGATTACCTGAAGCTGGCGGAGCAATACGCCGGGGCCGATCGAGGAGCGAGTGAATTTCTTTAAGGGGCTGGAGCAGGACTTGATCGAATCTCCGGACGAGGAGTTTCGTTTTCATTCGGGCGTACCTGCCTGACGAAGTTGCTGTAGGAGTACCTTTGGAGGTGCGAACCTCGCTTGCGGGCGATCAGGCCTATCCGATAGGTGGCCACGTTAGCATCTGCCCCGTGGGTTCGCGCCTTAAGAGGCGCTCCTACATATTAAATCTCAAAGCTTTCCAGTCGCATGCCATCTTCGCTGTCGACGATAATCTGCCAACCCTGTTCGCCCCAGTCTCCCAGTACCCAGCGTTTACCGGTGCCGTCAGGCAGGGTGACGTCGTGCACGTTCGGGCGGTGGGTGTGGCCGTGGATCAAGTGCTTCACACCGGCGTCCTGCATTTCCCGGACCACTTCTTCGGGGTGACATCCATGATGTTTTCGGCCTTGTTGGCATTGTTGCCCTGGCTTTGCATACGCATGCCTTGGGCGATCATGCGACGCTCTTCCAGTGGTTTGGCGAGCATCCCCTGTTGCCACTGGGGGTTGCGGGCCATGGTGCGGAACTGCTGATAGGCGGTGTCCAGGGTGCACAGGCTGTCGCCGTGCATAAGGATGACGGCAGTGCCGTAAAGATCGACTACGGTGCCTTCGTCGAGCAGGGTGCCGCCGCAGGCAGCCGCAAAGTCGTTGCCGAGCATGAAATCCCGGTTGCCGTGCATGAAGTAGAGCTTGCTGCCGCTGTCGGAAAATTGGCGGAAGGCGGCGATGGCATCGAGATTGAAGGGGGTGTCATCATCGTCGCCGATCCAGGCTTCGAACAGGTCGCCCAGTACATACAGGGCGTCGGCTTTGCCGGCATGTTCTGCCAGCAGTTTTTTCAAGGCATCCAGATGCTCAGGGCGTGCCGGATCCAGGTGCAGATCAGAGATGAAAAGGGTGTAACTCATGACTATTGAGCGTCCTTCTCTTCGTTCGCCTGTTTAGCCGGCGTGCTGTCATCTTCCAGGCGGTAGGCCTTGGTAATCAGAATCGGTACTTCCGGAACATCGCGGGCCATCATGCCGTTAAGGCGCTGGCTGGTGGTGCGTTCGCGAGCAATATTGTCGACCACATTCATGCCGTCAGTGACCGCTCCGAAAACGGTATAGCCCCAGCCGCGACTGTTCTTGCCAGTGAAATCCAGATTGCGATTGTCTACCAGATTCACGAAAACTGGGCGGTGGCTGAGTGCGGGTTGCTGGTGCGCGCCATCGCCAGGGTGCCACGCTTGTTCTTGAGGCCGTTGTCGGCCTCGTTCTGAATGGGTTCGCGCGTGGCCTTGCGCTGCCCGCTCTGGTCAAAGCCGCCACCCTGAATCATGAAACCGCGAATAACACGGTGAAACTGGGTGCCGTCATAGAAGCCACTGTCCACATACTGCAGAAAGTTGGCGACACTTTTCGGGGCTTTGTCTTCATACAGCTCGATGGTCACCGGGCCAGCAGTGGTGTCCAGGCGGACCACTGGGTTGGCCAGCAACAAGCCGGGAAGCAGGGCGAGCAGGGCAGCAGCAAGGCGCATGGCGATTAGTCCTCAATCAACTCGGCGGATTCGATCAGTACCGGTTCTACCGGTACATCCTGGTGGCCGCCTTTACTGCCAGTGGCAACGGCGCGAATTTTTCCACCACGTCCATGCCGTCAGATACGGCGCCAAATACGGCATAGCCCCAGCCGTCCTGGCTGCGTTCCTTGTCCAGGAAGTGGTTATCAGCCACGTTGATGAAGAACTGGGCGGAGGCGGAATGGGATCCGGGGTGCGCGCCATGGCAATGGTGCCGGCCTTGTTGGACAGGCCATTGCCGGCTTCATTCTGGATGGTGGCGCGGGTGGGCTTCTGCTGCATGTCTTCGGTGAAACCACCGCCCTGGATCATGAAGTTGCTGATAACGCGGTGGAAGATGGTGCCATCGAAGTGGCCTTCCTTGACGTATTGCACGAAGTTCTCGGTGGTTCCCGGCGCTTTCTCTGCGTCCAGTTGCAGGGTGATTTTGCCGTAAGTTGTTGTCAGCAACACTTTCATTGATGTTTCTCCGCAGGGTCGGGCCCGTCAGTTAACGCCTATTTTGCGTGCAGAGGGGCCCTGAGTCTTTGACTGTTGGGGGGGCTACAGTACACTAGCGCACCTTCATTTTCACCGTACCCATTTACCGTATCTCTATCCGGACTGGCCCAGGCAATGAGCGAAACGAAAGCGCCAAGCAATTTTATCAGACAGATCATCGACCGTGACCTCGCAGAAGGTAAAAATGACGGCCAGGTGGCTACCCGTTTTCCGCCGGAGCCCAATGGTTACCTGCATATCGGTCATGCGAAATCTATCTGCCTCAACTTCGGTATCGCGGAAAGCTATGGCGGTAGCTGTAATCTACGCTTCGACGATACCAACCCGGAGAAAGAAGAGGACGAGTACATCCAGTCCATCAAGCAGGATGTGCAGTGGCTGGGGTTCCAGTGGAATGGTGAAGAGCGCTTTGCCAGTAACTACTTTGACCAGCTGTATGACCTGGCGGTGGGTTTGATCGAGAAAGGTCTGGCTTATGTCGATAGCCTTAGCCCGGCTGAGATCGCTGAGTACCGCGGTAAATTTCACTACGCCCGGCAAGCCGAGCCCTTATCGTGACCGTTCAGTGGATGAGAACCTGGCGTTGTTCGAGCAGATGCGTGACAACAAGCTGGATGAGGGTGAGGCGGTGCTGCGTGCAAAAATCGACATGCAAAGCCCGAATATCAGCCTGCGCGATCCCATTCTTTACCGGATCCGCAAGAAGACCCACCACCAGACCGGTGACAAGTGGGTGATCTACCCCATGTATGACTTTACACACCCGTTATCGGATGCCATCGAGGGGATCACCCATAGCCTGTGCACATTGGAATTCGAAGACCATCGTCCTTTTTACGATTGGGTGGTAGAAAATACCGCTGTATCGGCTGCCCCCCGGCAGTACGAGTTTGCCCGGCTGAACTTGAACTATACGGTGACCAGCAAGCGCAAGCTCAAGCAACTGGTGGATGAAGGGCACGTGGATGGCTGGAGTGATCCGCGCTTGCCAACCATATCCGGGTTGCGCCGTCGCGGTTACACGCCCACGTCAATTCGTACCTTCTGTGAATCGGTGGGGGTAAGCCGTGCGGATTCCGTGGTGGACATGGGTATGCTGGAAGCAGCGATTCGTGATGACTTGAACCAGCATGGGCCCCGGGCCATGTGTGTGATGAACCCGCTGAAAGTGGTCATTGAAAACTGGGAAGAGGGAAAGGAAGAGTCATTGGTGGCGCCGGTGCACCCGCAGAACGAAACCATGGGCACTCGCCAGGTGCCGATGACTCGCGAGGTTTACATCGACCGGGAGGATTTCCGGGAAGAGGCCAACAAGAAATTCAAGCGTTTGGTGCTGGGTGATCGGGTGCGGCTGCGTTATGGCTATGTGGTCCGTGCCACCGATGTGGTGCGCGACGCGCAGGGCGAGATTGTGGAAGTGCGCTGCACCTACGACCCGGACACCCTGGGCAAGAACCCGGAAAATGCCGAGGATCAGGGCAAGATGCGCGGGGTGATCCATTGGGTCAGCGCGGTAAAGGGCCTGCCCTGAGGTGCGCCTGTATGACCGTTTGTTCAGTGCGGCCAACCCTGGCAAGGGGCTCGAAGAAGGGCAGACCTTCCTGTCACACATCAATCCTGATCTCTGACCGTGCTGGATGGTTGCTGGGTGGAGCCGGGTTGCGGGGTGCGCTGGCGGAAACCCGTTACCAGTTCGAGCGTGAGGGCTATTTCTGTGTGGATCAGGACAGCACCGAAGAGCGACTGGTGTTTAACCAGAC
>UEXL01000605.1_pt1 | contig 11911 bp, 25 predicted proteins | sample 1796671 | NCBI WGS metagenome assembly UEXL01 (sample SAMEA4772471, study PRJEB27181) | metagenome
AGATGCAGTTCAATTTAAAATGAGTTCAGGCAACATAGATGCTGGAGATATTTGCCTTTACGGAATACTATAAAATGTTAATTAACAACAAAGGAGAAAACTATGCCAAGATATCATAATATAAACGGTAACAGAGTACAATTTACAGCAGCTGAAGAAACAGCTAGAGACAATGAAGAAACAGCTTGGGCTAATGCAGCTCCTGCTAGAGCTTTAGCGGATCTAAGATCTAAAAGAGATGGTCTTTTAAAAGCATCTGATTGGGAAATTACATCTGAACTTGAAAAAGGTAATGCTATATCAAATGATATGAAAACCTACAGACAAGCTCTTAGAGATTTACCTGATGGTAAAGACACTGTTGCTAAATGTACAGACGCTACGAGGCCAACTAAACCGTAGTAAATAGGATAATATGTTACAAAAGTAAAATTTGCACCAGGATTTAATAAACAAGTCACATCAACTGGTGGCGAAGGCCAATGGGTTAATGGTGATAATGTTAGATTTAGATATGGTACACCTGAAAAAATAGGTGGTTGGGCACAATTAGGTTCTGTTGATATTACAGGACGTAACACAGCTATTCATCATTTTGTAAATACATCAGGTATTAAGTATGCAGCATTAGGTACAAATAGAATATTATATGCTTATTCTGGTGGTATTTTTTATGACATACATCCAATTAAATCTACAACAACTTTAACATCTGCATTTTCTACAACTAATGGATCAGCAACTGTTACAATAACTTTTGCATCAGCACACAATATAAATAAAGGTGATATTATTTTATTAGATAATTTTACATCTATTACTAATTCTAATTTTAATCTGGTGATTTTGACAGATAAAAATTTATGGTAACAAGTATACCAACAACTACTACTTTAACAATTACTATGGCATCTAACGAATCAGGATCAGGTGCATCAACATCTGGTGGTATTAGAGTTAAACATTATTATCCAGTTGGACCAGCAGTTGAAGTTGCAACAACAGGTTGGGGTCTTGGATCATGGGGTGGTCAGCAACAAGGACAATTTACATCAACACTATCATCAGGAATAAATGCATCAGTTACATCATTAACTATGGCTAGTTCAACTTCTTTTCCATCATCAGGAACAGTACAATAGGATCTGAATTAATTACTTATACAGGAAATAGTGGTGGCACATTATCAGGATTAACAAGAGGAGCAATGGTACAACAGCAGCAATACATTCATCAGGTGCAACAGTAACAGATGCATCAAACTTTTTGCATGGAATGCTGCAGCATCAGGAGATATTGTAACAGCACCTGGTTTATGGTCATTAGATAATTTTGGTAATAAACTTATTGCAACTATAATGGTGGTGAAAGTTTTGAATGGGATTCAAATCCAACAGGAGCTAACAAACTAGAGCAACAATTATATCAATGCACCAACAGCATCTGCATTTAGTTTAGTATCTACACCAGATAGACACTTAATATTTTTTGGAACAGAAACAACTATTGGAACAAATCTACACAAGATCCAATGTTTATAAGATTTTCTTCAAGAAGATATTAATACTTACACACCATCAGCAACTAACACTGCAGGTACACAAAGACTTGCAGATGGATCTAAAATTGTTGGAGCAATAAGAGGTCGAGATGCAATTTACGTTTGGACTGATACTGCATTATTTATTATGAGATTTGTTGGTCCACCATTTACTTTCTCATTTCAACAAGTTGGTACTAACTGTGGATTGATTGGACAGAATGCAGCTGTTGAAGTTGATGGTACTGCTTATTGGATGTCAGAAAATGGTTTCTTTAGATACACAGGTAAACTAGAATCATTACCATGTTTAGTTGAAGATCATGTTTACGATGATATTAATACAATTCCAAAACAACATATTAATGCAGGATTAAATAATTTGTTTGGTGAAGTTATGTGGTTCTATCCTAACTCTGGATCAGGAACAGTTAATAGAATGGTTGCTTATAATTATCTAGACTCAACACCAGAAGCGACCAGTATGGACTACAGGTACATTAGCTAGAACAGCGTGGCAAGATTCTGCTGTATTTGGTAAACCTCATGCAACAGAATATGATCAAGTGGCACAACAGGTTAATTATGTTCATGGTAATACTGATGGTGCAACATACTATGAACATGAAACAGGATTAGATCAAGTTAAAGAAGGTGCAACAACTGCTATTACAGCATACATTGAATCTGGAGATTTTGATATTGGTCAACAAGGACTTGCTGGTGATGGTGAATTTATGATGAAAATAAGAAGAGTGTTACCAGATTTTTTATCACAAACTGGTGACAGTGTAGTTACATTAAATTTAAAAGATTTTCCAAATGATACAGCAGCTAGTTCATCACTTGGTCCGTTTACCGTAAATAGTTCTACACAAAAAATTGATACACGTGCTAGGGCTAGATCAATATCTTTAAAAGTATCTAATAGTAGTACAAGTCAGTTTTGGAAACTAGGTACGTTTAGATTAGATATACAACCGGATGGTAGAAGATAATGGCTAGAATTGTACAATCACTTACACAACCTAATGAAGAGTATGATCAACAAATACAACAATCATTTGTTAGAGATGTAGATAGTATTGTGCAAAAATTAAATACAACGTTTCAACAAGATTTAAAAGAAGAAGCGGAAGCGGAGGCATATTTCTTTGGCTAATACATTTACAAATAAAAAAAGTAGATTTAACTACAACAAGTGCTACAACATTATATACAGTGCCTATGCTACAACTGCTATTATAAAATCTATATTAGTATCAGAAGACTCAGGTAATGCAGATACTATAACAGTTACTATTACAGATACAGCAGATGCTGTATTTAGTCTTTTAAGACTAAATCTATATCAGCTAATGGTACAACAGAATTACTTACAGCTCCTTTAGTATTACAGGAAAGTGAGGTATTAAAAGTGACTGCGGCTACAGCCAATAGACTACATGTGGTTCTCGGCTTTAGAATCTAAGCCAAGAGAAGTTACAACATAGTCTTGATTTACTTGTTAAAAACAAGTAATAATGTAAATTCAGGTGAAATCCCTGCCAAAATAATATAATAAAACAATTGACATATATGATAACAAGAGCTCACATTAGAAGACAACTACGTGCATCAGGTGGAATAACAAATGTTATGCCAAGAGAAGGATATTTTTTAGGTAAACTAGTTAGAGGTGCTAAGAAAGCAGTAGGCAAAGTTGCTGACGTTGCTAAACAAGTTGTTAAAAGTCCAATAGGTAAAGCTGCTATATTAGGATTAGGTGCTAGTTATCTTGGCCCTAAGATAATGAGTGGTGGTTTAGGTGGTTTAAAGTCAAGTTTATTTGGAAGTATTATACCAGGAGTTAGAGCAGCAGGTATGCCTTCTTTTTAGGTGAAACAGGATTTACTTCAACTAAAGGTTTTAGGTAAACTAGGTTTAACTAAAGGTGGTGGGTCTATGGGTATAACGGGCTTAGGTAAAATGTTAGGCGCAGGAGGTTTGATAGGATACTTTACATCTAAAGGTTCTTCAGAAGAAGAAGCAAAAGAATTAGCACAAGATGTTTACAGAGGTGAAGGTTTAGGTTTTGATCAAATAAGAAAAGACATTGCAGCATACAGAGGTGGTGGACAAGACGAATCACAAATGGCTGCTAAAGGTTATAGATTCTTAACACCTAGAAACTTTGTTGGAGCAGCGGTGGCAGAGTTGGTTTAAGATCAGGTGGAGATCCTTTACCAGAAGATCCAACTAAACCTATAAATCCTTTTGGCCCTAAACCAACAGGACCTGTGTTACCTAATAAAATGGCAGAAATACCTAAAGGTCTTTCAATGCAAGATGCTGTAAAAACTTTTACATTAAGCAATGGTCGTAAACCAAAAAGTGTACAAGAATTAATAAAATTTTTAAGAATAGAAAGTTATCTGCAATGGGTGGTATAATGGATATGCCTACAGGTAACATGAGAAGAAACCAAGCTGGTGTTATGGAAAGAGACTACAGAGACAAAGGTGGTTTTGTACCAGTTGGTGTAAAAGAAAAAGCAGATGACGTTCCAGCAATGTTATCTAAAAATGAATTCGTAATGACCGCTGATGCAGTAAGAGGTGCAGGAGATGGTAATATAAAAAAAGGAGCACAACGAATGTATGATTTAATGAAACGAAATGAAGGTAAGGTAGCATAATGGCTGAACAAGTAACACGAACATTACCCGCACAATTTATAGAAGATCTAGGTAGAGATTATGGAACGCAGATAGCAGCGTTAACATCACTACCAGTTGATACAACTAAATTTGCACCACAAGTTGCAGCGCAAGATGCATTACAAACAGCAGCTTATACACAAGCAACAGATCCAGCAACAGGCCTTGGATCGTTTCAACCATTCTTAACAAAAGCAGGAACTGCAGCAGATGCAGCAACAGCTTTAACTGGAACAGGTGCAGGTACAGGAGCAGGATCAATTCAATCTTACATGTCACCTTATCAATCAGATGTTATTGATACAGCGTTAACTGAATTTGATAGACAAGCACAAGCTCAAAAAGCATCAAGCAGCACAAGCATTAGGTATACCTGGTGCATTTGGTGGTGGTAGAGAAGGTGTATTACAAGCACAGTATCAATCAGATAGTGACAGGAATCGAGCAGCACTACAAGCTAATTTATTACAATCAGGTTTTCAACAAGCACAAGCTGCTAGACAAGCAGATTTAAAAATCAGTTAGGTATCTCGCAACAACAAGCAACATTGGTGGTGGTATGCAGAATCTAGCACAACAACAAATATCTGGTTTAGGAAGATTGGGCGGCGTGCAGCAAGCGCAATCACAAGCAGTATTAGATGCACAAAGACAAGCAGCACAAACACAAGCGTATGAACCTTATCAAAGATTAGGTACGTATGGTTCTGGTGTTGCATCATTAATTTCAGGATACCCTGGATCAACACAAGTAACACAAACACCAAAGCTAGTCCATTACAAACAGCTCTTGGAGTTGGTACAGGACTTGCTGGTATCTACGGTGGACTAACAGGGAAAAACCCTTTTGCTGCAGTTGGTAGTGCAGTGAAGAGTTTCTTTTAATTATGGCTAGAACTTTAACAAGACCAATGTTTAGAAAAGGTGGCATGGCCCAAAGAGAAGAATATATGGGTGGTGGTATGACTGGTATTATGACAGGCATTATACCTGATGCAGGGCTAACGCCTAGGACTGGTTTTCAAACAGGAACACCTCCTATAGTTGGTCAAGGTGCTTCTTTATCAGGTTCTTCTTATGGAACAAGAGGAGTTCCTATTAGACTACCTGCTACAACTCCAGGAGTACCTGCTTTAGCTCCACAATATAATACATCAACTTCTCGTCCATTAATGGAAAGATTAGGTAGGGGTTTTAGAAATTTAATTGGTAGAGGAAAAGGAATAACAAGTATTGCTAAAAATTTAACTAAAGGTGGAACAAACGCTGCTTTTAGATTTGGAACACCAGTAGCACAAGGAGCTGCAACGATTGCACCACTAGCAGCAACTATTGCAGGATTAAATTACATGAATGCTCCAGTATATCCAAAAGGACATCCTCAAGCAGGTGAGTTTATGCCTGTTGAAGAGGCTAGAGAAGTTTTAGAAAAAGCTGGTGGTGCTATTAATATAGCAACAGGAGAAGGTACACAAGCTGGCGGTGCGGGAGATATATCAGGTGAAGCTGCTATGTTTGATTTAGATGAACCATTAAAGTCTGATGGTAAAACAGATGAGTATGGTAATACACGATATGCTACTAAGTTTGATTTTGAAAGCCCTCAAGTTATAGAAAATTCTAAAGAACTTGGGGTGTAACCTAAAGATAAAGATGAAAATCACATTAGATACTACTGGTGGTGAAAAAGATATTAAAGATGAAGAGTCAGCTTTAATGAAAGCATATAAAGAGTATGCACCTATTTTTGAAAAAGAATTAGGTGTCAGATGAAGATACTAAAAAATCATTATACTTAGATCTTGCTAAATTTGGAGCTGGTTTATTAGCACAACCTGGTGGAGATTTAGTTGGAGCAATTGGTAAAGCTGCAGAAAAACCATTAGAAGGTGCAGGAGAAACTGTTAAAGAAAAAGAGAAGTGCTAAAAGACAGGCTAAACTTCTTGCATTACAAACAGCTATTAGTGAAGGAAAACCTGGAACATTAGATAAAACTTTAAAACATTGCAAAAGCACAAGGTTTACTGAAGAAGAAGCTAACTAAATCTATAAAAATTCAATTCAAAAAACATCTACAGCTCAAGCAGCAGATACAAAATCTTATAGAGATTTTGCAAAAGAAAAAAATGTTAACCCAGAGGGTTTTCAAGAATATTAAAAAATTATTAGCTTCAGATGATGCAGACTTAGTTGGTAAATTTAATAAAAAATTACCTGTTAGATGGTGTTCCTGATGTAGATGAAATAGTAGATAAAGAATATTATATTGGAGAAGGCGGAGAATTATATAGAGCAGATAAAAGCACAGACCCACCTAGCTTTTAGAGCCAGGAGATCCAGGTTTAAAGATTCTGAAAAAGAGGAATAGGAGGTAACATATGGCAGTAAGTCTAGAACAAGCTTATGGAGCCACAGCAGCGGCTAACAAGAAAAAATCAGAAACTAATTTTTTTGTATCAGCTGCAGCAGGAGTAGCTTCAGGTCTTATTAAAATTCCAGAAGGTATTGTATCATTAGGAGCAGAACTACTTGATCTTGGGTTAGGAACTGAGTTAGCAGAAGAAGTAGAAAATTTTTTTGATGATTTAAATCCTTTTGATGAAGTAGCTGAGTCAAGAGGTATCGGTAAAATAACTCAAGCATTAGCATCTATTGGTCCTGTTGCTATTAAAGGAGCAACACTTGGAGTAAAAGCTGCAAGTGCAATGCGTGCTTCTAATTTAGCTAAAAGAGCCTTAGCTGCAAAGAAAGCAGGTAAAGCAGTTTCTTTATCAAAGTTTGGACAAATAATTCAAAAAGGAGAAGATGTATTAACAACTCCTTTAGCAGGTGGAATTATTGGTAGTGGTGTTGGTGAGTCTATAGTTTCTGATGAAGACATAGGAACACTAGGTGATATGTTAAAAGGAACTTCTTTAGAACCTTTTGCTATTACAATGATGGATACAGAAAGTAAAGAAGGAAGAGCAGAAGCTTTTCGTAGATTAACCAATAGAATAAAATTTGGTACTGAAGGAGCTTTATTTAATTTAGGGATAACAGGAGCAGGTAAAGGTGTTAAAAAATTAAGAGAGCCTGCAACTTATGGATTAGAGAGATGGAAAGAAGGTGGAATCGGAGCTTCAATTGAAAAAGCTTTGTATGGTCTAAAACCATCTTATGCAGGAACACAAGCTGGGTTTGAAGCTCAACGTTTAGGTATAGATGCAACACAAGCCGCCAAAGCAGAAGCAGCTACAGAAGTTGCAAAATTACATAAAGCTATAAAAGATGTTGTACCTAAATTAGATCAATCTTTAAATTTAGATGAGTCAGGAATATTAAAAGAAGTTCAAGAAATACTACAACCTTTTCCTGGTAAAAAACTTGACTCTATTAAATTTGAAGATCTACCAGGTATAATTGAAAGTAAGTCTGGAATTAAAAATAAAGCTAGAGGCACTTTTCAATATGAATATTCTGGAATAGGCGATAAACAAACTAGAAGATTAATTACTCCTGAAAAAATAATTGGTGAACAAGGACAAAAAGGATTTTTTAGTGTAGATGATTATGCCATTGTTAAAGGAGGCAAAGCAGATAAATTTTTAAAAAAAATAGAAAGTGGTGGTGGAGAAAAAGCTAGAAAAGAATTTGAAGCTAGAATAAAAAATATGAGATCCACTGTTGATAATTTAACAGGTAAAATCTCACAAAAAAATTTAGCGGTAGAATTATCTCAAAAAGTACACGCAGAACTTGGAAACTATTTAACAGCAGATTATGCTCAATTTAATCAAGCAACTATTCCACTTTTTTAGAGTTAATCGAGCTGTTGCAGAAGTAAAAGAACCTGCTTTAAAATCTTACGTAGAACAACAAAAACGTGCTTATCAAATAGCTGAATCGGAAACATTAAAAAAAACAGGTAAACAAATAAAACCAGAAGACATAATAATACCTGATAAAAATTAATGAATTTACTGATGAGGGTTCAGCAAAAATTGATAGGTATTTAAAAGCTAGAAATCTTGATGAATTAGATCCTGAAAAAGCAGTTGAAAAATATTAGGTGAACCAATTAAACAAAGTGAAAAATGCTATTTCAGTTCAAACATCTGTTCTTAAAGAAAAATTAGATGAATGGGAAGAAATTGTTTTAGGACGAATAAAGATCCTACATTTATAATTTTATGAACAGTGTTAGTAAATGGCTTCATTAAATTACACATTAGATTATGTAAACACTATTGCTAAACAAGGAAGCACTAAAGGTGGTAGAGTTGTAGTAGAAGGAGGTGTTACTAAATTTTTAAATTCAATGAAGAAGAAATAAATATAAAAGAATTAACTCAAGACAATATTAAAAAGGAAGAGTTAAACAAAAACATTTAATGAAATTGATGGTAGACAATATACTGCAAAACAAACATTAGATATTGCAACTAAAGAAACAGAAGATTTATTAAAAACTGAATTTGATAGATCAAAATATATTTTTGGTCAAGGAGATGCACCAGGTTCAACAGTTAGTGCTGCAGAAGATTTGGTTGCTTCTGGTAAAGCTAATAGCATAGAAGAAGCAACTTTTATGTTAAAAGATCCAAAACAATTTAAACAAGTAAAATCTACAGGTATAGATGGACTATCACCTTTAGATGGTAAATGGATGCAAGCACCACAGTATGATACTGTGTTTGATACAACAACTAATTGGTTAGAAATTTAGGCACATTAGGTACAATTTATAAATATGGTGTTCTTGGACCAAAAACAATTTCTCAAATAAGTAAAACAGTTTTAAATGCTTTAACTCACGTAAGAAACTTTATTAGTGCTGGTGCATTTGTAGCAGCTAATGGTGCAGCCATTCCTATAGGAGGAGATTTTAAAGCATTGTTACCTACAAGTTTAGGAGGAGAAGTTTTAGCAACAGGTAAACTAGGTGAAGGTATTTTGAAACTGCAAGAAAAATGAGTGCTTATCGATTAAATCTAAACGAGATGCAGCGGTTGCTGATTTAGTAAGAAGATCAGCAAGAGTAGGTGTAGGTGGTGGTACTCAAGCAGAAGTTGGAGAAATTATTAGAATGCAAAGTGATTTTGGTGGAAACCCGTTAGGTAATTTAGCAGAAACACAAGGTAAAGCATATAATAGATTATTAAAGGAAAAATTAGCTAAAAAGTTTTATGAAAAACACAACAATTATATGTAGAAGAAGATACATTTCATAAAAATATTAATTGGTTTTAGAACGAATAGGTATGAAAAATTTTAACGATTTAAAAATAAATAAATCTAATTTTAAAGATGCATTAAAAGGTAAAGGTGTTACTACGGAAGTAAGAGATTTTTAAACAACTCTGTTGAAAGATTTTATGATAAAACAACAAGGACTTTTGATGGTGACTTTCAATTATTTTTAGATGAGATAGGTGGAAAGTTGACACGTAATAATGTGCCTAACTATGCTTATGTTGGTAGATTTGGTAGAGCTTTTACGTATGTCTCCTTTTGGAAACTTTATTGCATTTCCATTAGAAATAATGAGATCAGGTTCTAATGTAGTAGATACAGCAATTAAAGAAATGTCTAGTAATATACCTTCAATAAAAAAACTTGGTAAAAGAAGATTGGCTAGTTTTGCGGTAACAGTTGGTGGTATACCACAAGTAGCAAAACAAACTGGAATGGTATTAAACGATGTAGACAATGAAGAAATGGAAGCATTACGAAGAGTGGTTCCAGAGTGGTCGAAAAACTCTACACTAGTTCCTGTAGGTAGAGATAAAAATGGTTATTTAAAATACGTAGATTTTAGTTATTCTAATGCATATGATTTTTTATTAAGACCTATTCAAGCAGTTAGTAATGCTGTTAACGAAGGTAAAGAAGATGGCATATCTTTAAAAGCTGCATTAGGTGATGGATTACAAGATGGGATGAGAGAACTATTAGAACCATTTGCGTCTGAATCTATTTTAACTGAAGCTGTTATAGATTCTGTTATTAGAGGAGGGGTAGGTAAAGATGGCCGAAGAGTATGGAGAGATGAAGATGAACCTTTTACAAAAATGATAAAAGCTGTTGGTCATATTGGAAAACAAGTAGTTCCGATGGGATCTACTACTTTTAAACAACTAGAAAGACTGTCTCTTGCTGCAAGAGATAAAACAGATGAATATGGTAGAACATTAATCTATCAGATGAGCTACCTGGTATATGGGGTTTTAGAGCAGTAAAATCAGACCCTGAAAGAGCTTTACAATTTAAAATTTCTTCGTTTGGATCTTCTTTAAAGAAAAGTGAAAACTTATTTACATCACCTTTATTAAGAGGTGGTAGAGTTTCTGCGCAAGATATTTTAGAAGGATATCAATATTCTGAAGTTAGAAGATTTCATGTTTTAAAACAAATGGCTAAAGATGTTGAAGCTATGCGAGATTTAGGAATGGATGATAGTGTAATTAGAAAAATTAAAAGCTAGAAAAGGTTTAGGTAAAGATGTTATCAATAATGTTTGTTTGGAGATATACTAAAGACCTACAGATTTTTATAACAAGAATGAATGAAATTAATAATGATTTAAATGAAAAAGAAGGTGTTAATATATCCAATCCTTATTATGAAGCATTACCTCATTAATAAAATAATTGATAAAAATTTTAAAATTAATTTATTAGATGATATTTCTTTTCTCAACTAGGTTTGAATTACCAAAATCTCCATCTATCATTAGTAAGTATTTAATAAGATGGCCCTGTAAGAACTAACATAACAAGCGCAGAACCTGTACTAGCAGCAAGCGGCCAGAACCAAGCTTTAACTAAACCATTTAGTCAACTATCAAGTATAGAGAAGGAACAATTATTGTTTAACAGATAAATTTAAGGTATAAAATATTATGGGAATAAACAGAAATTTTAAACGCGAGACAAGTAGCAGAACAAAACCCAGAGCTTGATGCAACTAGAAAACAGTTGTTTGGTGAAAACTATCTTGATGATATTGAACAAGGAACAGGTATAGCACAATACTATACAGGGTTTGGTCAAATGCCTACATTAGATTATACACCAGCTGCTGCAGTTGACACATCAACACCTGTTGATGTAACACAACCAGTTGTTGATGGCGGAGGCGGAGGAGGTGCTGGTATATCCACTGGTGGAGATGATGATATTGATTATTCACAAAACCCATTAACACAAATGATTACAACACCAACTGGTGATACGATGACTGTTAAAGAAGCAATGACTACAGATGCTGCATACACAGGAACAGATCAAAGTGGTTTAGGTGGAGCTGATGGTATGAGCGGAGGACAAGCAACACCAGGCGCAGAATTTGCAGATCAAAATCCTTACGGTGGCACAGGTACTATGGATGATTTAGGTGCGGATAGTTTTCCAGAATATCAAGAACCAACTGTTGCTAATTTAGGAAGCACTGCTCCAGGTATAACAGATTATTTAGAAGGTATAGATTTAGAAACAGGGCAACCTGAAACAATAGATACAAGAGCTACCGAACCACCTTCTTTAGGATTTGGTACTCCTCCTGAAGCAGACATATACCAAGATCCAATTATGGGTATGGCAAATATGAATCAAGCAGATGTTATAGCAAGTGATGCAAATGTAGGTTTTGATACACCAGAACAAACTAACGCTATTAACGAAGCATTCAA
>UEXL01000535.1_pt1 | contig 11904 bp, 16 predicted proteins | sample 1796671 | NCBI WGS metagenome assembly UEXL01 (sample SAMEA4772471, study PRJEB27181) | metagenome
GGGCAAGCGCCTCGTTTCACGCCGCCTCAATTCGGTGGCAGAGGAGGCTCAAGTGGCATTATGGCGGGTGACAACACCTATGGTCAGATGGGTAGGCCAAGTATTCCTCCTTTTCGTCGCCCTCCTATTAGCCCACCTCCTTTTCGCGGCCCTCCCCAAAGAGGATATCCTGGGCAATATATGCCTGGGCCTTCAAACAGATTTCTAGCTCCTCTGCCTAGACCGAGAAATCCGTACAATCCACCACCAAATCAATACGGTGGTATGCGAGGGCCATCAGGTTTGGCTGGGTTCTTGGCTAACCAACCTGCAATAAGGCAGGTAGAAATTGATCCTGCCACAGGGTTTTTTACTCAGAATCAAGTTGAAAAAGATGCAGCGGAAGCTGCCGCCAGAGCCGCTGCTGAAGCTGCTGCTCAAGCAGAAAGAGATCGAATAGCACAAGAAGCTGCCGATGCCGCTCAAGCAGAAAAAGATCGCTTGGAGCAAGAGGCAAATCAACAAGCCCCTGTACCAGAGGCAGACACCGTGACACAGATTCCAGACTATAGTGAGATATTCACCAATGAGGATATACGATATTTCAGACCCGCTGCTGCTAGGCAATATGCCGCTGCACCCGCTGAAATGAACGTTAATCGTCTTCCAGAGATACAGTCCGACATGGGAAGAAGGTGGCGGTATGGGCGGTATGGGCGGTATGTCTGCGAATGGCTTGCCCGCGCCGATAACGCGGGATGAACTGGACGCAAGATTTGCAACGATGCAGGCGCAACGCGCAGCACAAGGTGTAGATCCAACCCGCTCTTCTGGGAAAGCTGGCTCTAAAGGTGGGGCAAATACTGTTCCTGCTGGCAAACACGGATCTAAAAGTCTTTCGCGGTGTCAGTAAGGGCGGTGGTATGGGTGGCACGTCTATGCCCGCCTCTAGGGGGCCAAACATTAGGCCGGCAATGGGTGTTGGTAAGGCAACTGGCGGCCCAGTGGGTTAGCTTCGTTGGCTGGTCGATACTAAATGACGCTGGCGAAAGTACAGTTCGCCCCAGGCGTTAACAAGGAAGGCACCGAGTACACCGCCGACGCCGGCTGGTTTGACTCTGACAAGATTAGGTTTAGGCAGGGCCGAGTCGAAAAGATCGGTGGTTGGACTAAGTATTCTGACCAAAGCTTTTTGGGGTGTGCCGGTCACTACATCAGTGGTCTTCTCTCGAATCGCTCAGCTATATTGGGGTTGGGACTAACCTAAAGTTCTATATTTCAGAGGGCACACTCTACAACGATATAACGCCTATCAGGCTGACCGCTGGTGCGGGTGACGCTACCTTTGCGGCAACAAACGGTTCCTCGACAATAACGGTTACGGAGAATGGTCACGGTGCAGTGGTCAACGACTTCGTTACCTTTTCTGATGCGGCGTCTTTGGGCGGGAATGTAATTGCAGCGGTCTTGAATCAAGAATATCAGATCGCATCCGTCCCCACGGTAAACACGTTCACCATCGAAGCAAAAGATACAAGCGGTGCCACGGTTACGGCAAACGCTAGTGATAGCGGCAATGGCGGTGGGTCAACAGTTGCAACCTATCAGATCAACACAGGTCTAAATGCGTTTGTTCAAGGAACAGGTTGGGGCGCAGGAACATGGGGCGCTGGCACTTGGGGCAGCTCTAGTAGCAGTTTCGCTGCTGGTCAGTTGCGTCTTTTCAGTCAAGACAGTTTTGGTGAAGACCTGATCTTTAACATTCGAGGCGGCGGCATCTTTACTGGGATGAGTCTGCTGGCACTGGTGCAAGAGCGATCAACGCCACAGCTTTGGGCAGCGCATCTAATGTGCCAACCGTTGCGTTGCAGGTTTTAGTTTCTGATATAGATCAGCACGTTATAGCGTTTGGCACTAACCCGATTGGCTCATCCAACATTGATCCATTGTTTATACGCTTCTCAGATCAAGAGAACGCTGCTGACTGGACGCCAACAGCAACGAATACTGCTGGTGGTGTACGAATAAACTCCGGCTCCCAGATCGTTGGTGCTGTTCAAACAAGGCAAGAGATCCTTGTGTTTACAGATGTCAGCCTTCACTCAATGCGATTCGTAGGTGCCCCATTTACATTCAGTTTGCAACGCTAAGCACTGACATATCTATGATCTCACCTAACGCAGCGGTAAACGCTAGAGGTTCGGTCTACTTCATGGATTCAGGTGGTTTTTATGTCTACAACGGGTCAGTCCAGCCACTGCCGTGTAGCGTAAAAGAGCATGTCTTTTCTAATCTCAACAAGGGCCAAGCGTTCAAGGTGTTTGCTGCTGAGAACAATGACTTCTCAGAGGTCATATGGTTTTACCCAGTGGGTACAGGCGACACAGAGATTACGAACTATGTATCGTACAATTACGCAGAGAATCTTTGGGCTGTTGGACGTTGGATAGGGCGCATGGATGGGTTACTCGCAAGCCTCAAACCCTATCGCGTCATCTGTGAATACTGGGGTGACAGATGCTAATTATTTGTACAACCAAGAGACTGGATTCGATGATGACGGATCAGCCATGACTGCGTTTGTAGAGTCAGGTGATCTTGAGATTGCTGAAGGTGATCGCTTTATGATGATCAGCAGGATCATCCCTGACTTTAAGTTCAGCGGAACTACAGAAGATGCGTCAATCGACTTCACCATTAAGGGCAGCAACTTCCCCTTAGAGACCCCAACAACACAAGCTACTGCGACTGTTACACCTAGCACCACGCAATCAAACATAAGGACTCGAGCTAGGCATGCTGTAGTTCGTGTTGAAAGCACAGGTTCTGGGTTTGGGTGGCGGCTAGGTGATCTGCGATTTGACATGAGACAGGACGGTAGACGGTAATGGCAACCAGACAGAATCCTTTGCCGGTGCCTGCCCCAGAATACGATGTCGGTAATGAGGCAATCACTCGTAGAACAATCGAACAAGCTATGGATCAGATCGAAAATGATGTGATTCAAGCCAAGACTCAAGGTGACAAGACGGGATCGCTTGCCATGCGTAGGTTCCAGTTCCTGTTGATGGGTGCATCGTGACAGACGTTATCAAGGTGCTTGGTCAGGTCGATGTATCAGCAACGACAACGACCACGTTGTACACAACACCTAATCTAGCCCAGACCACAGTGAGTTCACTGGTGATATGCAACCGAAGCGGATCTGCTATCACGTTTAGGGTGAGCATCCATGGGTGGTGCGTCAGCAGATGACAAGCAATTTATATTTTTGACGAAGATCTCGGCAACCACCTCTAGAACGGTTGTAATCGGGATGTGCCTTTCTCAAGCAGATGTGGTTAAGGTTTACGCCAGTGCCGCCAATGTAAGCTTTAACCTCTTTGGAGTGGAGACCAGCTAATGAACAATCCAAACATGTTCCCAATGCAGCCTATGGCGAGCAGATGGCCAGCAAGGCCGATACGGCGACAGCATGATGGTTCACATGAACCCGATAGAAGTGGCTGGTATAGCCTCTCTGTCGCCCACAGGGCAACTCACAACCAACCCGATGACAGGACAGCCGGAGGCTTTCTTGCCTTTCCTCGCTCCACTGCTGGGTAGCATGTTCGGTAGCACCATCACAGGGGCGCTTGCTTCTGGCGCTGGCGCATTGGGCCTGGGCACTGTTGGTGCAGGGGCTGCTGCTGGAACCGGCCTTGCTGGTACGCTTGCAGGTTTATCTGCTCCCGCCGCGAGCGCAATTGGTTCTGGTCTAGCTACTACGGCAGTGACTGGCGACATTAAAGAGGGTCTGATATCTGGACTCACGGGCTTCGGGATTGGTAAGGCTTTCGAGACTGGAGCAAAAGCTCTTGCTGGTGTTGATCAGGCAGCTAAAGCAGCGGCAGATGCAACAAAGGCGGCAGATGCAGCGGTCTCTGGGGCGCAAATAGGCGCTAGAGGCACACTTACTGCTGACGCCCTTTCACAACTCCCTGCAAGTGTAGATGCCACAACAGCAACAAAAGCTCTAACCGATGCCCAAGCGGGTGCTTCATCTATGACTCCCCTAGACGTTATTCGAGGCAAGCAACCCGCTGGGGTTTTTCCAGGAACTGAGGGTGGTGTTGCAGAAGGTTTAGGAGCGACAGCAAAAGGTCTTTTGAATCCAATGGCAGCAGCACCTATCGCTATAGGCGAAGGTCAACGTGCTGCGTTCAGGCAGCAGGAAGAAATGGATCGTATGTACGGTGAGCGAGCAGCAGAGAAGGAGCAAGACCTTCGAGATGCTCAAGGCATTGTCGATGCGTCTATCCGACAAGCTGGATCTGACTACGGCATTGATTACTCCCAAGGAATACGGACGTGATTACGGAATGATGGGCGGTGGTATCACCTCTATAAACCCAGATGACTTCCAGCGCCGTCACGCAGAACTACAAATGATGGGCAGACAACCTGTTCAAATGAGAGAGGGTGGCCCAGGAGAGATTCGAGGAGTAAACCTTGGGAATGTCGGCACTATGGGTGGATTCGGTGCTCCAGCAGGGCGGCAGTCTAGGCTTCGAGGGCCAGAGGTGATTAAGCCAGAAGAGCTTGTTGGCGCTAGACCTGGGTTTCAGCCTGAGATTAGTTACTTCAGACAGCCAACAGAAGCTGAGTCAGACGCTGCTTTAGAAGCGGTTAAAGCTGGTAGCGCAAATGCAGGAATACCTGGTGCTGGAATGCCTATAGACCCATCTTTATATCAAGGGATTGGCGCTGTTGGTAATAAGGGTGGCGGCATGGCTGGCGCTAGGTCTCTTCCTGCGAACGTACAAGCTGCTCAAGAAATACTTGATAGAAAGTCTGCTTCAACAAGAAAGCGCAAAGCCGCGCAAAACGTTGTGGACAAATACGAAGAAGAAGGCAGAGGCGGTCAAGATTACTTCGATGAAGTTATGGCTCAGACGTATGGCTCTAGGTATGGCATGCAGGAAGGTGGTGACACCACTGGTCAGATGGATCAGTCGGCTGCAATGATGCTCATTGAGCAAGTATCTATGGCGCTACTTGGCAGATTGCCTGAGGAGCAAGCAGAGATTGTGATTAACCGATTCATTGATGAGTTCGGTTCTGAGGCATTCCAAATGCTTAGGTCACAGGTGCTTGAGTCTGTTGTACCTAATTCACAGAAAGAAGGTGTCATTCAAGGCGAAGGCAAAGGTATGGATGATCAGGTGCCAGGCATGATCGGTGATCAACAACCCGTAGCTGTGTCTCCTGGTGAGTTCATTGTCCCTGCTGATGTCGTTTCTGGCATAGGTGATGGCGATACAAACTCTGGTGTTCAAGAGTTAGAGGGATGATGGATCGTGTTCGCCAAGATCGAACAGGAACCATGCAACAACCTGCACCGCTGGGTGCTAAAGCCGGAGGTGCATTGCCAGCATGAGCAGCCTATTAGAGTTTGACGCAAGCAGAATAGAAGACATTTCTAGAGAGCCAAAGGTTTCTCGGAAAGACCTGCCTAGAGATAACTCACACCACAATGGTGCCTACCAATTACCTGAACAGCCTTTGGCCTGATGTCAGGGATCAGTTGGCTAGAGCGGTGAAGTTCTCAAGGTCGATGGAACATGGAGTTCTTGTATGCGTCGATTCTGAACGGCAACCAGCAGTTGTGGGTTGCATTTGATGAAAGCTCACAACATAGATGGCGTTGGCACCACTGAGATTATTCAATATCCAGAAGCGAATGGTTGTTGTGCAGTTTTTAGGCGGCGACAGATTCAATGATTGGGTCTGGGATATGCTAGAAAGATTCAAGGATTGGGGTAAAGATAACGGTTGCTCATTGAAGCCACGGCCCGAATGGGTTTCTGGAAGTGGTTAGAGCAAGATGGTTTTTCTAGGTCGTATGTGGTCTACGAAAGGAGTTTTGACGATGAGTAAAGGTGGTGGCGGCGGTGGCGTTCAAGAGAGCGTAGTAACACAAACAAATCTTCCTGAGTATGCAGAACCATTTTTTCAGGAACTGCTAGGTAGAACTGTATACGAATCAACTCGCCCTTATGAGGCGTTTCCTGGTCAACGTATTGCTGAGTTCGATCCCTTTGAGCAGTACGGCATGCAAGGTATGGCTGAGATGGCTCAGGCAGGTACTACTCAACAGATCACCGACGCATCGAACATCGCCGCTAATGTGGGCTTTCAAGATGTCGGTATGGGTATGGATATCGCTAGTGGGTTTAGACCTCCGATGCAGTACTCAGGATATCAGGCGGGTGATATTGGCAGTGGTTATCAGGATGACTTCTTAGGCCAAGGGTATAATGCTGGTCAGCGTGGTGTTGGATATCAGGCCGGAACCTTTGACCCTGGTTATCAGGCCAGAGAGCGTCAGTCAGGTTTTGATATGGGGCCGCTAGAAAGTGGCTATCAAGCAGGCACGTTTGATCCTGGATATCAAGCTAGAGTCATACAGTCTCAATACACAGGTGAGATGGACTTAGGCTCAGGCTTTCAAGCAGGCACCATTGCTGATCCTGCAACACTAGAATCTTATATGAACCCGTACCAGCAGTTGGTGACGGACATAGAAAACGAGAGGCTCAACGTCAGTCTGACATCCAAGGGGCAAACATATCGCAACAAGCAGCTTCATCAGGTGGTCTTGGTGGTTATCGTGAAGCGATCATGCAGTCAGAGCGAGAGCGCAACTTGGGTCAGCAGCTTGCCGATATACAAACTCGAGGTGGTCAAGCAGCGTTTGATCAAGCACAACAAGCATTGAGGCTGACCGTGCAGCTAGACTGCAAGAAGCTCAGTATGGTTTGACTGCTGCTGGTCAGCTAGATCAGGCTCAGCAGCAACGTGAAGCGTTCAGTCAGTCGGCTTATCAGGCAGGTGAACAAGCGAAACAACGTGCCGCTGAAATGGGCATGACAGCCCAGCAACAAGCTGATGCAGCACGACAAGCTCAGGAACAGTTCCGTCAGTCTGCATTTGGTCAGACCGCTGATGTTGCAGCACAACGAGAGCAGTTCCAACAGCAAGCGTTCCAAGCAGCAGAGCAAGCAAGACAACGTGCTGCCGAGATGGGAATGACTGCACAACAGCAGGAAGACGCTGCAAGGCAAGCACAAGAGCGATTCCAGCAGGATCAGTTCAGCCAGAACGAACAGATGCGTTTGGCACAGCAGCAAGAAAACCGTGCTGTATTCCAAGCTCAAGAGTCTGCTAGACAAGAAGCTGCAAGGCTTGGTCTTAGCGCACAAGAGATTCAAGAGCGTGTTAATCAGGCTGAGAACGAAGCTCGTATGCGAGCAAGAGCAGAGAATGCACAGCTTGCAGAAACACAAGCTCGCCTTGGGTTTGCTGGCTTGGAGCTGATCGTGCCACAAGAGGTCAACAGCTTGATGCGTCAAGACTCCTTGGTCAGTTAGGCACCGATGAACAGCGTATGGCTTACGAGCGACTGCGTAACTTGCAGGCGGCTGGCGAGATCAGGCGAGGCGCTCAACAGCGTGGTCTCGATTGGGTTATCAAGACTTCTTGCGACAACAAGCGTTCCCAAGAGAGCAACTTGCATTCTTTAGTCAAATGCTTCAGGGCTACCTGTTACACCAGGCACGTCAACAGCTACATTCGGCGGCCCAAGTAATGCAGAATCGTTGCTTGGTGCAGGTATCGGCGGTGTAGGTCTGTATAACGCTATGAGAGGCTGATAGTGAACATATTAGAAATTGAAGACATGGTTAAAGGCTTGCCCGATCAAGCCTTGCAGAAAGAAGCTAGACAGCCTACAGGGCAGGTTCCTCAGTTCTTGGTGGTATCAGAAATACAGCGCCGTGGTGATATGCGTCAGCGGTTCCAAAAGCGACAAGAAAATCAAGGCACTGTAAAGGATCAGATCTGCAGCAGGGCATTGCTGCTATGGGTGCTCCACAGCCTGAGATGCAAGCACTTGCTGGTGGGCCACCTATGCCTCCACAAGGCATGCCTCCGCAGGTATGCAGCAGCCTATGCCCCCACAAGCTATGCCTCAAGGCATGCCTCAGCAGCCTCCTATGGGCATGTATGCTGGCGGTGTCGTGCAGATGGCTGATGGTAGGGCGGCCCCATTCGTTGATGATCCAAGACTTGCGGGCTAAAAGCTCAAGGCCTGACTGACGAGCAGATTGCCCAAGAGATTCGTAGGCTAGGACTTAATGAGAGTCTGATGTCTCAGTTTGGTTTGCCAACACTAGGGACTATGGAAGCGACCATGCCGATGCCTTCTGATGCCTACAGTCAAGACGCATATGCTGACATCTTTGCAAGACAGCAAGGAGACATCCCAGCAGGCATGGAGTTTGTTGAGCCTAGAAATGTAGATGATTTGTTAAACCCTGCCAGATCACAAATGACCCCTGTCCCAAGCCCAGTGGGACAAGAAGCAATTGACGCTATGTATCAATCAGAATACGGCAAGATGCTTGCTCAACAGTCTCAGGCTAGGCGTGATGCGGAAGTAGCATCTCCTGCTGTTGGTGGCGGCCAAGATTTTGTTCCGTCTCAACGCGGAATAGGTAGCGCCCCTGAGGGGACGGCAGCCGCTTTACAGGCTCAAATACAGGCGTTGAGTTCCAATCCTGCAATCCCGTCTGATCAAGCAGACTTCGCCATGCCTGACTTTGACTCGTATCGGCAGATGATTAACTCTGCATTGGCACCACCAGAAGGTACGGGTGATCGTAGGGTGGGTAATCTGTTTGGTTCAGATCAAGTTGCGCCATTTAGCGTTGATGGTTCTGCCCCAGCAAGTGCCCTGCCAGCGGTTGATAACTCTGCCTTGGCGGCGCAATTAGTCGCGGAATCTCAAGCAAGACGTGGTAGAGAAGCAGGCGCAGCAGTAGGCACATTCGATGCGCCAGCGCCACAAAATAATGCGTTGATAGAACAGTTGATCGCTGGATCTGAGGCTAGGCGTAATCAAGAACCAAGCCCTGCTGTCAGGGGCGGCTTGACTGATGCAGAATTTCAGGCCAGAAACAGAGAGGTTGTTTCAGGTTTGATTCCAGACTTCTTAAAGAACGACCCTTCCAATCCGGCGTTTGGGGTTAGCTCAATCAGATCCAGAGAGAAGGGCTGAAATACGCGAGCTCTAGGTCAGCCAGATCGTACATTAGGGCCGGCAGGGAGGTTCTTCCAAGATTTAGCTAGTGCAGAAATGCCTCAACCGCGACCGGAACTTCTGGCGTTGAGACAGTTGGAGCGAGGCGAATCCCCTATAACAGAAGATCTAGTTGCTTCCGTGAAGGCTCTCCTTTAGAAGGTATCTATGATTCACCGCTAGACCAATCGTCTCAATTCAACATGGCAGAGAACTTGATTGATATAGCCAACAACCAGTCTGGTGCCGTTCAAACCGATGGCAACAGAGGCGTAAGAACAGGCTCTGTTGCTAATTCTGATGTTGTTGACCTTGCTCTTGCTGGAGACACAAGTGCCAGTGCATCGGGCAGATCAAATGTAGGCAACAAAGATGAAGACAGGACTGGCACTGGTGAGGGGATAGCCGTTCAAGGCACTACATCTAGCACTGACGAGATCTTAGCAAGGATGACTGGGCGTCTAGGTGATCAAAAGGCCATCTCAGAGCGCCGTGTCGTAAGAGATGCTGGAGAGTTGTCAGCTAACATGAGCCTTGCCGATACCATTAGAAATCTAAAGCGCCCAGAGCTGTCATATCAAAGTCTGATGTCTGATTATGAAAAGCAGATGGAGTCTCAGCTTGCTGACATAAAGCGTGAGAAAGGATCTCAAGCCTTGATAGCGTTGGGTGCAGGTATCGCAAGAGGTGATTTGGGTGCTGGATTGTCTGACGCTGGCAAGGCTGCTGCCGCCAGCAACGCTCAGAAACGGGCGCTAGAAGCAAGACAGCAGGCTGCTCAGATGGGACTCAAGAAATCAGAGCTTGATGCAGCATTCCAGAGTGCGGTTCAAGAGCAACGTAACGAGATTGAAGCCCAAAAAGTAGAGATTGCTGCGTTGTCATCGTATGGAGCGTCTCAGGATGCCGCTGAACAGGCCATCTTAAACTTTGAAAACAGCCTTGACTCAACGCTTGCGGGAATCGGTATTAAGAGAGATTACTACAATCAGCTTAATGCTCAGCAACAAGCAACCAGCCGAAGGGCTGCTCTTGATTTTGTTACAGACTCAATGAGAGAGATGGGATTGGTAGCCAAGTCACCTGAGGTCGTTGCTGCAACGCAAGATCTTTTGCTGCGAAAGGCGGCAAATGCCCTCCAAATAACGATTCCTGAGTTGGTTCAAGATAAAGATAAAGGTAAAGGCGAAGATCAAGTAATAGAGTTTGATGATCAAGGTAAAAGAATCCAATGATCAGAGCAAAGCTTCCTGATGGGCGAATCTTGCAATTTCCTGACGGAACAGACGATGCCGTCATTCAGGGTGCTGTAAATGAGGTTCTAGGTGTTGATCTTGAAGATCCGTTTGCTGATGAGCGTACTGGGCTGGGTCAAGCAGGCGAAACCCTCAAGGCGATACCTCGAGGATTTGCAAACACCTTCTTATCTGCTGGCGAAGGTTTAGGTGAGCTTGCTGATGCAGCCACTAATGCGGTTGGTCTGGAAAATGTCATTGATGATGGTGATGACAACGCTCTTGTTGCGGCGTCACGCGAAGGCCGCCTGCTTCTTGATGAATACATGGGTGCCGATGAGGCGTACCGAGATACCTGGCTAACCAAGTTCGGTGAAGGCGTAGGCTCTATGGCCTCGTTCTTTACCCCTGCTGGCGTTTTGAGGCTTGCTGGTCTAGCTGGTAAGCCTGTAGCTGCACTGGGTGGTATGAGCGCAGCAGAGGCCACACTAGGCGGCACACTTGCTGCTGGTGCAGGCGCAGGAGACCAAGCTCAACGCATACAGGCGGCTCGAGATGCTGGCATTGAGGTCAGCGAGAACCAAGAAGACATGTCGGTTGTCGGCGGTGGCTTTGTGGGTCTGTCTGAGCTTGCCCTTCCAGCGACGTTGCTCAAGCGCCTAGACAAAGGCGCATTCGATGGTATTGCGGGCAACCCTATGGAGATGCTCAAGTCAGCACTCAGAAGCGGTTCCACTGAGGCAATACAGGAAGTCACAGCAAGCATTGCTCAGAATGCCATTGAGAAGGGCGTATATAACGAGAACCTAGAACTGCTCGGTGGCAATCTTTATGACGATCTGACAATCGGCGGCGCGGTTGGTGCTGGCGCAGATTTGGTGATGAATGCCATAGCCGGTCGGCGTAACAAGATATCCTTTGATAGCGAGCTAGAAAGGAGCGCAAAGCTCTTGAGCAAAGAGAAAAGGATATAGCGTCAAGGGCTGAGATTTTAAGCCGAGACCTTGAGCTAGACCCCCAGTTCCAAGAGATCCTAAGGCAGGAGCGTGAAGCTGCGCCAAGCGCAGAAGAAGAGCGGTCTCGCATTGTAAGAGAGCGTGTCGGCATGGTGCCGATCAATGAGCAAACGCCGATAGAAGACTCGACCTACGCTATCAAGCAGCTTATGGGCATATACTTCCCATCCGCTCAATCTTCTTTCAGTGTTCGGTCTGAGCCGTTAGGCGAGGATGGGGTCAAGCGATATCAAGTCGTTGACTCCGACGGCTATACCTACGGGGCACCCAGTGAAACCCAAGGCCGTGCAGCGGCTCTAGCTTCATCTCTGAACCGACAGATACAGGTGGATGCTGTCTACAACGGCGGTGATGCAGTCATTCAGTCATCGCCAGAGGCTTACTCTGATGACCAGAAGAAGACGCTTCAGAGCTATAACTTTGCTGCCAACAGTCCAGAAGAACAAACATACACGTCCGTTGCGCTTGATAGCGCAGCAGAAACGACCCTTGACCGTGGGTTCTATGAGGGCGAGAAGCTTAATGACGTGATCCGTGATGTTCGTGCAGGCGT
>UEXL01001444.1_pt1 | contig 11892 bp, 19 predicted proteins | sample 1796671 | NCBI WGS metagenome assembly UEXL01 (sample SAMEA4772471, study PRJEB27181) | metagenome
TAAGAAAGTTCAAAAGCTAACAAGAAGTTTAGCAAGAGTCAAGAAAGAACTTGACAAAGAAGAGAAAGTTTTAACATCTAATGTTATAACAGAATGAGAAGAAAAGACTTCCTGAAGCTGTACAAGAACATTTAGATAACAGGTTCTCATGTTTTTTATGCTAACGAAGGTCCACACAGACTTTCTTGCTGCTGGTGAAAAGATGTGTTTATGGTGGAGCTGCAGGTGGTGGTAAATCATATGCAATGTTGTTGACCCATTAAGATACTGCACATAAGAGAGCATAGAGCATTAATACTTAGAAGGTCTATGCCAGAACTGAGAGATGATTGATAAGTCTCGTGAACTATATCCACAAGCATTTCCCGGTGCTAAGTTTAGAGAAGTAGAAAAGCTTTGGAACTTTCCAAGCGGTGCAAAGGTAGAGTTTGGATTCTTGGAACGAGATGCAGATGTATATCGTTATCAAGGACAAGCATATAGTTGGATAGGTTTTGATGAGATAACTCATTTACCTACAGAGTTTAGTTGGAACTATCTTGCTTCACGTCTAAGAACAACTGACCCCGAAATACAAACATACCTACGCTGTACTGCTAACCCCGGTGGTGTTGGTTCTCATTGGGTAAAGAAAAGATACATAGAACCTAACGAACACAACAAAAGTTTCTTAGGTAAAGATGGACTAACTAGAAAGTTTATACCTGCTAAGTTAGCTGATAATCCTGCTGAAGATGGTGAATATGAAAGGATGCTTAAATCCTTACCAGCCATACAACGTAAACAACTGTTGAAGGTAACTGGGATGTAGCAGAAGGAGCAGCATTTGCAGAATTTGAACCTGTAAACACGTTATTACTCCTTTTGAATTACAATTACACTGGGAAAGAGTTAAAGCAGTTGACTATGGATATGCTGCAGAAAGTTGTTGTTTATGGGGAATATGGATATAAAGATAATACTTTAATAATATATAGAGAATTATACAGAAAAGGCTTGACAGGTGAAGATTTAGGACGTATAATAACAGAAATGGAAACAGAAGACCCTTTTCCATAACTGGGGTTTTAGATACAGCAGCTGGGACAGGAATACTGGTCCAACTGTAGGAGAAAGTTTAGTTAAAAAGGTCATAAGTTAAGACGAGCTGATAAGAATAGAATACAAGGTAAGATACAAATACACGAGTATTTAAAGATTAGAGAAAACGGTAGACCTAAGTTACAGATATTTAATACATGTCCTAACTTAATAAGAGAATTACAGTCTATACCATTATCTAAAACTAATCCTGAAGATGTAGATACAAATGCTTCTGACCACGCATATGATGCATTACGTTATATGATAATGAGTAGACCAAGAATGGAAAGCCCAAGAACGATGTTAGAATAAAAAGAAATGTATAGACCTGTTGATTCAACATTTGGATATTAAAGTATATGGCAGAAGACAGAAATACATTTTTAAACGCTGATAGTATCTACGAAGAAGTTGAAGGAGAGTCTGGAGTAAATTACACTTGAAGAAGACCAACAAAGAAATCTTATTGGTATTATTAAAGGACGTTATGCTCAAGCTGAAGAAGCTAGACAAACTGATGAGACTCGTTGGTTAAAAGCATATGAAAACTATAGAGGTCTTTATGCTAAAAGTGTTAAGTTTAGAGAATCTGAAAAGTCTAGAGTCTTTGTAAAAGTTACTAAAACTAAAGTACTTGCAGCTTTTGGACAACTTGTTGATGTTATATTTGGTACAGGTAAATTTCCAATAGGAATTTCTGAAACTAAAATAGCAGAAGGTGAAACAAACTTTGCACATCTTGATACAGCTAGTCCTACACCCGGTTTAGAAACATCAGAAGCTGAAATACCAGATGATATTGGAAACAGAATAGATAGTCCTTATGATGTTGGTTACGAAGGTGATGGTAGAACTTTAAAACCCGGTGCTACTTTTACAACGGTATCTTTGAAGATAGTCTTGAAGACCAAGCTGAAGAAGCTGGTATTCTTAAATGGTACTAGTCCTGACCCTCAAAAATAGAAGTATCTCCTGCACAAAGAGCTGCAAGAAGAATGGAAAAACTTATCCATGACCAGATTGAAGAATCAAATGGAAACTCAGAATTAAGAAATGCTCTTTTAGAATCTGCTTTACTTGGTACAGGGATTGTAAAAGGACCATTTAACTTTAATAAAAACTTCACAAGTGGGATACAGATGAAGAAGGTAACAGAAGTTATAACCCATTAGAAGTTAGAGTACCTAGAATTGAGTTTGTTAGTTGTTGGGATTTTTATCCTGACCCTAACGCTACTAACATGGAAGAATGTGAATATATTATTCATAGACACAAAATGAATAGAAGTCAATTAAGGCAACTAAGAAATATGCCTTACTTTGATGAAGATGCAATACGTAGTGCAATACAAATGGGTGCTAATTACGTAGAAAAAGATTTTGAAAGCCAGTTAAAAGACGATGCTAGAAGTGATGAAGATATAAGTAGCAGTTATGAAGTCTTAGAATACTGGGGAATGATGGATGCAGAGTACGCAAGAGAAGTAGGAATCGACTTACCCGACACTGTTGATGACTTAGATGAAGTACAAGTAAACATATGGACATGTGGTACATTACTTGTTAAGGGCTGTACTAAATCCATTTACTCCATATAGAATACCATATAACGCTTTCCCATACGAAAGAAATCCATATAACTTCTTTGGTATTGGTGTAGCAGAAAATATGGATGATAGTCAACAGATTATGAACGGTCATGCAAGAATGGCTATAGATAACTTAGCAATGTCTGGTTCTCTAGTGTTTGATGTAGATGAGTCTGCTTTAGTAGGTGGACAATCAATGGAAATATATCCGGGTAAAGTCTTTAGAAGACAAGCTGGAATGCCGGGACAAGCTATACATGGATTAAAGTTTCCTAATACATCACAAGAAAACTTAATGATGTTTGATAAGTTTAGACAACTTGCAGATGAACAAACAGGTATACCTAGTTATTCACACGGTCAAACAGGTGTTCAAAGTATGACAAGGACTGCTTCTGGTATGTCTATGTTATTAGGAGCATCAAGTTTAAATATTAAAACAGTTATCAAAAACCTTGATGACTTTTTATTAAAGCCACTAGGGGAGTCTTACTTCCAGTGGAACATGCAATTCTTAGAAGATGAGTTGGATGTTAAAGGTGATTTAGAAGTTAAAGCTACTGGAACAAATAGCTTGATGCAAAAGAAGTTAGAAGTCAAAGACTTACTATGTTCTTACAAACTGCACAAAGTCCTGCTATTGCTCCATTTGTTAAGATTTCTAAACTCGTAAGTGAACTTGCCTACAGCTTAGACTTAGACCCTGATGAAATACTCAATGACCCTGAAGAAGCTGCAATCATGGCACAAATAATAGGAATGCAGAATGCTGGACAAACAAATGGCGAGGAAGCTCAACCCGGTGGTGAACAGCCCCCAATGGGAGGACCTGAAGGAGTACCTCAACAACCTCAAGAACTTGGAGCTACAGGCACTGGCGGTGGCAACATCGGAACAGGAAATGTACCGGTTGCAGGGGAAGTGAATTCTCTGGTACGTTGGAGCAACTGGACAAGCAGGTTAAAGAAGCAATTAATAGAAAGAAGAGGATAAAAATGTTAAAACGATTACTTAGATTTAGATAAAGACGGATAATAAAACTGAACCAATGAAAGAAGCTGTTAAAAGACAGAAGTTAAAGATGAAGGTGGTCCAATGATAGATGACCAAATGTTAATGGTTATGACACCACCAAGAATCTGAAATGGAATCTGATCGATGACATGGAAGATAACTACACAAGATTTATAATGGAAGAAGCATTAAGCGAAGAAGAAGAAGATATGCTAACTTCCAAACTAGAACAAGATGAGGAACTATCTATGTTATTTGATAAGATAATAGATGTTGCTCAAGAATTTGCTGGGTCTGGTCCTGTTGAAGGTCCGGGTTCAGGAGTCTCTGACAGTATACCTGCAAGGTTGTCTGACGGAGAATTTGTCTTTACTGCAAAAGCTGTAGAAGAAATCGGAGAAGACAGTTTAATGTCTATGATGAAAGAAGCTGAAGCTGCTGCAGATGAAAGACAAGGTTTAGCAATTGGTGGTCCTACTGATGAAGTAGAAAAACCAAATACTAATGTGCAGGGAATGCTTATGTCAGATGCTACAGGTGTAGCTGAAGACTTAAGAGAACGTGCTATTAGTGGTGATAAAAGATACATCCAAAGCTAAACAAACTAACGATAAAGCCACCCTATTAGCGTAGGCACTTTATCATTTTAATAACCGAAAGGCTACCTTTACAAACAAGCCCTCTAGTCGACATAGAGCTACCTTGTGAAACAAGCCCTGAGTAGGAGAATAGAAAATGACTAATACAGTCCAAAAGGAAGAACAAGCGAATCCTTATAACGCAAAGAAAGATTACCACGTAGAAGATAAACCTTTTACCCCTGCTAATCAATTATATTTTGAAGAGCCTTCTGAAAAGAATAAACTCTTTGATAGTGATGACATTACTGAAGTTAAGTTAATACTGAAGAACTGGAAATCTGGATACTCCTTATAAGAAACCAGATTATAAAAAAAGATATGATGATTTAAAAAAGCATTACGATAGTAAGCTTAACGAGTTTAAATCTAGAGAACAAGAGTTAATTGAAGAGGCTACTAGTAATAGAACCGAATACAAAGCTCCTAAATCTCCAGAAGAACTAGAAGAGTTTAAAAATAACTATCCTGATGTTTACGAAGTCGTAGAAACCGTTGCTCATTTACAATCTGAGACTAAAGCAAAAGTTCTAGAAGAACGCCTTAGTAAACTCCAAGAACGTGAAAACAACTTAGTACGACAGAGTGCAGAAAAAGATTAATGGAAAGACACCCTGATTTTGAAGATATCAGAAACAGCGATGACTTTCATGGTTGGGCAAAAGAACAGCCTAAGTCTATCCAAGACTGGATATACTCAAACGCTGACGATGCTGACCTAGCTTCACGTGCATTAGATTTGTTTAAAAAGGATTTTGGTATTGAACCTACTAAGACTAAGTCATCTTCTAAACAGACTAGAAAATCTGCTGCTGATATGGTTTCTACTAAAACACAAAGTATAGAAGCTAATCAACAAAAGGTTTGGTCTGAAAAGGAGATTGCTGCTATGAGTATTGCAGAATTTGATAAACACGAAAGTGAAATATCAGAAGCAATGCAGTATGGCAGAATCGTAAAATAACTATTATAACTTAAAGGAATTATATCATGGCTCAATTTTTTGAACCCTCAACTGATACTAATGCTAACTTTGCAAACTCCGTAAGTGGACAAACTAATAGTTTCTTCCTACCTTCCATATACTCTAAGAAAGTTCTTAACTTTTTCAGAAAGGCAAGTGTAGTTGAAGCTATTACTAACACCGACTATGCCGGTGAGATATCTGCTTTTGGAGACTCTGTAAAAATCATTGGTGAACCAGTAATCTCTGTATCTGACTATACAAGAGGTTCTGACACAACTGCAACTAAACTAACTGATGCTGAAACAACTCTTGTTGTTGATAGTGCTAAAGCTTTCAAATTCATCGTAGATGATATTGAAACTAAAATGTCACATGTCAACTTCAAAGAAGTAGCTTCATCATCTGCTGCGTATGCTCTTAAAGATGCATATGATGCTGCTGTTCTAGCAACTATGTTTGCTGGATGTTCAGCTTCATCACCTGACCATATTATTGGTTCAGACAGTGCAACTGCTGACGCAACATTAGGACACGCTACTAACTCTGTAGACCTATTAGGTTCAGACGGAACTGGTGTAGATGCAATTGACCTTATGGCAAGATTTGCTAAACTATTAGACGAACAGAATGTACCTGAAGAAGGTAGATGGTTCGTAGCTCCTCCTTCATTCTATGAAGAATTAGCTAAAGCTGACTCCAAGTTAATGTCTGTTGACTTTAACGCTGGACAAGGCTCTATCAGAAATGGTTTAGTATCAAGTGGTAAACTAAGAGGATTTGACATGTACAAATCTAACAATGTTGCTGCTACATCTAATGCTACTGGTAAATGTATGGCTGGTCACATGTCATCAACTGCTACTGCTAATACTATTCTTTCAACTGAAGTGTTGAGAGACCCATCATCATTTGGTGATATAGTAAGAGGCTTACATGTCTATGGTGCGAAAGTACTTAGAGATGATGCTTTAGTAAGTGCATTCTACGTAATTGACTAATTATTACTCGGGGAGTCTTCGGTCTCCTCCACTTTTTAAAAGGAGAAATATGTACGGTAAAGAAAAAGAAAAATGATGGTGGTGGTATGGCTAAAAAAATGATGAAAGGCGGGAATGATGTAAAAAAGCTGGAACAGAATACAAACATGGTGGTGAAAATGCCTAAAGCTAAACCTAAATAATATGAAAGTTAAAGCACCAAAAGGACACCATTGGATGAAACAAAAAAATGGTACGTTTAAATTAATGAAACACACAGGTAAGTTTGTAAAACATAAAGGTGCAAGTTTAGAAGCAAACTTTCCAATTCAAAAGGTTCATAAAAATAATGGCTACAACATATCTTGACATAACTAACGAAGTATTAAGAGAACTCAATGAAGTTCCTTTAACATCTGCAAACTTTACAAACGCTACAGGTATTCAAAAGTTTGTTAAAGATAGTATTAATAAATCTATATTTGATATAGCCAACGAAGAACCACAATTACCTTTCTTTTCTGCAGGAGTTAGTGGAGGCACTGACCCTTTCTATGGTAATGTAACAGTTGCTACAGTTGCAGGAACAAGATGGTACACTTTAAAAGATGGTAGTTCTAGTATTACTACAGACTATGCATCAATAGATTGGGATGACTTTTATGTTACAACAATCAACGTAAGTGGAGAAACAACACCTTATGTCTCTAAAGGTTTAAAGTTTCTTACTAATACAGACTGGACAAGATACTACAGAGACAGTGAAAATGCAGATGATGCAGATACTCAAAACCATGGAGAACCTAGATTTGTTATTAAGTCTCCAGATAATAGAAAATTTGGATTAAGTCCAATACCTGATAAGGTTTATAATATACACTTTTATGCTTTTGTAAGACCGACTGCATTATCAGCACATGATGATACAATCACTTTACCAGAGCAGTACAGTAATATAATAACAGCTAGAAGTCGTTATTACATTTGGCAGTTTAAAGAAAGCCCACAACAAGCAGCTTTCGCATTGGATGATTATAAGAAAGGTATGAAACATATGAAATCAAACCTTATGAATCCAGCTCCAAAATATATGACAGACGATAGAACTTACTTTTAAAATATATGGCACGTTCACAACCTTTTACCGTAGCATGTGCAGGTGGCTTAGTAACATCAGCTAACTCTATAGACTTGTTACGTACACCCGGAGTTGCTACAGTTTTACAAAACTTTGAAGTATCTACAGAAGGTGGATATAGACGTATTAATGGTTATACAAAGTTTGGTGGAAGCAGTGCTACTCAACCTACAGGAAGTACAACTACTATATTAGGTACTTTTCCTTATGCAGATGGTGTAATAGTGACTGCAGGTACTAAATATTTTTAGTAAGATGGTATTACATGGTTAACAATAAATAGATTCTGTAGATGGTGGAGATAACTACTCAACCTTTACAGGTAAAAGTGTTACAGCAAGAACTGGACAAGGGCAATGTCAGTTTGCAATGTTTGAAGGTGCTGGACAAGACTATGGTCAAGTTATTATAGCTGATGGAGTTAATGAGCCTTTTAGTTTTAGAATGGAAGGTACAGGAGCTTTAGTACAAGAACATACTTTACAGAAGAAATAACAGTAACAGGTACTAAAGGCTAAATATGTTACAGCCCATGACCATCATTTAATAGCTGCTGGTGTAACTGATAATGAAAATACAGTTTTTATAGTGTTAATAATGACCCTACATCTTTTAGTGGTACTGGTGCAGGTGCATAACTATATCAGATAAAATAGTAGGTATTAAAGGTTTCCGTACAGATTTATTTATATTTTGTGAAAACAGTATTCATAAACTTATAAACATTAATGACTCAATACAGTAGCAGTTAGTACCTGTTGCTGAAAGTGTAGGATGTTTAAGTGGCTACAGTATTCAAGAGATTGGTGGTGACTTAATATTTTAGCACCTGATGGTTTAAGAACAGTTGCTGGTACAGCAAGAATTGGTGACGTTGAGTTAGGTACAGTTAGTAAAGCAATACAACCTATTATAACAGACTTGACAGAAAGCATCAATATATATAATAAGTAGTGTAGTATTAAGAGAAAAGTCTCAGTATAGATTATTTTATACTGATACAGACTTGACAAACACAACAAAAAGGAATAATAGGAACATTAAGACCTGATGGCTTTCAATGGTCTGAAACAAGAAGTTTAGAAGTAACAGCTATTGGTTCAGGATTTGATAGCAGTAATGTAGAACAATATTATCATGGAGATACAGAAGGATATGTGTATAAACATGATACAGGAAATAGTTTTGATGGTACAAACATACTTGCAAGATACGAAACACCTAACTATGATTACGGAGATTTAGGAACTTTAAAACTTTACACTATGTTAGAGTCTCTGCAAGTGCAGAAGGTATTGTAGAACCAAATGTACAAGTTAGATTTGATTACGGTAATACAGATATACCACAACCACCAGATTTATTTGATATAGGAATTATTAATCCTCCTTCAAAGTTTGGTGATGCACTATTTAATACCAATGTATTTGGTGGTGGGATAACCCTTTAATAAGAGTTCCATTACAAGGGAGTGGAACAAGTAACAATTTTACCATTATAAGTGATGATACAAAAGCACCTTATACAATAAATGGTTTTACATAGATTATATACCTTCAGGCAGGAGATAATAAATGGCACAGACTTATACACGACAAAGTTCATTTGCAGATGGAGATACAGTTACTGCTGCATTGTTCAATAACGAATACAATCAATTAGTAAATGCATTTGCATACAGTTCAAGTAGTGCTAGTTCGACAGGTCACAGACACGATGGTACAGCAGGACAGGGTGGAAACATTCATACTATTGGTGACTTAGACTTTTTAAACAAGATTGTCGTAGACATACAAACAATAGATGGGGAGTCTTTGTAGAAGTTTCTTCAGCAGCAGTAGAACAAATTAGAATACAAGATGGAGCTATTGTACCTGTTACAGATAGTGACATAGACTTAGGAACAACTGGTGTAAGATTTAAAGATGCTTACATAGACTCAGTAACTACTACAGGTAATGTAGCTGTAGGTGGTAACTTAACAGTAACAGGAACAACTACCTTTAATGGTGGTACAATTACAATGGGTGATGCAGCTACAGACAATGTAGTCTTTGGAGCTGATGTAGACTCAAACATTATACCTGACGATGATGATTCATATGACTTAGGAAGTTCTTCACAAGAATGGAGAAACTTATTTATTGATGGAACAGCCAACATTGATAGCTTAGTAGCAGACACAGCAGATATAAATGGTGGTACAGTTGATGGTGCAATTATTGGTGGGTCAAGTGCAGCAGCTATAACAGGTACAACTATTACAGGTACTAGCTTTGTAATAGGTTCAGCAGATATAAACGAAGCAGAACTAGAAACAATTGATGGAGTTACAGCAGGAACTGTTGCAGCTTCTAAGGTATTGTAGTAGATAGCAATAAAGACTTTACAGGTGCTAGAAACATTACATTGACTGGAGAACTTGATGCAGGTTCATTAGATGTAAGTGGTGATGTAGATGTAGATGGTACAACTAATTTAGATGTTGTAGATATAGATGGTGCAGTTGACATGGCTACTACACTTGCTGTAGCAGGTAACGTAGACTTTAACGGTGATTTAGATGTTGATGGTACTACTAACTTAGATGTAGTAGATATTGATGGAGCTGTTGATATGGCTACAACTCTTGCAGTTGCAGGAAATGTAGACTTCAATGGTGACCTAGATGTCGATGGAACAACTAATCTTGATGTCGTTGACATAGATGGTGCAGTTGATATGGCTACAACTCTTACAGTTGGTGGTGAAGTAACAGCAGCTAGTTTAGATATATCAGGCAATGTAGATATAGATGGTACACTTGAAACAGATGCACTATCTTTAAATGGTACAGCAGTTACAGCTACTGCAGCAGACATAAATCTTATAGATGGTATTACAAATGGAACAGTTATAGCTAGTAAAGCTATTATAACAGATTCAAACAAAGACATAACTGGTGGTAGAAACATAACTATTAGTGGTGAGTTAGATGCAGGGTCACTTGACATATCAGGTGATGCAGACATAGACGGAACACTAGAAGCTGATGCAATTACTATTGGTGGTATTACACTAGCAGAAACAATTAGTGATACTGTTGGAGCTATGGTTAGTTCTAACACAGAAACAAACATTACAGTAACCTATCAAGACTCAGACAATACATTAGACTTTGCATTTAGTGGTTCAGCAGATACAACAGGTAATGCAGCCACAGCAACAGCTTTAGAGACTGCTAGAACTATACATGGTGTATCATTTGATGGTACAGCTAATATAGATTTATCAGAAGTCGTACAAGATACTGTCGGTGCTATGTTCTCAAGTAATACTGAAACAAATATTACTGCAACTTATGAAGACTCAGATGGTACAATAGATTTAGTTATTGGTACATTAAACCAAGACACTACAGGTTTAGCAGGAACAGCAACCGCATTAGCTACAGCAAGAACAATTCATGGTGTTAGCTTTGATGGAACAGCAAACATAGACCTAACAGAAGTTGTACAGGATACAGTAGGAGCTATGTTTAGTTCTAATACTGAATCAGGAATAACAGTAGCATACGAAGACTCTGATGGTACAATAGACTTAACAGTAGGAACGCTTAACCAAAATACAACAGGCTCTGCAGCTACATTAACAACTGCAAGAACAATTGGTGGAGTAAGCTTTGATGGTTCAGCCAATATTACACCTACAACTTTGCAGCAGCTACATTCTCAGATGACGTAAATGTAGATAGTGGATTATTATTTGCAGATGTCAGTACAAATAGAGTAGGTATTAATCAAGCATCTCCTGATGTCTCATTAGACTTAGGTGCAAACACAGATGCTGTTCACATGCCTACAGGTAATACAGCACAAAGACCCGGAAGTCCTGCAGCAGGTTACTTTAGATATAACTCAGAGACTGCTAAGTTTGAAGGCTACACAAGTGAGTGGGGTTCAATAGCAGGTGGTGGTTCAGGTACAAACATGGATACCAACATCTTTGCAGGTGATGGAAGCGATACAACCTTTACACTTTCTACAGCACCAGATACTGAACAAAACTTAATGGTCTTTATTGATGGTGTATTCCAAGCACATGACAGTTATTCAGTTCAGGAACAACATTAACATTTAGTACAGCTCCTGCTAATGGTAGAGTTATTACAGCTTACCATAGCACAACAACAGTTGGTGGTTCAAACAATACTATCAATACAATGACTGGTGACAATAGTGATACAACATTGACACTATCTGTTGCACCAGTACACGAGAACAACGTACAGGTTTATTTTGATGGAGTATATCAAAGCAAATCTAACTATGCAATCTCTGGAACTACACTAACATTCTCTACTGCTCCTCCTACAGGTGTGCTAGTAGAAGCAATTACAAATACAAATACTTCAAGCACTACAGCTAATCAATTACTTGATGCTGATGGTGACACAATGATTCAGGTTGAAGAAAGCTCTGATGAAGATAAGATACGTTTTGATACTG
>UEXL01000323.1_pt1 | contig 11854 bp, 25 predicted proteins | sample 1796671 | NCBI WGS metagenome assembly UEXL01 (sample SAMEA4772471, study PRJEB27181) | metagenome
AGATCCTCCTTGATCTGAAGTATCTGTATTGTAGTTATTTAAAGGATCTTGAAGACATCTAATTGTAGCCCCTGCAGTGTGGGTTGTAGCCGTAGAAGAAAAAAGAACCTCTTACAACACCTGTTAATTCATTGTCGGCTATTTCAGTTACATTTATAGTTCCACCCATTCCAGAATGAATATTACATTTATAATACAAAGTTGCTGGAGCCGAACTGTCTACAGTGATTCTTGTGTAAGCACCACTTGTTCCTGGAGTACCTACAATCGTAACATTAGTTGTATACTCAGTGCCATCAAGACTAGTTGCTAATCTTAAAGGATGTCCAGAATTACTAGAATCAGATTGACTAAAAGTATATGTTCCTGTTTTTGTAAAACTTAAAGTATCTTGTTGAACATTATCAATAAAATATTTATTTCCAGAACCAGTGCTTTCAACTCTAACTGCATAAGTTCTTTCTATATTTGAAGGTGCACCAAATCCTGTGTAAGCTATTAGTTCTGCTGCAATAATAACTGCGTTCATAGGAGTTCCTCCTGAAAAAAAAAAATCAACGCTACCTGGAGTTCTTGGACTATTTATTTCAAACCCAGTTAAACTGGTTAAAATAATACCTGTAGTTTGAGTTGCATCAATGTTTGATACTAACGTAGTTGTAGTATTTGTAAAAATTCCTGGAGTAATTTTGTGTCCTGAAGCATCACAAATTTGAGCTCCACTAAGTCCATCAATTGCAGCTATGTTATTAAACACACCTGCTATTCCTGGGGTCCTCTAAATCTTACATAACTAGAATGTTGTCTACCATGATTTTCTTCAAAAACATTTACAACAGCACTACCAGTAGCAAAACTTTTAATTGGATTAAAACTTAAAAACCTTAACGCATTTGATGGTGGTTGTTGTGGACGAGTGGTAGGTAAAGCAGTTGGGTCAGCGTGACTTGGTTTAGGATCTAGTTGTGGTTGTTTAGATTCAAATTCAGAAAAATGTACAAACAATCCATTCCATTGTGTAACCATTTCATTCCATGGAAATGCTTGGCCACTGATATCAGATATTGCTAGTGAATATTTTCCTTGTGCAAATCGAGCCATTATTAAATACTAGGATAGTACGACTTAGGTGTAATATAAGTACTATTACTCGAACCATCCGCTGCCTCCGCTCTTAATAATTCATCTTCGTATAAAAGTTTTAAATTTTGAGTTCTCTCTGGAGAATATTTTAAACTTAAGTAATAAGCTAATCCTGCACACATACATGGAATATAAAAATAAGGAACATCTGCTGCATTAGTGTAAGAACCTGCATCCTCTATTCTACTCATGTAATAAAATTGAATTCTGTCACCAGCTTGACTAGCACTTGGTGTTGTGTATAGAGTTATTGTAACTCTATCTATAAATCTTTGAACCCAATATTGTGAAGGTTGCCCTTGCGCTAATTTATTAGATAATGCTGAGTAAGTAGATCTTGATATTTTAGTTAAAGGACTATCAGATTGACTTGTTGTACCTGCACTACTTCTATAAGAAGCTTCAAAAATATCATCCGTGCCATATAAGCTGCACCCGCACTATTTAATAAAGTTGAAGTACCGTCCCCGCTAGATCGGTAACCAATGTATTCATTAGTTCCTGCAACTAGTGTCAAGTATCCATCAGCTATTTCCCAAAGGTGTATACCTCTGTTAGCCCATTCTTGAAAAAGAATATTTAATGATCTTCTAGCAGTTTTTAACTGGTAACCAGCAACCCCTCTTATACCAATTCTTTCGTAAGCTTCTTCAATAATATCATCTATTGCAAAAGTTTTACCAAAGGTCGATGTACCAGAAGTAGTGTTAGCCATGTTACGCTCCTGTGATAGTTAATGTAACGCTTCCGTCAGTTCCTGTTGTTTGTGATAATGTTGCACAAACTCCATCTTTAAACAAAATTCCAGAACCTGGAACGTACACTGCTAATCCTTCAGTATCGTATTTAAATGTTGCTTTTAAATTACCTGCTGCAGCCCCACCTGTTGTAGCTGAGTCATGTAAAAGTAAAACAGAACCTGCTTCACCTCTACCTTGAATAGAAGTAACTCTAGCTCTACCAGCTCTCAACAAAGTTATAGTACCAGTATCTTTTTGTAAGGTTGTTTGATCGCTTGAAAATGATCCTCCGCCTGCCATAATTTTTCTCCTTAAATTTATGTGTGGGCCGAAGCCCACACTAATTAATTATTATAAATCTACTGCGTCTTGAACAGAATTATTTTGTATGTACATAACAGTAACTGTTGCTGCACCAGTTGTACCATCTCCATTAGCACCTGTAAAATCAGCAAGAACTTGTATGTCAGTTGTGCCAACATTAGTTGCTTCTGTATCTAAAGTACCGTGAGTAGTTGCTAAAGCTTTAACATTAGCTGTAGCTATAAATGCATCTGCATCTGCTACTGTTCCCACTGAAATAGTTGCTGCACCACCATCATTATTCACTGTAGTTACGTTAAGAATAACGTCTACTATTTGTGAATTTGCTGGAACTACTGCGCAAACTTGATTTAAATGTGAAGCACCAATAATATCAACTTTTACTGATTGAGACATTACAACTTGTCCAACATTAGCAATGTTAGATCCAAGTGTTGTACCTGTTGTGTTTGAAATCGTTCCCGCTCTTACCGGTCCCGAAAATGTAGTATTTGCCATATTATATTCCTCCTAGAATATCTGAATACTGTCCCTAGGGTTGTCGACTATACGCGTCAGCATTCATCATTGTTAAATATATAGTGTGTTTTTTATATACTAGTTTTTAGTAGAGTGCAAGAGAGCCTGTAATGTGGAGTGAATTTCAACGATGTAGCTTTTTATTAAGTAGCTACAGAAACTTGTGGAGCAGCACCTTCAACAGTATTCTGTCTGTGAGCAATAGCTGCTTCTTCCAGCTTGATCTCAGTAATGACTTGTTTAACTTTGTCATCAATTCTGACCATTTCAAGAGTATATCTATTATTGTCAATATGCTCCTGTTCCCACTTCAACTCCAAGGACCTTTTTTGTTTGTATAGGTCTTGTATCATCAATAACCTCCTCATAAGTTATTCGATTTATCTCGTTATTATAGTTGTTTCCGAGATACTCCCATTTTATACTTTTTTCTCCTAGCTTGTCAAGTATAGCTTTTTCAACACTTTCAGCTGTATCCTCAACATGTTCAATATTAAATTTAGCATGATGGTCGTAAGCCCAGATATTTATGAGAGTTTTTTTCATTTACACACCTTTATATGTAAAAAAGAGGCCGTTTTTAGGCGGCCTCTAATTAATTAGTTATTAAGCACCTGCAACGCCGTAGATACCTCTATAGTCAGAAACTCCAAAAGAGTATCTTTCTCTAGCTTTGTATCTTACGTTACCAGTTGAGAAGTCACCTTCCATTTTAGTTTGGATAGGTAGTCTCTCAAAGTACTTCATTCCGTTAGGAACATCAGTAATGATGTAGTAAGAATCAGGATCAGTAAGATAATGATTTACTCTGTAACCTTCAGGAACCATTCCCATGTTTTTCAGTGCATTGATATCATTATCAGCTGTTCCAACTCTTCCTTGAGACTTTAACAATCTCTCAGCGTTAAATTGATTTTCAGAAGGAACAATCATTTTCATTCCTCTAGCTGCAATTTTTAAACCTCTTTCATCAGTCATTCCAGCAATGTCAATCATCGCTTGTTCTAATGAAGTTTCGTTTAAATCCGCTGGTGTAGTAAGCGTGTTAGAAACGTTAACTGAGATCGTTGGGTGAGCTGTGTTGAATAAAGAAACGCCATCACCTGAATCAAAGTTATCCACAAGTGGTAAACCTTGGTTAAGTGGTGTAGCTGCTTTAATCTGTTTAGCGTTTGCCATAGATCTAGCTAAAGCTTTTGTATATCTAGACGCAAGTCTATCATACAAGTTGTCTTCCATTGCTTCTTCAGTTAAAGCGAATGCAAGAGCCACAGTTTCATTTGTGTATCTTGCAGTGTATGTTTCTTGTGCGTTGTCAAATGCAACTGCAGAACCTTCAGGTTTTACATAAGCATTAGCAAAGCCAGATAACATCACTTCTTCTTCAAAAGCTCTGTCTGATGTTTCTTTTTGCATAAATTTCTTCATGCTCAGAATCATATCTTTTATACTCAAGGCCGAACAAGGCGTTTAAACCTGGCTCAAGCTCTTTTACGAGTTGTTGTCGTGATATAGCCATAATTTATACTCCTTATACCCCGGCCGTAGCAGGAGCCAAAATGTGCTCAGATAATTGTACTCTCCAATTTACATTGGCAGAAGTAAGATCTGAGTTTTTTGGATCTCTTGACGGTCCGATTATTTTTAGTTGTTTTAGTGCTGCACTAATATCAGAATCATCTAATTCCATACTAGATACACCATTTAATGTACTCCCATTTGCGTTTCCAACAGTATCTGCTGATGAAAAAACATCTGCTTGTGCTGAAGCACCAGCATTATCTGATTGTACTTCGAACATTTGCATTGGAGAGTCGTACACAAAACATTCAATTGCACCACTATTTGCTGGAGTAATTCCACCAGGATAGAAGTTTTTGAACGTAGGTTTTTGTGTTGTTGGGTCATCATAGAAACATCCCCAAAATGCGCCAAGGTTAGCACCATCGCCGTCTGCGGCTAGATCTGCATAACCTCCAGCTACAGCCTTAACGACTGTACCTTGAAATATTACCGATGCATCACCAGGTACTATATTATATTGACTCATTCCAGTGGAATCATCTTGCTGTCCAACAGTTTTTAACGGTCTAAGACCGAAAGCTGCGTCTTGGTTAGCCATAATTGTTTCCTCTGTTCTTTAGTAGTTATTTCTAACTACAGGTTAATTTAAATTCGTTGGGTCGTAATTGTTAAAAAACTTTTACTTACCACCGAAAGATTTGCTAGAGCGACTATCATAACTGATAGGCATGCTCGGGTGCTGATCCCTTAGCAGATCGGTTTTAACGGCATCGTCATTATCTTTAGCTTTATCGCTATAATATTTTTGACGTGCTTTGGCGATCTCTATTGGTATTCTGGCCAGCAACAGACCTCCTACTCCGATGACACCTTTGTATTTGCCGTCTTCAACAATTGGATAATTAGAATCTTTGTACTCTTCCGCACGAACTAAAGCATATCCTGATCTTAATTTACCAGTAATGTTTTTGTTGTCGTCAAAGCCTAAGCTTTCTGATCTTATCCATCTATGATGAAATCCATCCGGCGCAGGTGGAGCATCTAAAGATGAGGGTGGTGTCCATACAACTTCATTCGCTGTAGCGTTTCTGTCTTCGGACGCACGGGAGTCTCTTACTACTTCTTCTGTAACCTCCGTTTTAATTTCTTCAGTTACTTTAGTTTCATTATTTTTCATATGCGTTTTACTCCTCTATGTTTATTTGTTTAGCATATTCTTCAAGTGGCACATTCAATTTTTTAGCAATTGCTACCTGTGATGATGTGAGAGTCACAGTTCTGCGACCAGCTCTATTTACTCCTCGAGTAGCAGAAGCTACTGTTTGAGTGGGCTTAGTCGGTTGTTCTGTTACCTTATCAAATTTATGGGGGAATTCAAGCTTTATTCTTCTATCTAATTCCACATAATAATCATTAGATTGGGGATCGTAACCTTCTTCTTCTACTAACTTTTTATGTAAACTAAAAGCTGTATAAGTCATAGGTTCATCTTTTCCAAACCAAGCATTATTATCTGCCCATTCCGTTGCTCTTGCATCGGGTTTTGGTAAGTCCGGTTCTTGTCGAATAATTGGTTGTTTTAATGGTACTTTTACATTCTGTTCTTGATCAGCTTGTTTAACTTTCATTTCAGCTAATCTAGCTTCTTCATAACCTAATTTAGCAATTTCTTTTGAAGCTTCTACTTCTGCTTTTAAGTCATTATTTTCTCTTGCAGTAGCTAGTTTAGATTGAGCTGCTTCAATTCCAGAAACAATTCTGTTTTCCATTTCTGAAACAAAACCTTTATCTATTTTTGCTAATCTATCTTTAAGAGATTTTTGTTCTGTGTTAACAGACTTTGCGTATTTTGTAGCTTCGTCTCTTTGACGTTCTGCTTCACGCATTCTTTTTAGTAAGCTTAGCTATTCTTTTTTTAACGCCTTCGCTATACTCTTCTAATTCTGCTTTAGGTTCTTCTTTTTTTGGCTCTTCTGTTTTTTCAGTAATTAGTTCTGCTGGTTTTTCTTCTACTGGTGGTGTTTCTTTTATTTCTACTTCACCTTCAGGTTTAACCTCTGGAACTACTACTTCTGGTACTACATTTTCTTCAGGTAAAGTTACTTCTGCACCTGGACCATCTGTAGGTAAATCAATGATCTTATCATTTTCAGTTGGCATAGTTATCTCCTATGTTTGTTGGTTTAATATTCATGCAAGATATCCTCTGGATTCTCGATTGTTGCTAAAACTTCGTCATCGTTTAGCAGACGTATTTCACCACCTTGTATTTTTATTCTTGAACCTGCGTAACGTGCAAACATTACCCAATCTCCTTTTTTACACCAAGGGCCAGAGTTCTCAAATCTCTTTCCTTTGTATGCTTCTGGTCCAACAGCTAAAACATTACCACACTGAGAACCAACTTGTTGTTTCTCTAATGTTGAATCGTTCATAATAATTCCACCCTTAGTTTTTTCTTTCATTTTAAAAGGTAAAACTAAAAGTCTCCAACCTGTAGGCATTGGAAGTTTTGTTGATTCTTCTGTTACTTCTTTTTCTGGTTCTGATTTTTTTTTAAACCGACTAATGATGTATCTGGGATACTAATTTTCGGTGTTGAGTTTAACGACTGTTCCTTCATTTTCATCTTGCTCCTTATTTTCAAGCAGGTTAGAGATTTCCTGATTTATTTGTTGATATGCTTTTAACTGTCCTACCATATATTGATATTTATCCCAATTGTCAACTTCACCATTGATTAAAATATCTGACACACTATCAGACAATTCTGTTACTTCTTTTTTTAACTTATAGACTATTTGCATTCCGTCCATTGTTTAACCTTTCCTAATTGGTATACCACCACTTGGATAACCAAATTTATTGTTTCCCATTACAGGAGAATAACCAGCAGCTTTTGATAAACCACCATCAGCCATTTCTTTTTTAGGTACACAATTAGGTACCTTTTTTTTACCCTTTTTTTTCATTCCTTTTTGAGTGTATCCGTGCCAACAAGCCATTATTTTTTACCACCATTGTTACTGAAAATTTGTGTTCCCTTAATGCCATAGATGCTCGCTACGACAAGAATCCATAAATTTGTAAACCAGCTCGGGAGTGCTGCAAAATGTTCGAAGAACACATTTACTTTTGTCATTGCGTCTGGATCATCTGACCAAACTGAAAATGCAAGTACCGATATGGGCAATGTAAGCACCACGAGAACTGCCTCGTCCTTATAATCGTTTTGCCTAGCTTCTAAAAGTTTTCCTTGGTAAGCTTCCTTACCTTCGGCCATTTTTGTAGCATGCATTAACTGTGCATCCGACATAGCCATTTTAGTTCTTTGCTTGTTAGCGTAAATTTTTGATCCAGCAGAAACTGCTAATTTAATAGCACTTAACCACATAACCTAATACCAAGTAGCTTTAACTGGTTTTTATCTTAAAGCTTTAGTTCCTCTAACATTTACTGTTTGAGACTCTTGAGAATTAGTGGCTTCAATTTCAGATCCACCTGTAGCAGAACCATCTTTGTTTATTCCTGGTCCTACAGTAACTTTTGGTTCTTCACAATATCCAGAACCGATTGTCCAATCTTTTGACATTATACTAATCCTCCTCCTCTAAAAGCTTTTCCTAAACCACGAGTTGACATTCCGCCACCTTTTAGTTCTTTAACAATTCTTTTCTTTTCAGCTTTTAAATTTTTTTTACCTTTTTTAGTAAACGCTTTTTCTGAATCAACTCTTCCAAGTTCTTCCAGTCTGTTCATTCTTCTAGTGTTAGCCATAATTATTTATCCATTGTTGATACAGAAGAATAAGCTCTGTTACCAGATGCTTTTTCCATACCTTTAGATTCATCTCTTCTAGCTTTTAGACTTTGCGATTTAGCTCCGTTTCTAGCACCTAGGGACTCGTCTAATCTGTCATTGTAACCTTGTTTCTTAGATGACCCATCTTTACTACCGTATGGGAATCTTTCTGAATAAGGTCTTGATCCAAAATCATTTCTCATAATGTTTTCTCCTATTACTGTGTTTTTACTCTAAATAAATTTGCAAGTCCACCACTATTTAATTTCAATTCTTCCTTTGTTTTAGGCAAAGATGCCAGTTCTACCGTTTCATTATCTTGTATAATACCATCTTCTACTAACCCTTTTCTTTTAATTGATTAGCTCTAATTTTATCAAGGGCACTCATAAGATCAATTTGCCCTGTAGCAACATCTTCATTTACCTCACCTGTAATTAAATTTACAGGTGTATCATTATCATCATTTTCATCTGGTCCTCCTTGCCAAAATTCTGGATATTCGTCAGGATCATAAAAACCTAAATCAGAACCAGGTACTTATTTTACTTATCTTTTCCAAATTAATATTTCTACTAGGATATTGTCTAAATAAAGGTCCTATAATAGGTATTGATCTATAAGTTTGTGGTAATAAATTTTCAATATTGTATGAAGACAAAAGCCCTGTGTTGTCAGCAATGTATTTATCTAAATTATCGTAATATGCTTTTGTTGTTGGATCAACCCATGCTGCAGGTCTTTTACCTTTTGACATTTTTAATTTTTTTTCTTTCATCAAAACAGCATTTGAATCTACAACAATATCTCCTCCTGTTGTTGGGTCTTTTACAATTTTTTTACCAACCATATCTATGATTGGATCTTTGTAAGTGTCTCCACCATCATCACTGCTAGTAGTTACTTCTTCTCCATAATATCCAGAACCAACATCAAATCTTGAATGACCTTGATCAGAGCTTTCGTTATTATTACTAGTAGTATTATTGCTTGTTTGAGATGTTGAATTATCTTGAGGACTGTCTCCACCTTCGCCGCCAGTATCTCCTGGACCTGCTGTTTTACCAGCTTAACCACCAAATCTCTTGGCCACCTTCAGCTAGCATACCACCCCACCATTTCCATCACTATCACCCCAACCATTACTCATTCACCTGGTCCTTTATTAGGTGTACCATTCTAATGAATTATGTAAATCTTTTTTAAGAAGTAAATCTTTTTCTGCTTTTGTAATATAAGCTAATTCTGTTTCTGGGTGATCTGGACTAGATTTCCATTTAACGGGAACATCACTTACTGTGTCTGTTTTGCCTAAGTAATTTCTAACTCCTCCTTGCATTGCAAAACCACCATTAGCTGCTGCCATAATACCTTGTGGTTCTTCTTTAGCAAATAAAGTTGTTAAGGCTTGATCATTATTTAATGCATCAGTTTCTGAAAACAAATTCAACATTGGATCTGCTGTTTGTTCTACATCTTCTGTAGGTGCTTCACTTGTTTGTGTAGACATTTCTAAAGTATATTTTTCTAAATACTCATCATGCTTTTCATTCATTGATGCTGCATCAGGATTAGTTTCATAAACTTTTTTCCAAGCGTCATAAAACGGATCATCACCATCTGCTAGTCTTTTTCTAAACATAGAAGCAACACCACCCATATTATAATCTTTAGCAAATTTTTTTGCTACCTCGGGTTCGTTAGCAAATAAATATCTTCTTTGTTTTTCTGATTTGAATGGCATTAGCACTTCCACTTTCGAAGTGATTTATTTATTCTTGAATCTGGATCGTTAGCTGTTTTAGCTGACGTTAATTTTTTCTTCATCCCACGCATCCGAGCACAGAAGGATTTTTTTCTTGATCCACCCTCGGGTTGGGGAGCTTTTAGATTTGATCCTGGATTAGCTTTGTTGTAGCTATCTCGTCCCTTTTGATTCAGTCCTCCAGATTCTGACTTACCTTCTTTTCTAGTCCAAGCTGGTGAGCCTCCTCTTTTAAACTGCTGTCTAACAGCACCCATTCCACGAGTAGTTATCATTACGTTTTCTTAGCCGTCTTAGCACTGTTCACAAATGCTTTTTTTGTTGGTGCACCTTTAGCTCCAGGTTTTCTCATTTTTTCTCCACTACCTGCAGCGATTCTCTTACGCTTTGCGTGAATGTTATCATATAAGCCACGTTGTTTTGCCATATTAACTCCTTGGTCCTTTTAAGATTCTTACATCTTGTTGTTTCATTTTATCATTTTTCATTTTAGCTCTATTGGACATTTTCTGTTTTTCAATAGAGGTCGCTGCTCTTAGAATAGCAAGATCTTCCTGCTGTTCCATCTTATCTTCTTGAAGATTCTGATTCATTAAAGTTTTCATTTTATCTAAGTTTAATCTAGCATCATCTTCTTTTTGTTTTCTCATATTGTCTTGTGCCTTAAGATCAAGCTCTCTTGCTCTTAATTTTACAAGTGGGTCATTACCTAAAATGCCGATTGCTTCTTTTTGCTCTTTAACAAAGTCTTCGGTCATCTCTGCAATCAAAACAGCCTTACGAGATTCTATTTCTAACTCTAATTGCTGTTGTTGTTGCTGCATTTGTTGTTGCATTTGCGGATTAGACTGCATTTGCATCTGCATTTGAGGATCTTGTTGCATTTGTTGTGCCATTTGTTGTGCTTGTGCAATTTTATCTCTAAATTCTAGCTGAACTTGCTCATCTGCCATCAAATTTATGTGTTCAAAGATGTTTTTCTAATGAAGCCATAACAACAGGGTTATTTTGCAACATTACTAGCCATAAAGTTTAAATGCGTTGTAATATGCGCTTGATGGTCTTGTCCTTTGAAAGCTTGGAAAGGTTTTCCAGCTATTGCATCAATATTTTCTAGTGCAGGGTCTATTGGAGCTAGGTTTTGCGGTGGTGGTAAGATTTGATCAATATTTTTACACCAATTGCTTCATACATGTCTCTGTACGCTTCATACAAGTTATGCATTTGTGGATTTGACTGTGCAAGTTGTAATTCTGTTTGTGCAATAGATATTCTTTGCGATTGAGAAAATATATTTGGATCTGCAACAGGTAAAATATCTACCTTGTCATCAAAGTCTGCAACTTTAATATTTTTGTCCACCAACTACATCATAAGGATATTCTGGTGGTAAATAAGTTTTAAAAACATCTGCTAATAATTAAATTCATTTTTCATCGCCACATACAATCTTTTATGTATGGCTGACATGACTCTTGAACCACGTTCTAAAAGAGCTATAGTCGTTCCAACAGCTGCCTGTTGGTTGCCGTCACCGACTTGCATGTCAGCAATGGCGGCAAATCTTTGCCCTGCCGAACACAATACCCATCAACTGTAATAAAGTCTGTGATGGTTCTTTAAATGGTAAAGGCATAAATGCATCTTTTATATTTCCACCAGGTGCATCTACATCTCTGAATTCACCAGGTTGAATTGACTGGGCATCATCTCTAACTCTGATTCCTCTTTGTTTAAATCCTGCTGGTAAGTTACTTAATGTACCTGCATCAATAATTGTCTTAGGGCAGTAGTTGCCGTTCTAGACAAACCACCGATCATATGTATTAATCCAAAACCATAAAAACCTAAACCTGGCAAAAATTTAAAATGCACAAAGTATTGAGTTTTATTTTTCTTTGGATCGTCTACCTTATAGTTTCTTCTTATAGATAAAACTTTTCTTGAGCCATTATCTATGGTTACGATGTAAGGAACTTTTATACCTGTTGGTATTCCATCCTCACCTCTATCTTCAAAACCTTCTAAATCTAAATCA
>UEXL01001385.1_pt1 | contig 11834 bp, 20 predicted proteins | sample 1796671 | NCBI WGS metagenome assembly UEXL01 (sample SAMEA4772471, study PRJEB27181) | metagenome
AACCCCGGCTCCAAGTTAAAAACTGCTGTGACAGGGAAGGTTAAGAAGGGGAGCAAGGACGCAAAGCGGCGCAAGTCTTTCTGCGCTCGTTCCGCTGGACAGATGAAGAAGTTTCCTAAAGCCGCTAAAGATCCTAACAGTAGATTAAGGCAAGCAAGAAAACGGTGGAAATGTTAAATGGCTATTTCTCGTTCCCAGATGGGCAGTCAACTAACAGGCAACAGAACCTCTACAGGTGATGATGCTAAAGACCTTGACATTATTCGTTTTGGCAAAGGTGGCAAGACGAAGAAGAAATCTAAAAGTCGTTAATGAAGCTGGCAATTACACCCAACCAGAGAAGAGAAAGCGTATATTTAATCGCATAAAGGCTGGTGGCAAGGGCGGCAAACCGGGTCAATGGTCAGCAAGAAAAGCGCAAATGTTGGCGAAGGCTTATAAAAAAGCAGGTGGGGCTATAGAGGTTAATGGCGCTCAAGAAGTCACAGAAGAGCTTGAAGTCTTGGACAAAGCAGAAGTGGCGAACAAAGTCTGGCAAGCCATCGACGCAAGGGAGCAAGGCTACAGGCGAGCGATATCTTCCTGAGAAGGCTATCAAGTCTTTGACCTCTGCGGAGTACGCCGCTACTACAAAGAAGAAACGCGAGGCCACCAAGAAGGGCAAGCAGGTTGCCAAGCAGCCTAAAAAATTGCAAAGAAAACCAAACGGTTTAGGAGCGTAGTGACATAATGGCTGTAGTAACCCCAGACATGCCAGAGATCTTTGAGGAAGCCTTTGAAAGGGCTGGCCTTGAGATGCGTACTGGATACGATCTTAAAACCGCACGAAGAAGTTTAAATCTTTTAACATTGGAGTGGCAGAACCGTGGTCTTAATCTCTTCACTATTGAAGCGGGTACGCTCGCTGTTACAGCGGGTACGGCAACGTATACCCTTCCTACGGACACAATCGACATCATCGAACATCAAATTCGTACTGGAACGGGCACAAACCAAATCGACACGGCGCTCGAAAGGGTCAGTGTCGCAACCTACGCGCAGCAAACAAACAAAAACACGCAAGGTAGGCCGACCCAAATCTACGTCCAAAGGCTCCCAACGGAAACAAAAGTAACTCTTTGGCCCGTGCCTAATAATACAACGACCTATGAAATAGCGTATCATAGGCTAAAAGGTATTGATGGTCTGTCATCTGGAGTCGGGGCAGCGATATCTTCTGTACCGCCTCGATTTGTGCCCTGCTTGGTGGCTGGTATGGCTTACTACATCGCCATGAAAAAGAATCCTCAGATGGCTGCTAATTTAAAGCAAGAGTATGAGTTCCAATTCCAGCTTGCTGCTGGTGAGGATGAAGAGACAGCATCAATTAAGTTCGTTCCATTCAACACATTTATGATGGGTGCGTGATGAGTTACGCTAGGGGCAAATACGCTTTTGGTTACTGCGATAAGACAGGGTTCAGATATCCTTTGGCAGATCTTGTGCCTGAGTTTAACAATGGCGTGAAGACTGGATTTCTGGTTGGGCGTGATGTTGTTGACCCAGATCAGCCACAAAACTTCTTGGGCAGAGTTAAAATAAATGATCCTCAGTCTTTGAGGAACCCAAGACCAGATACATCTTTAGAGGAGAGTCGTGGTCTGTTTGGGTTTAATCCTGTTTGGAACGATCTTCAGTTTATGCAGCTGAAGTTGGTACTGTTACTATCAACATAACTTAGGAGTAAAAGCGATGATGAAGAAAAAAGGCTATGCTAAAGGCGGCGTTACTAAGAAGATGGCTGGCGGCGCAATGAAAAAAAAAAGCCTGTGGCAATGAAGTCAGGTGGCAAGATGCCTATGGTCAAAAAGAATGGGAAGAGTGTCCCAGCATTTGCGGCTGATGGTGTAGGCAAAATGAAAAAGGGTGGCGTTACAAGAAGATGATGGGTGGCGCTATGATGAAAAAGGAAAAAGGTTACGCCAAAGGCGGTAAGACTAAAAAGTAAAGTCAACTTGGGGGGATAGATTGGCTTATTTGCAGAGTAACATACCGCACTTCAAGTGTTGGGTTCGCCGTGAGTATACTCACAACCATGAACAATACCACGGCGAGTTCTTACATGCGATGGCAATAGCGGTAACGACAATGCCAAATAGATGCTTGAGCTTTCAAGTTATCTTTACGGGATGCGAGGCTGATGAAGAAGGAGATGAGAATGTACACGGTGGCGCAATGTGGGCGAGAATGCCTATAACCGCTCTTGTAGCCGATGAGCCGCTCAATGAGTGGCCTTCTGCTATGGCTGTGCATGATGCCCAGCCTTGGGACTGTTCGTCCTACAACCACGCTGTGTACGTCTTAGACAGGGCAACACCATGCCCTTGGTTGGCAAAGATAGATGGTAATATGTACCCTGCAAAGTATATGTTCACTGTTGATTACTCTGAAGGTGAGATAGCGGATGACCCAGCGCAGCATAAGCAAAGTCATGTTATGCAGCTTCTAGATGCTGGAGAATGGACTGGTAATGTGGTGGCACTGCCTAACAATCGTGTAAGGGTTACTCACCCTGCGTGGTTTGAGACTGGCACTGGTGCCCCAGACTTCAAGCCATCTCAACATATACACTATTCAAAATCCGATTTAGACTATACTATGGATGTCAACAAAATATTCGATAACCTGTACCAAGAGGAATAAGTTCAAATGAACTATTCAGAACTGACGCAAGCGATCAAAGACTATACGGAGAACACAGAGAGTACCTTTGTGACCAATATTCCTAACTTTGTGCGTCAGGCTGAAGAGCGGATCTTTAGGGATATCACTATTCCAGAGCTACGCAGGAACGTCACAGGTAATGTAAACGCTGGCAATAAGTATGTTGCGAGGCCTGATGACTTTCTAGCCACGTTCTCCTTGGCTATTATCAATGGTACAACGTACACTTACCTTTTGGACAAAGAGGTAAACTTTGTGCGGGAAGCCTACCCTGATACCACGGTGCAGGGACTGCCACAGTATTATGCAATATTTGATGGGGATACCGCTACAGGTAATGGCAACTTCTTGCTTGGCCCTACGCCTGATGCAGCATACGACTTGGAGTTGCATTACTACTATGATCCACCTTCCATTGTTACTGCCAGCACATCTTGGCTTGGAGACAATGCAGAAGCGACATTGCTTTACGGATCTCTTATAGAGGCGTATACGTTCATGAAGGGCGAAGGTGATATGGTTCAGTTGTATAATGAAAGATATTCATCAGCCCTTATCAATATGGCTTCTTTGGGGCTAAGTTGAGAACTGATACATACAGGCAACCTGCCGCGTAGGAGATAAGGTATGGCAATAATTCAAACAACATGTACGTCTTTTAAGCTTCAGCTTTTACAGGCAGAGCATGATTTTGATGCACATACGTTCAAGATAGCTTTGTATTCTAGCACGGCATCTTTGGGTGCGGATACGACTGTTTATAGTACAGCAAACGAAATAACCAATACAACTGGAACGGCATATACTGCGGGGGGCAAGCCGTTGACAGTGACATCTACATTTCCAAAGACCTCTGGCACAACCGCTATTGTGGACTTTGATAATATTTCATGGACTGACGCAAGCTTTACAGCAAGGGGGGCGCTGATCTATAACGCGAGTGCTTCCAATAAAGCGGTTGCTGTGTTAGACTTTGGAAGCGACAGGGTTGCTAGTGATAGTACCTTTGAAATACAATTCCCCGTAGCGGATGCCACATCTGCTATAATTCGCATAGCATGATAGGAGTTATCTAAATGGCGAGCTTTAACAAAGTAAACGATTTTGTGGTAAACGCAGTCCACAATATGGATCTAGCAAGCGACCAGCTTGCGGTGGCCTTAACAAATACTGCGCCGGGAAGTGAATCAAGCAACCCAACCGCAGATGGTAACGGTATTGTTGGCAATCTTACACAGATTAGCTACAGCAATGTGTCTTCTCGCAACCTGACTACAAGCGCATCATCACAGTCTGGCGGTGTATATAAGCTGGTTGTTGCAGATCTTACGCTCACTGCCTCTGGTACTGTTGGCCCATTCCGTTACATCTATATCTTTGATGATACGGTTCTTCTCCAGCAGATCCAATCATTGGGTACTATGACTATGGCACTTCATTGACGCTGAACAACGGTGATACTTTCACCTTAGACTTCAGCCCAAGCAACGGTGTCATCCAACTAACATAAGGCAGTATCATGGCGAAGCTCTTTAACAGAGCCAAGATGACAACCAGTACCACGGGTACTGGCACAATCACACTTGGCAGTGCGTCTACGGGGTTTCAGAGTTTCGCGGATGCTGGGGTTAGTAACGGTGACGTAGTACAGTACGTCATTGAAGAGACAACTAACTTTGAAATAGGTACTGGTACATATACCGCTTCTGGCACAACCCTTACAAGGACTGTGCAAGAGAGTTCAAACTCAGATAACGCCATCAGCCTCGCGGGGAATGCTGTTGTCTTTATTAGTGCGGTAGCCAGTGACCTAAACATCTTGCAGAACGCAGGGTCTACCAAGGTTGCAGCTACATCTTCTGGTGCCACGGTTACGGGTAACTTGGCAGTTACGGGCACGGTTGATGGGCGTGATATCGCAACGGATGGTACAAAGTTAGATACCGTAGAAACAAATGCTGACGTTACTGATAGCGCAAATGTAGGATCTTCTCTTACAGGGTTTGCTACGGGCACAGACGCGGTTTCTTCTGACCTTATTCCTGTCTACGATGTAACAGCTTCTGCTTGGGAAAAGCAGACGATTGCCAATGCAGCTTTGCAGGACCGACTGGGCCTACTGGCCCCACGGGACCAACTGGCCCAACAGGACCAAACGGACCTACTGGTCCAAATGGTCCTCAAGGTCAAAAGGGCCAAAAGGGTGAGGTGGGTTCAACAGGTGGCACAGGGCCTACAGGCGGCACAGGGCCTACGGGTCCGACTGGTCAAAAGGGCCAGAAAGGCGAGGTTGGCAATACTGGTGGAACAGGTCCAACAGGCCCCACAGGACCGACTGGTCAAAAGGCCAGAAGGGTGAAGTAGGGAACACTGGCGGCACAGGCCTACTGGCCCTACAGGCCCAAATCCAACAGGCCCCACAGGCCGCACTGGTACAGGGCCTACAGGTCAGAAGGGCCAGAAGGGTGAAGTAGGAAGCACTGGGCCGACAGGAAACACTGGCCCCACAGGACCAACAGGATCACAAGGTCCGACAGGTGGCACAGGCCCTACAGGACAAAAAGGTCAGAAGGGCCAAACAGGGTCAACAGGTGGAACGGGACCAACGGGACCAACTGGCCCAACTGGCCCTACAGGCCCCACTGGACCGACTGTTGGTTCTTTTAATGGAGTATTCCAAAACACTAGCGGAAACCCTTTATGGGAAAACAAACAGGCAGTTACATCAAATTACACAATAACAAGCGCATACAATGCGATGTCAGCGGGGCCAATAACCGTCAACAGCGGCGTGACTGTTACCGTAAATAATGGACAAGCGTGGACGATAGTTTGATGTTTGATATGAAAATTTCATCTGACTTTGGTTTAAGTTGCGGTAATATTTCTATTTTCCCCCAGACAACTTGCTGAGCATGTCGAAGGCATAGATTTAGTAGATGGTCTACTTGTGATGGAAGGCGTTAAGTTTTTTAACGGAAAATCTGAAAAATTTATAATCGATAGAAATAATAACAAGCACCACCTCGAAACCCTAATGAGTGCTGCTTAATGAAGGTAATGATATTATGTCAAAACTAATACTAAACGGAACTAACGGTATTACTGCGTATGAAGCAGATAATACTACAGTATTATCAACTAAAAGTCTTTCTGAGCTTAATACTATAAAACCCATTGTTTTTAGATCTAGTTCATCTTTAGTAATATCAGGGAAGATGACTGGGGATGCTAGTCTTACTCCACCGGTTCTTAGGTATTCTGACGAAAATTCAACGGAACTGGTGGGAGTTGCTTTTGAGCATGTAGCTACAAATACTGAGAGTTTTACAGAGCCAGATAGTACCCATACACTGCCTACTGGTATTCAAGCTGGTGATTTGATTGTCATATGCTTGAACAGGCAATTATGTCAAGTCCTCAAGGATATGGAATTGACCTCAAAACGCCATCAGGCTGGACATCAGGCATGGGCGGTAATTTCAACTCTTGGTATTACAGGCCAAGCAATTACGAAGTAGCATATGCTTTTGTGAATTATAAAATTGCTGGCGCATCCGATAGTGGAACAAGTGTTTCTGGCTTTCAAAATGCTTCTCAAGGTGGTGGAACAGTACATGGGCTGCGAACTTGCTTTGTTTACAGGCCCACATTTTCTAATTCTGGTAATGTTTCGATTACTAAGAGCTTAGCAGGGAAAACTGGCGGTGGAAGCTCTTTCTCAGCATATACATCAAGCGTGACAGCAACTCCTTCATCTACCGTTGGCACGTTAGGGATTGCTCAGTATGCAAGCTCTGGTGCTAGTAATACAGCTACTTTGAGTGGAGCGGTTACTTCTTTTGAAACAACAAATACAACGGGTTATGGAAGTACTGGGCTTAGAACTTGTATAAGGGGTGCTTTCAATATTCTAGCAACAAGCTCTACTGTTACTCTAACTGGCTCTGCTAACACCACAGCGTGTGATGCGACAGGTATATGGATATTTACATTAAGTTAAGGAAGAAATTTATGACTATAAATGCCGCCACGGTTGAGGGCAGAAAAACACGAAATGCATTGCTTAGTGAAACAGATTGGTGGGCTGTATCAGATCGTACAATGACAGATGACCAAACAGCTTACCGTCAGGCTTTGCGTGATATTACCACCCATCAAGCATTGGCCCGTTTAAATGTAGCGTACCTAAACCAAGTTAATTTATTCATTGGGGGTGATAATGAGACAAAACTGGCAAATGTGGTCTGGCGGTTTATCCGATACAGACTTATCAACAATATTTACAGAGGCTTCAAAGCTTAATACGCAATCAGCAACGACTTTTAACAATGCAGACACAAGCGTAAGGTCAAGCGATGTTGCTTGGTTAAGCGGCAATAAGGCCGTTCAAGATATTCTTTGGAAGTATGTTAAAGCGGCAAACGAAAACGCCTTTCGCTGCCAAGTAGAAAATATATGCGACATTCAGTTTACAGAATATCACGCTACCAAGGGTGGTCATTACGATTGGCATATAGATGTAAACTGGAATGGTAACGAGGCGCGAGATAGAAAGTTAAGCGTTACAGTTCAGCTTTCAGACACAAACGAATATGAGGGCGGCGGCTTTGAGTTTATAGAATGTCAAACGCCAGATGCTTCTTCCCGTCTCAAGGGAACTGTTCTAGTTTTCCCAAGCTACTTGCAGCATAGAGTTTTGCCAATTACAAGCGGCACAAGGAAAAGCCTTGTTGCGTGGTTTGAAGGCCCAAGGTGGCAATAGTATATCAGATTTCTCTGCATGGATCTGCGTATGATGCACGGGGAAAAGACTGGAATACAGTAGAGAAGAGACGGGCTGTGTTAGAGATACACAGTGGCGTGATCCAATACTTGACAGGCCCCTGTTAGTTACGGAGTTTGGTTGCGCTGTTAGCCATCTCAGGGTTTGGGAAAAATAGCCGCTTCTAATCGCAATGGCATAATCCTTGAAGAGGATGCAGTCTATGAAAGTATTGATCCTAGCGCGGTTGATACTCTACTAAAAGAGCATGACAGCGTTTGGTTGGGATACCGCCTTAATACTCTTGGCTATTGGTATAATTGTCATGCTTACGCTATTAGACCAGAAACCGCCAAGAGATTGATAGAAGGCTACAAGGATGCTATCATCCCTGTAGATGAGTGGGTGCCTGCCAAGCTAAAAGTTCAATCGAACTTTTTCTTTACACCAGAGGTGGTGACGCAGATACCTAGAGAAGTTAGACCAAGCACGATTGAGGGGGAATCAATGCAGGTACATGTACTAACAGTTGGAACAGATCAAAGTAAAATGTGGGCTTTAGAACAGTCTGCAAAAGCGCACGGGATAACGTACTTAAATCTGGGTCGCCAAGTTACTTGGATGGGCGGCACAATGGAAGCTCAGGGTGGCGGTCAGAAGATTAACCTTGTACGCAACCACCTTGAATCTCTGCACGATGGGGATGTGGTGATATTTGTGGATGGGTACGATGTTATCATAAACGACACGCTGCCTACTATCCTAGAGAGATATGAGGACATGGGTGCGGATATCATATTCGCAGCAGAAAAGAATTGCTGGCCTGATCCGACAATGGCCTCACAATTTCCTTTGTCAACAATCTATAGGTATTTGAACAGTGGTGTTTACATGGGCAAAGTGGGTGCGCTTAAAGAGTTTCTTAATAGAGCAGTACCCAATGATTCTGACGATCAACTATGGATGCAGAAAAGATTCCTGTCATCTGACTGGCAATCTACGGCTTCTGTCAATTTGGATTATGAAGGCTACATTTTCCAATGCGATGACCATATTGATATTATCAACGGTCAACTAGCAAACGGCATGTGCTGCCCATGTATCTATCATGGGAATGGTGGAGATGACGCAAAGGTAAGATTTAAAAACCTTGCAGATAAATTTGGGTATGTAGAAGAGGCAGAGGTATTATCTCCTGCATATCATAAGGGCCTTGAGTACGAAGAGGTTGCGCCAGAAATACTGGTGACGGACTTTATGTCAGAGGCTCAGTGCCAAAGATACATTGAAGCATCAGAAAGCCTTGGTCGGTGGGGTGAGCTTGATGGTGATAAGTTTCCAGCGCAAGAGATAGTCTAAAAGAACTAGGCTATGGGACGAGATATCAGAACAATGGGCTGATAAGCTTAGTAAAATATGCGAGAAGCATTGGCACCCAGAAGCGTACCTTGGATTGCGTGATGCGTTTACTATGCGTTATTCTATGGACACACAGACAGAACTAGGGCTGCATACAGACGCATCTTTGTTTACGGGCAGTGTAAAGCTTAATGATGATTATACTGGAGCGGAGCTTGTTTTTCCCAGACAAGAGTTTACAAACAAGGATGTAAAAGTTGGGCAGTGCATTTTGTTTCCATCTATGGTAACACATGGACATAAGGTTCTGCCTTTGCGTGGGGGAAAGAAGTATAGCTTGACCATGTGGACCTGTCGATATGAGGGTGACTCAAACTAAAAACAATGTTAGTTTCTTGCTATGTTAGGTTACAGCCCCATAGCAGGTCTGCGTCGCGGTTCTGGACATGAGATATTATTGTTAGCCTAGATCATGGTTCTTTCTGTAACAGGTCAGGCGGCGGGAACTAACATAGCTATCAGTGAGGGCTTTGGAACTGGTAGTTTTGCTACAACGGGTCAGACAGTTACCCCAAATATAGCTATGAACGAGGACTTTGGAGCGGGTAGCTTTTCCGTTACGGGTCAGGCGGCACCTTTAAATGTTTCCGCTAGTCTTGCGACAGGTTCTTTTGCTGTATCAGGTCAAGAAAACAGTCTGATTGCTGGAAAAGGATTGCAAGCAGAAGCGGGTAGTTTTGCCGTAACAGGCCAAGACGTAACGCCAGTAATATCTGTAAGCGCAATCCTCAATCAAGGCAGCTTTGCCTAACAGGTCAGGATGCGTTTGGGCTTGTCGGAGAGATTTTTGAGGCGGGTGGTTTCAACTTAACGGGACAAACCGCTAACTTCCAAAAGGCTATGCGGTTGACCGCAGATCATGGCAGCTTTGCGGTCACAGGACAAACCTTAGACTTTGGTGTGCAGGTAAGCGCTATTCTAGGTCAAGGCTCCTTTGCTGCCAGCTTCCAAGATGTAAGCTCTAAGGTACCAGAGTTCTTGGCTTTGGCTCCTATGCTGTTACGGGTCAAGATGTAGATACTGCAATAGCATTGCGCGAGCAGCCTGACAGGGGATCATTTGCGGTTACAGGGCAAGCGGTAGGTACACCGATTGCAATGCGTGAAGAGTTGGCGCACGGAAGCTTTGCAACAACTGGTCAAAACTTAAACTTCCAGAAATCTATGAACGCAGAAGCGGGTAGCTTTGCTCTGACAGGATTTACGGCTAACAGAAAAGTTTCTGAAGTACTAGATCATGGTTCGTTTGCTGTCACTGGGCAAGCAATAAACTTTAAAAAGACTGCCAACCTTGAGGTAGGCAGCTTTGCAGTTACAGGACAGGATGTCACGACAAGATTTGAAGGCAGCGTTGCATTAGGTCAAGGTTCTATTGCCCTTACAGGTCAAGCCGCTACCCTGCGAAAAAGGATTTTGTCCTCAGATAGGGATCTTTCTCTTACAGGACAGAATGTTGACTTAGCTTTGGCGGTCAGTTTATCTTTAGACGTTGGTTCTTTTGCCTTAACAGGCTTTGATGCAAACGCTAAATTCACAGAAGCTTTAGATGTTGGGCAGTTCAGTGTTGCTGGACAGGATGTCACAATGAAGTTAGAAGCCGTAGAGGGAGTTTCAATAACCGTATTCATTGGGGGCGCTGCTGTTTACGGTCTAATACTACCCGACCAAGATCCAAATTTTGCAACGATAACTACCGCGCAAGATCCAGAATGGTCAACAGTAACACCGACACAAGATCCAACGTGGACCCTTGTTGCTTAAAATCGGAATAAAAGTATATTAAGTGCAATTGAACTTTTTAGATAGGCGCTCAGATGGCTACATATACAGACGCAAACGGCGTTAAACTAATAACTACAGGTGACGAGGCTGGTACATGGGGTTCTAGTACAAACGTCAACCTGCAAATCCTTGATCGTGCAGCTAACGGCTTTGAGTCTATCGCTCTAGTTCAACAGTTATACCTGACCTTTCTGCACAGCCTTCTTCTGCGGAAAATGGGCACTATAAAGCTATAAAGTTTACGGGGTCGCCCGGCGGTACATGTACTGTAACTTTGGCGCAAAATGATAAAGCCAGAATGTATATGTTCTAACTCTACAAACCAAGCGTTGATTATAACACAGGATTCTGGTGGAAATGTTACTCTTGAGGTTGGCAAAGGTTCTATTGTTCTTGCAGATGGTGCAGGATCTGGTGCGGCAGTAACCGATTTTACCGCTGCGGTGCAGAATGTAACAGATCTATCTAGCCCATTTAATGTTGGTGCTACTAGCGTTACAACATCTGGCGTAGAATTAAATTTACTGGACGGTTCAGCGGCGGGAACCGTTGTTAATAGCAAAGCTGTAATATACGGATCATCTGGCGAGGTAAACGCTACAACGCTACAGATAGCGGGCACATCTATCACAGCTACGGCTGCGGAGTTAAATTATGTGGATGGTGTTACCTCTGCAATACAAACCCAGATTGATCGCAAAATGCCTCTTGGAACTGTAGCGGTTACAGTAGCAAATCCCGGTGCGGGAAATAGATATTACATAGATGGGTCTCTACAACAGACGGTTGAGATAAAACCTTCTGTTACATACAGGTTTGATCAATCAGATGCTTCTAATAGTAGCCATCCGTTGCGGTTTTCAACCAATGATAACAACTCAATGCTCCATTTACCACAGGGGTTACAACAGCGGGAACGCCGGGAAGTGCGGGTGCTTACGCAAGTAAAGCTGGAGCAAGATGCTCCTGCGGTGTTGTACTACTATTGCTCCAATCATTCAGGTATGGGTGGCAAGGCTGTGGTTCGTGGCGTGATCAGACCTTACAAGCCGTGCTTTATCTGATTCTAATGGGGATGTTGCAGTATCAGGAGTCACACAACAGAACTTAATATTTTGACTTACAGCAAGTACGGCAGAACTTAACATTATGGATGGGGTCACTGC
>UEXL01000451.1_pt1 | contig 11830 bp, 18 predicted proteins | sample 1796671 | NCBI WGS metagenome assembly UEXL01 (sample SAMEA4772471, study PRJEB27181) | metagenome
ATACGTTGCATGAAAGACAAACGTGACTTGCCTGGAATGTATGCACTGTATGACGGTGAGAAAAAAAAGTGGACCTTCCAACACAGCGACGTCACTGCCTACTACCTGACATTGATTGCAGTGAGATATGATTTCAAATTCATGGACGAAAGTCTGCTGGACGATTACGAAGAGATAAAAAAACAAGTAATAGGACATCGTAAACCCACAGCAAGATTGATAGCAGGTGAGGTTGTGTTGGACAATGCACCTGAATCACTACAGGAATATTGGAATGAGAATCTAAAAGATAAAACAGCATTGGCACAAGTGGACTCGTTGAAGAACTTCAACATATCACAAAGCATCAACGTGCCAGCAGAGACCATGATAGGTCACAAGATAGCACACAACAATTACCACAAGTTATGGATAGACTCAAAAGGATTCAGCAAGAATGAAGTTGTCAAAGGATTGATAGAATTGGATTGCTTTCCATTGATAATGCCCGTGAGTGGTGACATACACATGGAAGATGATGTCAGAGAATTCTGGGAATGGATGAATGCATTCAAGGCACACGGTGTTGATCTGTTGAATGAATAGTTGGGGATTGATGTCAAAGAGCCTATCTATAAGAAGGACCTGGAACGTTTCAACAGCGAAAGAACATATCTCCTAGATAATCAAAAATCAAAAGAGTTCTTTGAGAACCTATATGAGTTACATCAAATGAGTAAACAGTTTAAATTAATCAATGAACAAACAAAAATTATATTTGTGAGAAACAGGATACCAAGAGCATTGATCAAGAGCAAGGTAAAACCAAAGGCATCATTGGTCGCACTGGGTGGTTATTATGCCACTGGCACAGACAACCTGAAAAGAATGCTTGAAAATCTTCCAAAAAAGTTGTATTATAGTGATCACCAACCGAGTAGTTGGGATTGGCATGATCACGTTATAGTAAAACTTTAAATATGAGCAGTTGTAAATTAGTAATAAAAGATGAAGTGAATGTGAAGTTCGAGAACCTAAGCCTCGAATGGCGTAAGAGATTATCAAACAAATTCAAATACGAGATACCATATGCAAGACATCTTCCAGCAGTCAAGTTAGGCAGGTGGGACGGTAAAGTTTCTTTGGTCTGGGTGGCACAACATATCTAAACCTAGTTGATCAAATACTTCCCATACTGGACGAGGGTGGTGTGTACATAGATGTTGAGGACAAAGAGAACAACACAACTTTGAATTCAAAGCAGTTGATAAAAATTATCTGTCACATATAAAATGGCCAGAGAATCATCCAGCGGCAGGACAACCAATAGAATTGAGAGACTATCAAGTGGAGACAATTAACAAATTCATAGAACATCCACAAAGCATACAAGAGATAGCCACTGGTGCAGGTAAGACAATCATTACAGCGGCCTTGTGCCAATTGGTTGAACCGTACGGTCGTACACTGACCATTGTTCCAAACAAGAGTCTTGTCACACAGACAGAAGAGGACTTCCTTGCTTGTAACTTAGACGTGGGTGTACTACGGCGACAGGAAAGAGCTAGGCCGGTTCAACACGATAGCAACATGGCAGTCACTAAATGTGTAGAAAAGAAAAGCAAGGACGAACACACAACAGATTTCTTGAGGCCATACAAGGCATCAACACAGTGATAATTGATGAGGTGCACATGGCCAAAGCAGATGTACTGAAAAGATTGTTGACCGGACCATTCGCACACTGTGGCATACGTTGGGGACTGACAGGTACTGTACCAAAAGCAGATTACGAATTCATGGGATTGAAATGTAGCATAGGTGATGTGTCCAACAGGATACAGGCCAGTGAACTGCAAGACAAGGGTGTGTTGGCAAACTGTCATGTGAATGTGTTGCAGACACAGGATCATCCACAGTTCAAAACATACAGAAGAACTGAAATGGCTGACCACAGACAAGACAGGATGAAATGGGTAGCCAACACAATTAAAGACATATCAAGTTCGGGCAACACACTGATACTTGTGGACAGGATATCTGCAGGTGAGATTTTAGAAGAACAGATCGAGGATGCGGTGTTCGTGTCAGGATCAACCAAAACACAGACAGGAAGGAACAATATGATGAAATATCTACTGCAACAAATAAAGTTATTATCGCCACATATGGAGTTGCCGCTGTTGGTATTAATATTCCTAGGATTTTTAATCTTGTTCTCATAGAACCGGGCAAGTCGTTGTCAGGGTCATACAGAGCATAGGACGTGGTATCAGGAAAGCAGAAGACAAGGACAGTGTGCAGATCTGGGATATTACCAGCAGTTGCAAGTTTGCGAAAAGACACCTAGGGGCAAGGAAAAAGTTTTACAAAGAGGCCAATTACCCGTATAATATAGAAAAGATAAATTATGAAAATCCTTACACTGGATAACAGAACATACAAGTTAGAGAAGATACCTGAATGGGTTGATGAGAATTTAGATTCGCAGTACTGGACAATTCAGATCCGGCCAATCCTGATTTCTTCTACATACCGTTGATATTCCTAGAGAGCTTCAATGCACCGGCGGCAGTGTTGGAAATCGGTCCTCGCAAGATAAAGATGCCGTTGGATTGGAAGATGCTGATAGGCGAAGCAGGACAATCTGAGATGCATGTGTTACCAATCACAAGTCTAAACGACAGAGGATTTGATGCATTCACATTCAATCCGTTATCAAGTCCCAAACCAGATTTCTATCCAATAGATGTGGTAGACATATACACAGAAGTAAAATGGTATTTCCCAAAGATCAAATCAGGACAGATGTTGGCGGTTCCGTTAACAGAATGGTCCAAAACCCATGTGTGCCTACTTTGTCAAGGACATATCGAGACAGTGTGAACAGGTGGACTATGGCTCCGTCTGGTAGAAAATCAATCACAATAGATGCACCGATCCTGATAACCAGCAACAAGATCGCTGTGTGGATGGATGAAGACTGGATGTACAATTTCTTTGACTTTCATGAAAAACACAAATTCCAATTTTCAGGTTTACAACACAAAAACAAGAAACTAAAATTAACATTTGTAACAGCGAAAGATTGTACAATGTTCGCACTAAAATATGCCAGCAGAAAAAAATAGAAAATTCTTTGATCTAAGGAACGGATTGAAAGCCGTAGACTTCAGAAACAAGGACTACTTTGACAGGATAGACGACAAGGAGAAATCTTGTACTCACCTTACATGCTGATGAGATACGTTTCCAACGTGTCATCCAAGGATCCGTTCTACGTGGAACACTACATAGAGATGGTCAACGAGTGTGTGAACAAGCACTGCTTCACATTGGGCAAACACAAGAAACTGTTATGGATACTGACTGCCATGTGTGGTGCAGAGACACAGCAGTTCCATCCATGGTTGAAACCCATGAAGCGTGTGCCAAACAAGAGTCTGAAGAAACTGCAACAGATATACCCGACATGGAAGGAAGCAGACCTAGAGACGTTGGACAAAGTGATAACAGACAGAGAACTAGAGGAACTGATAGAAGCACATGGCATCGACAAATAAATGCACATACTGTGGCAAGGAGTTTGCTAAGGAACGTACACTACAGTACACTTGTGTGAGCCAAGAGAAGATATCTGCAAAGAGATGAGAAGTGGGTAGTGAATGCATTCATGGTGTTCCAGAGATTCTATCAGATACATCAACACAATTCAAAACAAAAACATACGACGATTTCGTCAAGAGTTCGTACTACAATGCCTTTGTTAAGTTTGGTCGATTTCATCATGCATATCAACCCGTTGTATCCAGAGAAGTACATAGAGTTTGTATTGAAATCAAAAATCAAACTGATCACTGGTCCAGGGATGACTTATACGAAACGTATCTCATTGAAGCACTAAAATCGGAACCTGTGGAGGCCGCACTACAGAGAAGTATCGCAACAATGATGGACTGGGCAACAGAACAGAACGCACAATGGAGTGACTACTTCAGACTGGTCAACACCAACAGGGCAGTGCAACACATACAGCAAGGAAAGATAAGTCCATGGCTGTTGTTAGGTTGCAACGCAGGCAAAAGGATGTTAAAATCATTTAACGACGAACAATTACAAATGATTGAAAGATTTATAAACACAAGTTTCTGGCCAAGCAAGTTGAAGAGCTATCCTGCTGATCACATGCTGGTACAGGACACAGCAAGGGAGGCCAAGATTGTCTAAGATCGATTTAGAAGTTTCTGACAACTTAGAGTTTGATGACGGCGACTGTGCAGTGATAATCAAAGAGGACGGATCCATAGGAAGAGTGGTAATGCCAAAAGTGAATAGGAAAATGATAGCGTCGGAAGGATATAAGAAATTTTTAGATGTTCTAGAAGTATTGCAACCAGGTGCACGTGATAAAATGATATTATGCCCAAAGGAGTGCACTAATGCCTGAACCAGTTGACGTAGTATGCATGAAAAATTGTTCGCCGGATGTGCCTGCTAAAATTATTTGGCTTGCTGAAAGTTGCAGAACTTTAGGAATTGCTGAGGAATTATAATGCCTGATGTAGATATAGATTTCTTTGACAGAGACAACACACTGAACTTTTCAAACACACTCCTGCTTCAATGATCAAAGATGGCAAGTCGAGAAACACAAGACAGGAGTGTACTTCCATGCTGTGCCGGAACATCCTGTCACAGGACATGCTTCACTGGATTACAAAAATGCAGAGGACAGAGGATACTTCAAGATAGATTGTTTGAATGTAAACATATACAAAGATGTAAATCAGAACAGGAACTTGTGGAACTGATGATACAGGAACCTGATTGGGACATGTTGAAAGATCCAAAGATAGTGGAAAACCTTTTCCACCTAAATGGCCATTTCAACATAGTGTCCAAACTGGAACCAAAGACCATAGAACAACTTGCGGCTGTGTTGGCCATAATACGTCCTGCGAAGAGTCAGTTGATGTACAAGGACTGGGTGACATAATGAAGGAAGTGTGGATCAAACCCACAGCAGTTACTTCTTCAAGAAGTCACATGCTGTGGCATATGCACAGGCCATAGTGGTACAGATGAATTTGATCACAAAAGATAAATATAACTTTAGTGTACAACAAGACAAATAAAAAACTCACTAAAAAATCCAAACCCACTGTAGTAGACCTATCCAATGATGGACCGTTCTCGGTCGTGTCGTTGTCAAGTTCCTCACAACTACTGGAAACAAAGCCAAAACACGTGGAAAGTACTAAACAAAGAGGATCAACTAGATGCCCGTTGGATCAAACAGGAACTGCCCTACTGGCAAGAGCTCTGGGGAGAGCGTGGTATCAAAATTAGATGGGATCGCAGACAGCGGTCTTTTTGACTGCTATTAAGTAGGTCTTCGAACTAGTTGGATAGTTCTTCGCTTCACACGTTTCTTTGAAATTTCAGAAAGTCTAACTGTTGGACCATGTACTATCTCTACATCTTTGGAATTCAATGTGACCAAAGTTGAACGGAAATATCTGAATTCACCTTGAGAAATATGTTGATTGGTAATTTACGATTTGATTCGTGCCACCAAGTCTCCCCACATTTCAAGAACTTCATCTTGTCCTGTGGCATCATCAGTCTACCATAATCGTAGAAACTGATCACGTTTGCATCCTCGTTCTGCACTATGCCCACATACTCCAGATCGCCCTTTCTGATCAGGCTTAGGAATGGGAACTTGTCCCTCAATGTGTTAAAAATTTCGTTCATTCTATATCTATAAATACTGTTAAATATGTATTATGCAAACAGTACAAAGGTATTTAATAAATCAGTTGGTAATAGCCTACATAAGTGGTTATCACGGGAGGAACTCAAAAGTGTACGATAGACGCTAACACTGCACAGAGGGGTATCAAACCCGATCTCATTCACGTTCAAGAACGAGGATCAGAAGGCACAGGACATCACATCCAAGACTTACGAGTTCAACATGATCGATTCTGAGAGCAAGAAAGCAGTTCTCACAAAGACACTGAGCATATTAGACGACGGATCCACAGTAAGCACAAAAGGTGACGCAAGTTGCACGATCACAGAAGGCGACCTATTACCACTAGATGCCAAGTTCTACAACTTCTCAGTAAGAGAAGTGAAATCAGATGGTAGCAGAGAGATCACATATGCAGACACAGGATATGCGGCCGCTGGCACAATAGAACTGTTAGACGGTGCATATCCAGAATTTGTTGCAAGTACTAGTGTATCAAGTTTCACAGCATCAGGAGGACCGTTAGCATACACATCAGGATCAATAGATTCCAAACCGGGCATCAACAACAACAAGGCATTACACACTATCGCAGTGTACACAAAAAATTTCTCAGGTGCATTGAGAGTGCAAGGCACGATGAGTGCTTCACCAAGCAACACCGATTACTTTGATATTACCATGGAAGGTGCAGGATCAACTGCAAACTCTTTCTCAGATTCTACAACAGTTACCAACTTCAACTTCACGGGTGTTTATCACAGTGTGAGATTCAGTTGGGGCAACGACAGTGGTAACACTGGTGTGATTGACAAAATCCTATATAGACAGTAAAATAGTATAGATTATGAATCTTATACAGAATACAATTCTGACTAGTCTGCCTGCGAACAGAAAGAAGACCCCAAGCGGTTGGATCAGTTTCAACGCACCCTGTTGTGTGTACAATGGAGAGACCGCTGACAAGAAGAAGCGTGGCGGACTGATGACCAGTGCGGATGGCACAGTGAGTTATCACTGTTTCAACTGTGGCTTCAAAACAAGTTATGTGATAGGACGTAAACTGACCTACAAGATGAGGCAGTTCATGAGTTACATAGGCATACCCGAGGATACCATACGTAAGTTGGCCATAGAGGCCATGCGTGAGGAAGAGGTGATGTGAAGTATGAGAAGAAGAAATTTGTGTCATTCAAGAACAAGACACTGCCCAAGAATGCACACAAACTGGATGTGTGGTTAGAGAAGTATGTGGCCAACGATCTTACAGAACCACAATGGAAGAAGATAGATGGATTATTGAAGTATCTGGAAGCAGAGGCATAGGTGCTGACTGGTATGACTTCATGTATTCGCCTGACAAGATTTGGGACGTGCATCAAAGATTGTTGATACCATTCTACTGGCGAGGAGACGTTGTTGGATTCACAGGTAGGATGTTTGAGGAATCAGACAAAGTAAAATATTACACAGATGTATGGCCTGGGTATGTGTTTAACATGGACGCACAGGACTGGACAAGGAAGTTTGTGATAGTAACAGAAGGACCATTTGATGCAATTACCGTTTCTGGTGTGAGCATACTGGGATCAGAGATAAATGACACACAGCGAGAGTTGATAGATGGTCTGGCAGCAGGTAATTGTAGTACCAGACAGAGATGCTCCCGGACAGAAACTGATAGACCAAGCAACAGAATTTGGATGGAGCGTGGCTTTTCCAGAATGGGATAAAACGGTTGGCGATGTGGCGGATGCTGTGTTAAAATATGGTAGACTGTTTACTATACAATCAATATTGAAAACAACAGAGTCAAGTAAACTGAAAATAGATTTGAAGAGAAAAATGTATGGCTGAATATAAAGAACAACAATGCAGGCTAAAATTATTCGTTTGATGTGCAGAAATTGTACATTGAAATGTTATTAGCAGATGCAGAATCATTTGCTAGAGCACAGAACATATTCAATCCTGAATCTTTGATCGTAAACTGCAACCTATTGCGAAGTTCGTCATTACATGGACGAGTACAAAGTAATGCCTGAGGTTGAAATGGTTAATGCACAGCACGACATAAAATTGAAAAAACGGCAAAGGATCTAGACCAGTTATTTCAATTGGTTGCTGGACGAGTTTGAAACATTTTAGACACAAAGCACTTGAACAAGCAATACTATCATCTGCCGATCTTCTGGAGAAAGGTGATTATGTCCTGTCGAGGACATGGTCAAGGAAGCAGTGTAGGACTTACAAGAGATCTAGGTACAGACTACTTTGAGGATCCTCGAGGAAGACTAGAAGCACTAAAAGATAACAACGGACAGATCAGCACTGGCTGGCAGAACCTAGACAAGAAACTGTTTGGTGGATTCAACAGAGGCGAGCTGAACATCTTTGCAGGTGGATCGGGTGCAGGTAAGAGTTTGTTCTTGCAGAATCTCGCAGTGAACTGGGCACAGGCAGGATTGAATGTGTGCTACATATCTTTTGAATTGAGTGAGCAACTTACTGCCATGAGATTAGATGCAATGATGACAAACATTCCTACAAAGAAAGTGTTTCCAGAGATAGACAACGTTGAGATGAAGGTCAAGATGTTGAAGAAGAAGTCAGGTAACTTACAGATCAAATACTTGCCAAGTGGTAGTAATGTGTTGGACGTAAGGACATATCTCAAGGAACTAGAACTAAAGAACAAGAAAAAAGTAGACTGCATACTGATTGACTATTTGGATCTCATGATGCCTAAGAGCAAAAGGATAAGTCCAGCAGACTTGTTCATCAAAGACAAGTATGTGAGTGAGAACTGAGAAACTTGGTAGTTGAGAAACAGTGTGTGTTGGCAACAGCATCACAGTTGAACAGGGCCAGCGTTGAAGAGATAGAGTTTGATCACAGTCACATATCAGGTGGACTATCCAAGATACAGACAGCAGATAATGTGATAGGTATATTCATCGAGGGCAATGAAAGAACGTGGAAGATATCAAATACAGTTTATGAAGACCAGATCAAGTTCTGGTGTAGGACAAAAAGTAGACTTAGAGTTTGACGTGGACAGTTTGAGAATCAGAGACTTGGCAGATGATCCAGAATACAAACAATTTGACAAACAAAGAAGTACAATATATGATTCCTTGAAACAAACATCTAAGGTATCTGCAAGTGACGGACACCAAAAGATGCAAGACCCGAGGTGCCAGATCCTCGTAAGGGTGACACAATAGGTAAAGTAAAAGCCACAGTGGAAGGTGGCAAACTGAGACAACTTCTAAACGAACTGCACTCAGATGAAGAACAGTAATGACATTGACTACATCTACGAGAAATTAAGTTCTCTTTATCCAAACTACTCAAACAGAAACCAAAAGCAAAAATATATTCCAAGGCGTACACCAGTCTGATAGGTGTGATGCTGTCTGCACAATCACAGGATAAAAGGACAGCAGTGGCTTGTAGACAACTGTTCGCACTGGCAGATACACCAGAGGATATGTTGAAACTATCACAGGAAGAAATCATCGACGCGATCAAACCTGCAGGTCTGTTCAATGCCAAATCTAAAAATATTCTCGCAACAAGCAAAATGTTGTTGGAGGAGTTCGACGGGCGTGTGCCAAGCACACAGAAAGAACTAATGACACTGCCCGGTGTTGGACGTAAGAGTTCAGACATCGTGATGAGATTTGTTTTTGGAGAACCACACATAGCAGTGGACACACACGTGTTCAGAATGTTATGGAGATTTGGTTGGGCCGACAGTCTAGACGAGGGCAAGGCATCTATCACAGTCAACGATACAACACCTAGCAAGTACAAGTACGGTGCACACATGTGGTTGATAACACACGCCAAACTGTTTTGTAAATCAAGGACACCATTGTGTGAAGAATGTGATCAGTGCCGCCTGTGACCACAGAGACATCACAGTTCCTAAAAGTAAACTTACGCCAAAAAGTATAACCAAAATAATATACGCAGATAAATATTCCTGTCCAGAGCTTTAATGCGAGAGGCGATAACAGGCAAACATAGGCATGAAAAATAAAGAACTAAACGACATAACAAGGCTATACGATAGATTCATTAGGCATTGTCCAGGCACAGAAGAATACACGCACAGGCTAGCCGAGGAAACTCAAATCATCCTTCAACTACGTTTCGTAGACTACTTCATACAAATATGTGACATCATCGCAATGACACGAGACATACCACACATGACACGTGGTAGTGCTGGTTCATCATTGGTCTGTTACCTACTGGGCATAACAGATGTGGACCCAGTGGAGTGGGACATACCCGTGGCAAGATTCCTCAACCCTAACAGGGACGACCTCCCTGATGTGGACATAGACTTCCCCATCACAAGCAGAACGAAGTCATGCAGAGGATATTCAAGAAGTGGCCCGGACGCAGTGCTAGGATATCTAATTACGTGCTCTATAAGGATAAATCAGCAAGGCGTGAAGCGGCCAAACGCTTGGGTGTCAAGGGTAACCTACCCCGCAGGTTCACATACGATTCACTAGGCATCGATGTCAAAGAAGCCAAACGAATTGAGAACAAATTGAAAGGCAAGAAGAGATGCATATCAAAACACTGCGGAGGAATAATAATGTTTCAAAGACAATTACCAAAAGCCTGTTCACGGCGGAAAATCAAATACTACTAGACAAGAACGAAGTGGAGGACCTAGAACACCTGAAGGTGGACATTTTAGCCAATCGTGGTTTGTCACAACTCATAGAGATAGATCCAACAATGAAACTGACAGACTATCCTCAGGAAGATGCCGCTACCTCGGACCTTTTGTGTCGGGGAGACGTGTTGGGAGTGACACAGGCAGAGAGTCCGGCCATGAGGAGACTGTTCAGAGCAATACAACCAAAGAGTAGTAAGGACTGTGTGTTCGGCACTGCACTGATAAGACCGGTTGCTGTGTCTGGACGTAAGAAAGCAACCATGTTCCATGACTGGAGCAAGGAACGTATGAGTGACACCATAGTGTACGAGGACGATGCCATAGACAGGATATCAGAAGTGCTGGGCATAGACAAGTACGAGGCTGACATGTATCGTAGGGCGTTCGCCAAGAAGAACGAAGAGAAGATAATGCAGTTCATTACAAAACTAGGCGACCATCCACGTAAAGATGAGATAATAACAATGCTACAATCACTTTCCGGTTTTGGACTGTGTAGGGCACACGCTGTCAACCTAGGAAGATTGATATGGGCCTTAGCATACCAGAAGGCACACAACCCTGAGAAGTTCTGGAGGTCTTGTCTGAAACACTGTCAAGGATCTTACAAACGTTGGGTGTACAGGACAGAAGCAAAACGTGTTGGCATAGAAGTTGTCACACCAAGCAAGTCTGACAAGTGGGACACTCCAGAATTCCAATACAGGAAATACGGATGGTGGAGCCAAGAGGACTTCATGCCAGGCATGTATGTGAAAGAACTATACCTAGACAAGGTGGAGTTCGCAGGCATGATAGCCAACGGCAGAGTGTTCCGTGGAGACAAGGGAAGGTACGTGACTTTCCTTACACTGGGTGTTGGCAATGGACAGTACATTGATGTGACCATAAAGAAAGCATTCGCTTACAGTGACTATGATGTGGTCAGGGGACAAGGAACCATAAGGCACTCCAATAATTCTGATTATGTAGAAAGTTTTGATTCTAAAGGATTTAGACTAGAAAAATTTATCAATAATTAGTATAATACTAATATGACATATCCACTAGCATTTTCAACATGGGGCAATGAAGAAGTAGAAGCAATCAAACATGTGATTGACACAGACATGTACACCATGGGCAAACACGTGAAGCAGTTTGAAAAGAGTTTGCAGAAACATTTGGATCACCACATGCAGTGATGGTGAACTCGGGATCAAGTGCTAACCTTTTAATGTTAAGTTTGCTTAAATGGAAATACAAATTATCAGGAGATATCATTGTGCCTGTAGTAGGATGGGCAACAACTTATTTTCCTATTTCACAAAACGGATTTAGATTAAATTTTGTTGACGTTGATCCAAACACATGGAACATAGATGTCAGTAAAATAGAAGCGGCAATCA
>UEXL01000628.1_pt1 | contig 11818 bp, 14 predicted proteins | sample 1796671 | NCBI WGS metagenome assembly UEXL01 (sample SAMEA4772471, study PRJEB27181) | metagenome
GAACACAAATCGTGGACCGATGACAACGGTATCACGCACCCTCGGAACTGGCACATCTGGTCGCCTAGCGAGAAAGCTGCTGCTGGTCTAACTGAGGTAACACCGGAGACGCCGCCGGATAGTCGCCTATACACATGGGGCTACGAGGCTGACGGTGTGACGATCTCCAAAACGGCCAAAAGCCTGACCGATGTCGGCGTGGTAGACGACGATGGAAACCCGGTCAACGATGATGACGGCAATCAGATCATGCAGCCGGGGGTCCGCTCTCAGCTAAAGGCAGAAGTTAAAAAGCAGCAGGGTTCTCTGCTTGCACAGACCGATTGGGTGGTGACGCGCAAGTCTGAAAAGACTACTGCCATTCCTAGCAACATCCAGACTTGGCGTGATGCAATCCGCACTAAAGCCACCGCGATGGAAAGTGCAATTGACGGTGCTGCAAACACTGATGCCGTAGCTGCGCTGTTCCTAGCGTGGGACGCGGACGGCAATAAGTCTGGTATTCTTTATGATTGGCCTGTGTTGGGAAGCTAGCAAATGCCTCTGTCTAAAATACAGTTTAGACCTGGAGTAAACCGCGAGACTACGTCCTACGGTGACGAGAACGGCTGGTTTAATTCTGACTTGATACGGTTTCGTAAGGGTCGTCCTGAGAAGATGGGCGGCTGGGAGCGTCTGAGCAGCAACACCATAGACGGCACGGGTCGTTCTTTGCACGTTTGGGCGGCGCTCGACGGATCTAAATTCATGGGCCTTGGCACGGAAACCAAGTTCTATATTGAAGAGGGTGGTGGTTACAACGACATTACCCCGATACGGTCTACGGCTACGCTTGGGTCCAACCCGTTGAAAACAGGTGCCGCAAGTTCCGCTGTAGTCACTGTAACCGCAGCAGCGCATGGAGCAGCGACAGGTGACTTCGTTACTTTTAGCGGTGCGACCACCACGGATGGCATAAGTGCCGCGCAGTTAAACAAAGAACATCAAGTCACTGTTGTTGATTCCAACAGCTACCAGGTTACCACGGCTGGAACAGCTTCTTCCGGAAGTACGGCAGGAGGCGGTTCTTCGGTTATTGCTACCTACCAAATCAATACGGGTCTTAACACGGTTGTTAGTGGCACAGGTTTTGGCGCGGGTCTCTGGAGCGGTTTGTCTACGGGTTACGCCCAGACCACGCTTAATGACACTGGTGGTATAGACGCTAGCGTTACTTCATTTACGCTCACGAGCGCCGCTTCTTTTGAAACTGCTGCAACCACTACCAGCGCAAACTTAACGGTCATAAGTTCTTCAATACCGGTTGCGGACTCCAGCGGGTTTCCAAGCAAGGGTACGATACTGATTGGTAGCGAGAAGATACGATATGGCACCAATGTAGGAAACGTACTTGGAGACGTTACCCGCGCCGACGACGGCACCACTGCGGCAACGTCATCAGCGGAGATTCAGTGACCTTCGTTGGGCTGATGCTGATCGACAGCGAGTTGATCCAATACACAGGAAAGTCTACCCATACGATTAACGCAGGCGTTGTTCGCGGTGTTCGAGGCACTACGGCAGCGGCACACGATGACGGCGTAAATGTTAAGGAAGCGAACGACTTTGTAGGATGGGGCGAGTCTTCCAGTACCGCTGCTAACGCGGGCCTAACATTCGCCTGTATAGCCAAGACAATTGGGGAGAAGACCTTCTCCTAAACGTTTATGACGGAACTCCGTACTACTGGGACAAAACACTGGGCCTTGGTTCACGGGCCACGGACCTTGCTTCTCAGTCAGGTTCCTCGGATGCACCGACAATAACACGCCGGATTATGGTTTCCGGTGCGGACAGGCATGTTGTCTGCTTTGGCTGCAATCCTTTGGGTGAAACTGACCAAGACTTGTTAATGGTTCGCTGGTCCGACCAAGAGGATCCAGTTGATTGGACGCCTACTGCAACGAATACGGCAGGTTCTCAGCGTATATCTTCTGGTTCCGAAATTATATCGGCGCAGAAGACTCGTCAGGAAATGTTGATCTGGACGGATACGTCGCTTCACGCCATGCGGTTTACGGGGCCTCCGTTTACGTTTGGTTTCAGTATGCTGGCAAACAACGTGTCTGTTATTGGCCCCAACGCTGTAACCACGGTGGGCGACAAAGTCTTTTGGATGGACCGGGAGAACTTCTACGTCTACACGGGCCGCGTTCAAACTATTCCCTGCACTCTTTTGCGCTATGTGTTTGACGACATTAACCTGGAGCAGAATTTTAAGTGCTTTGCAGCCTCTAACAAGATGTTTGACGAGGTCTTCTGGTTCTATCCAAGTGCCGATTCGACGGAGATAGACAGATACGTCAAGTTTAACTTTACGGAAACACTTGGGATCTGGGTACGTTGTCGAGGACAGCTTGGGTTGACTACGGCATACACAACAATCCAAGGGCTTCCGGTATCTCTAGCGACACGAACTTTGTCTATGTCCACGAAACCGGTGACGACAATGACGGATCACCTATGACTTCGTTTATCGAGTCCGCCGACTTTGATATAGGCGACGGCGAACAGTTTATGTTTGTAAGCCGCTTGGTTCCGGACATCGACATCACCAGCAGCGATGCAGAAGCATCCGTAAACTACATACTCAAGACCCGAAACTATCCCGGCGACAGCTTGACCACCAATTCTACTAACGCGGTAACTGCAACCACGCAACAGGCTTTCCTCCGAAGTCGGTCACGGCAGGTCGCGCTTAGAGTTGAAAGTTCCACAACGGATATAACGTGGACGATGGGTGATCTGCGCCTTGATGTACGCCCAGACGGGAGGCGCTAATGTCAAGCTTGCTTGACCATAGTATGCCCATGGCTCCTGACGAGTACGATGCGGATACGTTTGTCCGCATTTTGCGTGATCTTGAGATGGCTCTTACGAAGGTAGACTTTCCGGCTGTGGTTAGCGGAGAAGACGACACCAACGGTTTGAACTGGTTTATGGACTGATGGCCTCCGCGTACAAAAATATAGTGACGACCATTGGATCTACCGGAGATGTAGTTGTTTATACGTGTCCTGCGGCTACGCAAGCCCTTGTAAAGAACATCAACCTGTACAATAGCCATACGGGTTCTATTGTGGTATTTTGCAAGGTGACCGATAGCTCCGCTTCGGCAACGGTAATTTTGCAGAAGATCACTTTGGCTACTTTAGCCTCTACTTCTGCTACCGCAGACGTGTCATTTACTGGGCCTTTTGTCCTAGAGACGGGCGACACGCTTATATTTAACTGCGCTACCGCGTCAAAGATTCAGGTCTTTGCAAATGTTCTGGAGCTATCGTGATGATAAACCCTCTCCTAAATACTCCGGCGAACCTTCCGCCCAAGCTTTGGCAAGTGGTTTGGCCACTCTTGGGCGTTACGGCGACAACTACATGGTTCACGCCGCAGAAGGGGAAACGATGATCCCCAAAGAGGTTTTTGACGAAAACCCCGGCCTGAAACAAGACCTATTCCGCCAGATGACGATGATGGGTATTGAAGACCCTAATCGTTACGTAGTGGGCAACGCACTAAACTCAATTAACCCTATTACAGGACAGCCCGAGTTCTTCTTTAAGAAAATCTTCCGGGCCATCAAAAAGGTTGTTAAGAAAATCGCGCCGATTGCCGCGCCTATTATCGGCAACATGATTGCGCCGGGCATTGGCGGCATTATTGCATCTGGACTCGTTACGAAAATGCAAGGCGGTTCTTGGGGAGATGCTCTGAAGTCGGCGGCTCTTAGTTACGGTGCTAGTGCGCTTACTTCTGGAGTAGGCGGTCTGTTGAGCGGCACTCAGGCTGGGGACGCTCTAGGAATTGCGAGAGGAGACACCTTCATGGGCGGTCTGTCTAGAGGCCTTTCCGCACCCTTTAGCGCAGCCAGCAATTTGCTCTCTTCCGGAGCCCAGAACCCTCTTGCTCAAGGCATCCTCGGTCCTCGAGGCACTGGCACATTTTTCAGTAGTTTAGGCGGAACTCAGGCGAATCCTTCGGCATTCGCCCAAAGTGGCCAAAAAGGTATTATGGGTAGGATAATGCCCAGCTATCAGACAAGTGATCAGCTAGTTAAACAAGGCATTATTCCGTCTTCCGGTGCACAGAATCCTAACTACTCTGCTCCTATAACAGCGCAACAGCTTGCTGCTCCAAGACCTGTTAGTGCTCAACAGTTGTCAAATTTCCAAGGAGAAGCAGGTGCTATAACGAAACAATTAGGTCCTATTTCACCTGGTCCGGGTGCTCCTCCCGGAACAACGATGGGAGGTTCCTTTGACCAACAAGCATACATACAAGCTAGATCTGCCGGAATGAATGTAACCGCAGCAAGAGATGTTGGTCTTGGTCTTGCTCCACCGGCTCCGATGCAAACGATTGGCGCTCCGAGGACAATTGGTAGCCGAAACCCTGTTGTTACCCAAGGCGCAGCTTCTGCTGCTAAGAGTGCCTCTTCAGATCCGGGTTTCCTTAAAAAGACTTTTGGCGAGGTGGGAGGACGTATTGCAGAGAGAGCAATTGCTGGAGCCATTGTTCCGGCTGGGCTGGCTCTTGCTACCTACGCACTTACTCCTGAAGAAGAATCTGTTGAGGACTTTCTGAAGGCAAATCCAATGGATCCTAATCGTGCGGCTTATGATCAGTGGTCAGCAATAGCTGATAAAAATTCTGCGGAAGCGATTGCCTTGAAGAACCAGTGGTATGGCCAATCTCAATATTCAGCCGCACAGCTGGGAACCAGTTTTGGAGCAAATCCAATATCCGGAATTACTTCCCCTAGCAGCTGGTGGTGGAGAAATAGTGGGGCCGGGTACAGGAACCTCTGACAGTATTCCGGCAAGACTTTCTGATGGTGAATTTGTTATGACAGCAAAAGCGGTTCGTAATGCCGGCAACGGCGACAGAGACGTTGGGGCAGCAAGGATGTATGATATGATGAACCGTTTTGAGCGGGGGGTTGCCTGATGGCTGAAGAAACAAGATCAACGCAAACAGTCCGACAAGCCCCTTATCTTGAGGACTTCCAGAAGAAGATACTTGAAGCCAGTTTTGCGAGAGGCGAAACGCCTGTAAGCATTCCTGATATTCAGGTTGCTGGTTTAGATCCTCTCTCACGCAACAAGCTTCTACCATTGGTCAGGGTATTGGCCAGTTTATGCCGTACCTTACGACAGGTGCGGAAACCATTGGCACGGGCTTGTCTACGCTGCAATCGCAAGCTGCCGGCGTTCCCGCAATGTTTACGCAAGCGCAGCAACAGGCATTAGGAACAACAGGAGCCTATGATCCTACAAGCGCCGCTGCGTTCATGGACCCATACCAGCAGAACGTCACGCAGGACGCTCTTGCCGAAATGCAGCGTCAGGCTGCGATTCAGCAGAACCAGTTGAGCGCACAGGCCGTTGGCGCCGGAGCTTTTGGCGGTAGCCGTGAAGGCATCGCACAGGCAGAACTAGGGCGTAATCTGGCCGACATGCAGAGTCGTCGCATCTTTGAAGATGCAAGTCGCAACTTTAACCAAGCTCAGAATGCAGCGCAGACAGCCTTTGAGAACCAGCAGCGCCGCCAGCAAGGCGTAGCGCAGCTTCTTGGTGGTCTTGGAAGCACCGTGTCTCAGGAGGCCACTCGACTAGGTGCTGGAATTGGTAGCTTGGGCAGCGCACAGGCTCAGTTGGCGGGTACGGGTCAAGGTCTTATAGGGCAGCAGGCGCAAATGTTCTCGCAACTGGGTGCTACAAACCAGACGCAAGCCCAAAGAGAACTGGACGCTGCAAGGCAGGCTGAGTTACAGCAGTCCTACGAGCCGTTCCAGCGTATTAGCTTTATGAGCGACATCTTCAAGCCACAGATTGGTTCCGCACAATCCACACTGGGTGTTCAGGTGGCACCGTCTCCAAGTCCGCTATCTCAGGCTGTTGGCGCAGGTATTGCAGGTTTTGGCATAAACAAGGCCATTGGTAACCCGTTTGGCGATCTGTTTGGGAGCCCATAATAATGATTCAGAGACGCCGCCCGATAGAGTCCGCCATAGCTGAACGCAAGATGTTTAATATGGGGGGGAATGGCTGTTCCGATGCCGCAACCCACATACATGGACTTGATTCAGCAAGGCATTATGGGTATGCCGCAGCAGCCGATGGGTATGCCGCAGCAGCCGCAAGGCATCATGGCGTCGTCCCAGCCCTTGGTTGATGCTATCGCAGCCGATGCTAACAATCCCGCTGGCGGTGATACACTGTCCATGGCCCAGGGTGGTGCGGTAGGTTTTGCTAATGGTGGGGTTCAGTATGATCCTGCCGTTTCTGCTGAAAGATCGGTTAGACTTCCTTCGCGAACTCCTTCTGAAAACCTTCAAACACTATTTCCTGCTGAAAGAGCCGCCGGTCTTCTTGATCAGGTTGATTTAACGAAAATCGACATTGGAAAAGGGCCGGGGGAACTTTATTCGGACAAGCCGTCCATTACCCGTAGAATCTTGGGCATGGTTCCGGGACGAGTGGGGACAGCCTTGGAAGACGCCGCACAAGTTGCTGAAACAGCCGCTGACGTTGTTGACTCTTTCTTAGGTGACAGATTCCGTGGCCAACAAAATATTTTAGCGTATCTCTTCAGCGAGGAAGAGGAGGCTTCCGGTCGAAACTTGAATGAGCGTTACGGTCTTAAAGAGATACTGTCCCGTATTTCTCCTGAATTAAAAAAACAGAATCCAAATATCGAACGGGACATATTGGAGATTGGGGCTAACCTCGTTGGAAAAGACCGGATCTCAGCGAGAATATATGGAAACTGTTGCTGATCAATATGCCAAGCAACAGGAAGCACCTTATCGTGAAGGTTACTCAGCCGCCATAACAGATGCTAACCGTGGACAAGTGGACGCGGTTCCAGACGAAGGATTCCCCGCACCGCAGCAGACCGGTGATGAGGGTGAGTTCTATCGAGAAGAACTGAACAACAAGATTGATGAGTACCGAATTGCCATGGGCCAAGGTCCAGAAGCTCCAGAAGCTCAGATGAAGTTTGCTCAAGAGCTTTCGGCAAATCCTGGGTTCTCACAATCGTTTAAGGATGAAGTGTTTCAGTCGGCGGATGTGGGATCTCCTGTAGATGCTGGCGCAGTTACCACTCTAGAAGAGTCTCAGAAAGAGCCTCCAGTTTCCGGAAGAATAATGTCTGTTCGGGAAATGCCTTCAGACGAAAGCGCATTTGAAGGCTTAGTTCCTAGAGGTGATCAGGAACAAGCTGCCGCTGCTACCGGAGACGCAATGTTCTCAATAGGAATGGATGACACCTTGGCTGGAGGAACTGGTCCCACGGGAACAGAAACACCCATAACCAGCGCATCCAACGCAGACAAACCTCCGGTCATGGCTAAAGACTCTGATCTGTTTGCGGCTTTAACTCAAACGGGTAAGGGAACGGACGAAGATGTCCAAGCCGCTTCGGTAGATAGTGTTGTGTCCAGAGCTTTAAAAAAGACAGAGGGTGATCAAACCATTGATGTGAGTGTTTTGAAGCAGGACTTGGAAGCACTTCTTCCAACTATTGAGGATGATCCAGAAACAACGGGTCTTCTAACAATAATGCTGGGCGCTTCTATTGCTGGTGGGGAGAGCCCCAACTGGCTAACCAATGTGAAGACCGGAATGCAAGCCGCTCTTCCCGCTTTAATAAATCACAAAGAAAAGATAAAAAGCAAAAAACGCGAAAGAGATATGTCGATTGCCAAGATGGCTATCCAACAGAAACTTTCGCTGGAATCTGAACAACGCGCTGAAGCCCGTACTATTGCGACAGAAGGCAGGTCTGAAGCCCGTGCCATTAGAACGGAGGACCGGGCTGCTGAAAGAGCTAGACTCAAAACGAATCAGTATATTACTCTTCGGCCAACGGACATTGATCGAGGCGCCCTTGTGGATGGCGAAGAAGGCACAATCACCATTCCTAAAATGATGCCTTTGACCTTGGATAGTTACGGAGTAGATCGACTTCAAAAACTAAACGTGCCTATTATAAAAGTTGGCGAACCCACATTTAAGCTTGAGGATATTCTTACAGGTAGCGGCACTACAAACCTTGACGCGAAGGCACTTAATCGGGGGTACACTGAACCGAGAAATGCCCCTTCAGCGCCGTTTAAGAGCTTTGGGGATGATTTTAATTATCGTTATATGGAACCAAAATTTTCATCCCTTGCTCCAGCAATCGCTTGGTCTACCTATGCCAAAAGCAATTATTAGCACTGGCGAAGCAGAAGCTCTTTTCAAAGCTTATAAGAGAAACGTTAAAAATTATGAGGGTATGTATACCGCCCTTAATGAGTTGAACGACATAGCGCAACAAAACAAATTGGTGGGAACTGGAGCCATCAGTCAGCAAATAGGAACGTCTTTAAAAGGTCTTTCCGGCGCAAAATTTTTAGACGGTTTTGGAATAGATAAATTTGCAAGCCAACTTTTAGACGGCGCAGATTTATCCGGTAGAGACATCTTTACGACAAAAGGCCGTTTATTGCTGGCTAAAATGGCCCCAATTATTTTGGGCGAAAGCGGTAGAACTATCTCCGATGCTGACCGCATTCGTGTTGATCGATCTTTAGGATTTGAAGTTGATTCTGGTGTTGATCAAAATGGTGATCCTATATTTAAAGGCATCACGGGATTCGACAGTAGAATTCTACAGAATCCAAACACAGTGATGGCAGCAATCAATGAAACTGCGGCACTGGTTAGAGATCGGTACGAAAAAATACACTCAATATACGATCAAGAAATGTCTAGATTTAACGTTAACGTTCCGGGCTTAAAATCTTTTGCGCCAAATACGCCTAGACAAAAAACACCTCTTCTCCGGTTTAATTTGACGGGTAAAGTGTAGTGGGACAGATAACAATAAATACGCCCCAAGGTCCGGCTCTTGTCGATATAGCGGGAGACACAATCACTCAAGAGGAGCTTGCTCGTCTGCGTGAACTGGCACCGCCTGCTGAAGGCGAGACGTTGGACTACACTGTCGTGAGACGCCTGCTGAAGAAACGCCTCAAACTGACGCCTGGCCCGAATCTGAACCGATTGACGGAGAGATTGAAGACATATCTTTCCGATATCAAGTCGCTCGGATGGATAACGACGAAGAAAAACGAATCTTCTTAACCAGCTTTTGGGTCAAGGGACGTTTGAACGTGTTGCGCCAGACACTTTTGTCGTTGATCAAGCTCAAGTAAGTCCTGAGATTAGGCAAAAATACGGACTTGGAGACACTGGAAAAGTCTACGTAGACAAACCCGGATTTACCTGGAGAGACGTTGTAGATTTTGGAGGCGAATCTGGTCCAGTTGTTGCCGCTGCGGTAGGAGCAAGCCTTGCCGTTTCTGGCATGGCGGCTAAAATTCTTCCGGCCATGCTTGTTGTTGGAAGCGCGGCGGCGGGTGCTAAAGCTATCGATGAGGGTATTGAGTGGTTGCAGGGCTTGAACAAACAATCCGCTGGAACGGTGGCCGCGAACATCGCCATTGAGGCCCCCCTGAATGCTGCGTTTGAAGGTTTTGGTCGAGTCATAGCAGCCGGTATCGGAAGGCTGTTTAAAGGACCGGGGGCAGAAGTGTCCGCAGCTAGGATTGCAGAAATACAGCAGAAGTCTGGTGTATCCTCTCGTCAAGCGACAAAAATAGCTCAAGAGGAGGCTAATCAGAGTTTTGCAACGGCTGTTCGTGCGGGTGCGGCACCGACTATACAGGCTGCTACAGGCAAGTCTTTGGCCGCTCGTGTTCTGGCAATTAACGAAAAAATTATACCTAATCCCAAAGTTGGGCGCAGAAATGTCCAGTATATTGAAAAGCTCGTAGAAGATGTTCAGAGTGGTGCACTGAAACAAGAAGATGCGCTTAAATTAATGAAGGCCGAATACGATTCGATAGCGGCTTCATTGAATGTCAAGCTAAACGATCCGGATCAAATGTTTAAAGTGATTCAGGACCACCTTGACGGCGTTGTAAAAACCGAACTCAAAGCGTTTGAAGACGCCTTTGTTCCTGCCGTTGGAGTTCCTTCTCAATATGTTGAAGGCGCCAAGCTGGCTGCTGATTTATTTAGGGCCGAGTCCGCAGCAGCGTACAACATGGCCCAGCAGCAAATTGGTAAACAAACCTTATTTGACTTAAAGCCTATAACGGAGACTATCGAACGTCTCAAAGCAGAGAATAGGTTTGTCCCGTACACAGGTAAATTGTTTGATGAGATAGAAAAGGCTGCAAACTCAGGAGGGCTAAATCTTTCAGATCTTGTTCAATTAAAGCAAGCACTCCGTCTTTCTGCGGGTAGCCCTGATTTGGTTGCAAGTCCCGCACAAGCTGGAATAGCGCAACTTGTAAAGTCTGTTGATGGGGTTCTTGATTCAACGTTTACGCAACTGTCTTCCGATTTAGCTAAAGGATATCGAGTCCTGCGTCATCCCTCCGGAACTTTTGACGACGCCGGAACCAATGTTTCTGGGCGGTATTATCGTGATCCTTTGGGACCCACTGAAAACGAATCGATAAGGCAAGGACTTGCATCTTGGAAAAAAGCCAACGCTTTTTATACAGAAGGCCAAGATGTAATTAACAACACAGCCGTTAACGCGATCATTAAGAATTCTAAGGACAAGTTTTACAACAGCAACATCGACGTTGTTAAACAAATTGTACAACCCGGAAACGCGCCCAAACTTAAAATGTATTTGAATGCGGCAACGCCTTCACCAACAGGTGCAGCAAAATTGTCTCGACCGGGGGCCGTTGAAACAATCGATCAAGTTAAGTCTTTAGTTTCTGGCGCTAATCCAAACTTTGAGGCGGCGGAACAGTTGATTGCTTCTTCTGGCCTAAAAGACGTTCTCCCAACCCTAAATTCTTGGATTGGAAAACTTCCTGCGGATGACGTGTTTAGGACGATGCATGTAAGTCAATATCTTAAAGAACTAGACAGTTTGTCTGGGTTGGCTAAAGCTGGAGCAAATCCATAATTAGTTCGAGAATCTGTGCGTAACGGTTTGGCTCAAGAATGGTCTAAAAGAGCTATTGCCGAGTCTCAAGATCCTATGGGTCGTTTTGCATCAGGACAATTTGCAAACAAGTTCTCTTCGTTAGGAAAAGAAACGCAAGACCTTTTGTTTGGGGTTAAAAACGCGTCACAGATGCGAAACACCATGGACAAGTTCCGCATGTTGGGTGCCGGGCAGGACGATGTTGTTCGAGCGTTCCAAGATCTGCCTCCCGGTTTTGGTTCTTTTGCACCCGGAAGCGTTGAGTCTCAGCTACAGTTGTTCAAACAGGCTTACGAAGGTGCCAAGGTAGTTAGCGACGATGCTTTATCAAAAGCTGTTCAGTCAGGTTCAATAACCAATCCAGAAACGCTTGTAACTTCGTTGTTGTCCAACCCGTCTGGTTACACACGTTTAAAAAGCGTTGTTGGGGATGAGCAGTTAGCTCGTCCGGGCGGTGTTCAGGACATGGTTATGCAGAACCTTGTACGGAACTCTTTCAACGAACTTAATGAAGCCTCTATTCAATCAGGAGCGTGGGGTAAAACTCTAAAAACAAATCTTCTGAAGCAGAATGAAAATGGTGCTTTAGACACAATTTTGGGCAAAGACGTTGTGTCTAAGCTCACTCAAATTTCAGATGAAGCGGTTAAGATTTCGGATGTTCCTATTAAGGGCTACGGGGGTCTTGCGGCGGCTACCGGAGCGATTGCTGTTGCTACGGGAATGTTTTCTCTCAGTTTAGCGTCTGTGCCTGCTGCTGTGGGTTCTTTGCTTC
>UEXL01000505.1_pt1 | contig 11766 bp, 15 predicted proteins | sample 1796671 | NCBI WGS metagenome assembly UEXL01 (sample SAMEA4772471, study PRJEB27181) | metagenome
TTTTCGCGAATACAGAGAATGTCTTTAGATGTCCTAAGTGTAATAATAATGTAGAATTAGGAATGATGAAAACACCTATTCTACAAACTAATCCAAATGAGGTAACAGGAGAATAAATACTTATATGTGTAAATTTATAACCGCATTTATTGCATTATTCCTTATAAGCTGTGATGGAACGTATACATCTTATTCTTATGATCCCTCACCGACACCAATAGTAAGACATATACCTACCAGGCAATATTACGTTCCTTATTATAGAACTTACCGGTATAGAACCTACTGCCCACCGACATATCGGTATAGTTCCCGGCCAGATGTTCCATTATGGGCGCGAACAACTCATAAACACTCGTCAAACCCAGTTCGTGTACGTACAAGCAAGTATGAGAGTAAATCTAAGTAGATCATAAGGAACTATCGTATAATTAGGTATGGAGAATGATAAGAATAATCAATCGAAATACGAACTATAATACAATAATAATAAATGAATAAAAATATTACTCTTAATAGAAAAGATGGTACTACGGAAGAAATGACTCAAGAAGCTTTTTCACGATGGGCGTGCTTAGTTGAAGGTATTCAAGCAGTAGATCAGAAGTTAGTAGATGCTAAAGTACCTGATTCTGATACGAAATGGGTAAAGCCACTCGCATTTGAGAAATATATTCAAGAGCGGTATCACTCGATGCTACGTGACGTTGAAGTCGAGCATGAGCTAGGTAATATTTAATTTTTTAATCCGGAGTAGCTCAGCGGTAGAGCGGGTGGCTGTTAACCACTAGGTCGTAGGTTCGAACCCTACCTCCGGAGCCAATTTGTAGTTGCATCTATAAATATATACTATACAATAAATACGATATGCTAAAAACTATTATATTAACAACGTTGGCTGCAGTAGGCTTTGCTTCTGCAGATATTACAGTACCACCAATTGAGGTGTTTTCTACTTATAGAGATACAGATGTTTGGCGTGGAGCTAAATTTGGAGATAGTGATAAAGTAACAGGCATCGCAACCGGTTATGATTTTAATTTTGCACGATTAGAAACTTCTTTCTCTTATGCTGATAACTCCGAACTTAATAATACTAATCTATCTGTTGGATTTACTCGTGACTTCTCTTTAGAAAGTGTTGGTGAATTCTCCGCTAGAGTTGATTATAAGCGCTATAGTGGTGGAACAGATCTCGCAGGTGACGTCACTAGTGAAATTGGAGTTTCTCTTGCCAAGGAGCTTTTTGATACTAATATCGCAGGTACTCAATACTTTACCACAGAAGGTAACGGTTTGGGGTACTTTGAGCTTAAAGCTACCCGTTCTATTAATCCATTTCCATATGTGCTTGACAATCAAGTCTTTGTTGATGTAAGCGCTACAGCTGGATATAGCTTTGATGAGTCGGAGTTTACTCACACTCAACTTACACTTAGTAAAAATTATGATCTTACATATTTTGGTGGTATTACCGTTACACCGTTCGTTTCCTTTGTAAATGTTGCATCTGATACAGCTGGTACTATTTATGCCGGGTCAGATGATGAAACTCTTACAGGAGTCTCCTTTAAGAAGTTCTTTTAAACTAAACTAAATTAAATTAACCTCACGTATATATATACGTGAGGTTTTTTTTGTATTAATCTAACAACAACAGCAACTTCCGCAACCACAACTTCCGCAACCAGGTGTGCTAGTTGGCGGTGGAGGTGCTGGAGTTTGTGTAGGTGTAACTGTAGGTGTTACTGTACTAGTAGGTGTCTGAGTAACCGTACTAGGTTGTGTTTGTGAAGGTGTCCTAGTAACTGTAGCAGTATTAGTAGGTGTCTGAGTCATTGTATTACTAGGTGTATGCGACGGTGTTTGTGTAACTGTATTACTAGGTGTTTGTGTAGCAGTATTTGATATAGTAGTTGACGGTGTAGGTGTCTTTGTAGCAGTTTTTGTAGGTGTCTGAGTTACCGTAGCAGTATTAGTAGGTGTCTGAGTAGTTGTGTTACTAGGTGTTTGTGTAGCAGTATTTGATATAGTAGTTGACGGTGTAGGTGTCTTTGTAGCAGTTTTTGTAGGTGTTATACTCGCTGTAACGGACGCTGTAGGTGTAATAGTATTAGTTGTTGTCTGGGTAGGTGTTTTTGTAGGTGTGTTTGTAGCAGTACGTGTTGGCGTCTTTGTATTTGTTGCAGTATTAGTAGGTGTTTTTGTTGCAGTATTAGTAGGTGTTTTTGTTGCAGTATTAGTAGGTGTTTTTGTAGCTGTTTTTGTAGGTGTTCCAGTAGCTGTTTTAGTAGGCGTCTGCGTTTTTGTTGGTGTCTGAGTAATTGTGTTACTAGGTGTTCTAGTAACTGATTGACTTGGCGTTGGTGTAACTGTATTAGTAGGCGTCTGTGTATTTGTAGCTGTACTTGAAGGTGTTCTTGTAACAGTGTTACTTGGTGTGTTTGTAGCTGTGTTACTTGGTGTTTGTGTCTTAGTTGCTGTATTAGATGGTGTTCTAGTAGCAGTATTAGTAGGAGTCTTAGTAGCTGTATTACTTGGTGTTTGTGTCTTAGTTGCTGTATTAGATGGAGTCTGGGTTTTCGTATTACTTGGCGTGTTAGTAGCAGTTTTTGTAGGCGTCTGAGTTACCGTAGCAGTATTAGTTGGTGTCTGGGTTGCAGTATTAGTAGGTGTATTAGACGGTGTCTTTGTAGGTGTATTAGTTGGCGTCTTTGTATTCGTTGCAGTATTAGTAGGTGTAGGGCTACCAGTGTTAGTAGGCGTAACAGTACGTGATGGTGTATTAGACGGTGTCTTTGTAGGTGTATTAGTTGGCGTCTGCGTGTTTGTAGCAGTATTTGTAGGTGTAGGTGTCTTTGTTTCAGTTGCAGTTGCAGAAGCGAGTACAGAGCGTGAAGGCGTTGGGGTTGGCGTCTTAGTAGCAGTACGAGTTGGCGTCTGCGTGTTAGTAGGCGTCTTTGTATTAGTAGCTGTATTAGTAGCTGTATTAGTTGGAGTCTGAGTTGGTGTACCGGTTTTTGTTGGCGTTTTTGTAGCAGTATGTGAAGGTGTATTAGACGGTGTATTTGTTGCAGTACGAGTAGGCGTCTGTGTAACTGTGTTACTTGGTGTGTTAGTAGCAGTGTTAGTAGGCGTCTTTGTATTAGTTGCTGTATTTGTTGGAGTCTGAGTTGTGGTATGGGAAGGTGTATTACTTGGTGTGTTAGTAGCAGTACGGGTTGGCGTCTGCGTTTGTGTGCAGCAGTACGAGATGGTGTTCTAGTAGCAGTACGAGTAGGTGTCTTAGTGGCTGTATTAGTTGGTGTCTGTGTCTTCGTAGCTGTATTAGATGGTGTTCTAGTAGCAGTACGAGTCGGTGTCTTGGTGGCTGTATTAGTAGGTGTCTGTGTTTTTGTAGCAGTATTAGACGGGGTAGGAGTGTTAGTAGCAGTATTAGTTGGTGTTCCGGTAACCGTACTACTTGGCGTTTGTGTAGCAGTACGCGTTGGTGTTTGGGTTGTAGTGTGCGACGGTGTAATAGATGGTGTGTTAGAAGCAGTATTAGTTGGTGTGCCGGTAACCGTACCACTTGGCGTTTGTGTAGCAGTACGTGTTGGTGTCTGTGTCTTCGTAGCTGTGTTAGTAGGTGTTTGCGTAACAGTATTAGTTGGCGTCTTTGAAGCAGTTCTTGTTGGCGTCCCTGTTTTAGTAGGTGTCTGTGTTTTGGTAGCAGTATTAGTTGGTGTTTTTGTAGGGGTAATTGGTGGTGTTACAGATGCAGTAGGTGTCTGCGTTTTGGTAGCAGTATTAGTTGGTGTAGGAGTCTCAGTATTACTAGGTGTGTTAGTAGCAGTGTTAGTAGGTGTTTTTATTAGTTGCTGTATTTGTTGGTGTTTTTGTAGCAGTATTACTAGGCGTGTTAGTAGCAGTGTTAGTAGGCGTCTGGGTTTTTGTAGCAGTGTTAGTAGGCGTCTGGGTTTTGTAGCAGTGTTAGTAGGTGTACCTGTATTAGTTGGGGTAATAGTAGCAGTAGGTGTAGTGGGAGGAGTGGGATTAGGTGTTGGTGTACCTGATCGTGTTCTTGTTGTCGTTGGTGTAGGTGTCTGCGTACTTGTTTTGCTAGGTGTATTAGTAGCTGTGCTAGTTGGTGTCTGGGAACGCGTTGTAGATGGTGTAGTTGTCGGTGTAGGAGTTTTTGTTGGTGTTATAGGTGGAGTTGGATCAGCTGTTGGTGTTGCTGTTCCTGTACTAGTTTTGTTGGTGTAGGCGTCTGCGTGCCGGTTTTTGTTGGCGTCTTTGTATTTGTTGCAGTATTAGTAGGTGTTTTTGTTGCAGTTGGCGTTCCAGTATTTGTTGGTGTAGGTGTCTTTGTAGCAGTATTAGACGGTGTAGGCGTTTGCGTAGCAGGACCATTTGTTGGTGTCTGCGTCGCCGTCCCGGTATTTGTTTGAGTTGGTGTTCCGGTATTTGTCGGGGTCTGTGTTCCAGTATTTGTTGGTGTCGCAGATGGGCATATTTCCGGACATTCTAATGTATAAGTCCACGCTGGTTTATCATGTACTGGGGAAGTAATTGTTACAATAGCTTCGTCGGATACAAATCGCGCAACTTTAGCTTGCAACGTTCCTGAAGTAGTATTACTTACATCAGGGAAACCATCAGCGGATATTAAAGCCCTGGGAATCCATTAGCAACGTAGCCTAGATCGATTAAAGCATCAATAAATACCTGTCTTTTACTACCACCAAAGTTATAAGATGAATGGCCAATAAACCCGGAATCAAAAATCTCTTCATCTTCATAGGTAACTACAAACCGATCCGGCCCATCAACGACATTATACTTAAGACTAACACACCTTTCAAAAGTCTTTGATGAGGTAACACTCGGTGTAGGTGTAAAACTAGGAGTTCCAGTCGGTGTAGGAGTGCTAGTAACCTTTGCAGTAGGTGTAATTGTTTGCGTAGCAGTATTACTTGGTGTAGCACCGAGAGTAAGTGTAGGAGATTGAGTCTGAGTAGGTGTATGGGTAGGCGTCTGAGTAGGTGTATCTGTCTGGGGTGGTGTAATACTTACAACTAGCGAATTACTAGGTGTCTGGGTCGTTGTTTGACAAGGAGTACCTGGCACAGGACATGTACATGATGCTGTAGGTGTTGCTGAGCCTGTTGGTGTGGGAGTAGGAGATAGTACGACAGGGCAACCGGAAGGAATACCTGGACTACTAGGAGGTGAAGGTATACTAGACCCACAACATGTTGCAGTATTACTAATTGTCGGTGTTTGAGTTGCAGCAGGTATTGCTGGTCCTGTAGCAGAATGGCTAATTGTTGGTGTAGGTGTTGGTGAAGCAGCAACATCATTAACTGTCACTTTAAGTATCTTATCCGCTTCTTGAGGAAAATAATAAATAGTATTACCAATAGCATGACCAAAGGAAAAATAATCTTTACGCGCTTCACCAGATTGTACAAGCGTACTAGTTATGTCTTTGTAACTAATAACGTCGGTAGCTGGATTTATCCAAATAAGATACGGTGCGTTGGCGGGTACAGAGTAAATAAAACCGTTTGGACCTAAAACTGAGTTAAGCGATTTTTTCTGCAAACTCACCAGCAGGTAATTCAGCTTCGAATGCATCAATTGCAGAAATAAGGGCTGGAGGTAGTGCGATTTCTGTTGTAGAATCATCTGATGTATCGATTTTAAGAATAGCATTTGCGCGCTTAGGCATTGCATATATGCTATTATTTGACGCTAATGTACCACCTGAATACATGTTAAAGAATGGAAATGGTTCCAGATCTTTGTAGATGAATTAATTGGATTAGCATTAGGTGTTAGACAGCCTGTAACAACATCACTACCGAAACTTACCTTTTCTGCATCTGGCTTAGTCGTATCTATTATAAGAATAGCTTCACTAGACATTGGTGTTCCGTAAATCTTATTATTACCACCACTTGTCGCACCACAGAATCTTCTATAAACATCATCTACAATACCTTCATCTACTGCAGTATTACGTATGCTATGTATTGGACCAGATGTTGGTGTTTCTGGAAAAGGTAAATCAGCACCATTAGTATCGCTACATGTGCACATAGTACGAACCTCTGCAGGTCCAGTAAAAGGCACCATATACAAGCACTCACTGGTACCGGTACCCCCTATCACACCTCCAGCGGTTTGAAGACAGCAACGTGAATTACATGTTGAAAAGTAACTTTGACTAACAGTAGCTGGTGATACACAAGTATCTATAACTAAAGGGCCGGTGATAGCGTTAAGTGGGTTCGCGTAAATCTTACCACTAGTTGGCTCTAAAACACCCCCACTATACTTACATGACTGCTCGCAAAGCGAAGCATCAACGACTCCAAGATCAGCAAACTGATTACATGTAGTATCAGTTCCCGGGTCAAATTTTGTTATATATCGAGCTTCGTCTGGTATAAGATAGAAATTTCTATCAAGACCAAGAACAGCTCCTTGAAACTTTGCTCCAGTTGTACAGCCTGTAGGTAACGTGTCTACGAGACTTGAACCAACATACGCGAAAGTAAGATTAGACCCCAGTATGTTAGGTGTAATAGATGGCGTTGGGGATGGAGATGATGATGACATGACTTATGAATATTCTGGAAAGACTACTTTTCTAAGTGTTTCGTGTTGTTGTGTTAGGCCACATAAGTAGCTATCTTCCGTACCACAAGATAATGTATAAAAAGGACAGCCTATAAAAGCTATCCAATCGGTCGATGATAACGGTGAGTATACATTTAGTGTAATACGCGATGAATCTGAATCTTTATAAAAGTAACTACTACCTGCTGCTTTAGTAGAATCAACAAACGGATACCCATCAGCTGCTATAGCGCTTAGAGGTAACTCTAAGTCTAATCCGTGTGGATAACTCGACAAAAGACCGGTAATAAAAGTTGAACGGGCTGATCCGTTGTAGTTATATATATTTTTACCTACATAGCCAGTATCGTAAACTGGCTTATTTTCATACATATAGACAAATCTTGTAGGAAGTTTAAAATTTGGTGTATTCCATTGTAAATTAACATCACCAATAAAAGCAGAAATAGAGTATAAGGTTGAAGAAGGAAAAAAGTCGCCTTCCGCGTCGGCATCTGTAGCACTCAATCCACAGCTAATACCAGGACACCCAACCTCAGGTTCAATACCCAAGAACGGTAAAGGTTGTTTAGCTTCTGTAAGAGGTGTAGCAGATTCAGGCTCACTTAAGTTAATTGAAGATAGTGAAAACGGTATAATAGGTTCAAAATTAAAATTAGCTGCACTTAATTCAGTAGTAGGCGCTTTACCCTCTACATGAAAATTAGATACAATTACTTCCCCTGTTACGTTATCAGCAGTTAGGGGCTTAACTACTGTAAAGCCTGGTCTGTATCTGCTAAGAGAGGTAAATGGTAATCTCGTAATATTTGCTGTAAGCAAGTTAGTATAGAATATATCCCCCTGAGATTTATAATCTACTTGTATTTTACTGCCATAATTTCCTAACCTCGCTCTTATGGTTTTAGCCCCATCACTTATAAGGTTAAATGCACTTACAGTACCCACTCCAGTTAAATAGCTATAACTACTATCACGTACTGAGATGCTGTTGGCAACTCTATCGGCTGCACCAATACCATCACGCGTTTGTGAATTTGTGTAAGTAGATGATAATGCAAAAACACCAAGAGAGTCTATGCCTATTCCTAATACAGCTCCAGATAAAGCTCGATTTACACTTGATACAAATTCTAACCCACCAGAATATCCTAAATCAGAACCAATACCCCCGCCTTGAAATGTAAAATCTGCATCTTGAAGAAACATACAAAACCCTAATTCATCAGCTGGTGAAGAATTACTTAATTCATACGTAAATGACCAAGTAATATCAAACTCAGGTGATAAACCCTCTTCAAAAATTGCTACTGATGTAGCAGATAGTGGTAGATTAGACATTAACACCTATATTTAATCTGGTGTATGTCAGATACAAGTATAATAAATAGAATTTACATTCCCCATTCAAATTTAACTAGTCCATTTACAGTATCATATGGTGCACTACCAGCACCACCTGCACCAGCGCCTGGTACCCCTTTACCTCCACCCCAGAACGAAGCAGCCCCTGGAGCTTCTTCATCTCCTGAACTAATATCAAGACCACCAACACCACCAGGTATAATGTGGCCACCTATGATTCGTGGATCAGCAGTATTTAACGTACCAGAGGAAGGTGAAGCTGATGGATGTCCAACCGGTAATATGGGTGCATTACTAATAATAAGATCTGTACCTCCAATAGCAATTTTACTTAAATTACCTGCAGCACTTGAAGCAGTAATACCAGCGCCAACAGTTACAGTAATAGTAGTACCAGGCTGGCAAGAAAGTATACCATAAACTGTTGCCGCAGCATTACCTGACCAAATAGGGCCTTTAGATCCAGAGCCTGTAACCCAAACTTTTGTATGTTCAGCTACTGTTGTAAACGTACTTGTACCTGCTGCAGTAACGGTATGAATACCTGGAGGAACTGGACCAATTTTAATATCTCCATTAAGTGGAGAAGTTGATGTGCCTTGAATCGGCGTACCCCCTTTAGTTGCAGTTAAACCTCCCTGAATTGTTAGTGTAGAGTTAACTACATCAGGTAATGCTTTAATATAGTAACTTACTGCTTTAGTTGTGTACGTAGTACCAGTAGAGTTAAGGGTACCATTACTAAAGCTTGAAACATCTGCTTGTCCTACATGTACAACATCCTCATAGTTAGGTAAATTAAAGTTATTACCTGAACCACCATACTGTGAACCAATTACACTTGAAAGAACACCATATGTTGTGTTTGATACTGAAGCACCATTACAAAGTAACCAACCGGTTGGAAATGCTATACCACTTGCTGCAGCCATAATAGTACCGACAGGTATAAAAGCGCTAGCAGCATTAACATAAAATGTACCGGTATTAAGCGGAGCTTTCCATGATAGTTGACCAGAAGAATCTGTACCTAAGAATGCATTATTAGCAACTCCACCAGTAGGAAAATTATACTGAACAGCATTAATATTAAGCTTTTCGGCAACTTAAGATGAGTAGCTGTATTAGTGTTAATTTGATCTGTCTTAATCTGGGTAGCGCTTAAAGAAATTCTACCACCTACTAATTCGATTGAATTACCAACTGCGTCGTTATCAAAATTATTTGCTGATAGTGTACCTACACTTATAGTACCATTTGCCTCATTTATAGTAATTGTACTATTACCTGCTGCTAATACTTGTGAAACCTTTACCCACGAACTGCTATCGTAAGCATAAAGTGATTTAGTTGTTGAATTAAAGGCTATATCACCTTCCACCATACCAGTTAAAGTTAAATGATTAGCTACAGATCCTAAAAATTTATTACCAGTTATAATGCCCCCGAAGTCTGACCATCACCTACAAACAAGCGCTTACCATCCGTGGTAAATCTAACTCTCCTTGATCAAGTATTACATTTTTACGATCCGAATCTAGCCCGCGTCGGACTAAAAGCTTTAAAAGAGTGTTTTCGAGAATTTCTATTTTCTTTGACATAATATTATTTTATCAATAGTTGTATACCGGGATTGCTAGCTTACCACAAGTACCGGTGTTAATTGTAATAAATCCGGCAGAGCATAATTCAATTTGGACAGCTGCAACATTACTACCGGTATCAGCAGCAAAACTTCCAGATTGTGCACAGACAATCGTTCGTCCAACAGTAGTATCAATAAGATCACCAAAAAATGATTTACCACATCCGGATGTATCTACACCTGAAAAGTTTGAGTAATTGTGTTGCTTGTACTAGTAACTCTACCAAATTGGTCAAATTGTATATTGTTGAAAGGTTTACTCTCACCTGCTCAATAGTAACCATACCAAGACAATTTGAAGTCATTTGCAATCCATTACCAACTGTAGTTGGGTTGAGTGCGCATGCGCAAACTGTGCAGCTAGGTACATTAAATATCTCCAATTTTCCACCTGGTAATCCAAAGGATGGGCATGTAAAGAGACCTATTTCATTACCTCCTCCGCCACTTAATCCATTACCAATACAGCTGGTCGGAACTGGCGCACCTAAAACACTAAGTTGACCTGTAGTAGAATTTACTCTATAGATGTACCATCAACAGCAGCTGAAAGACCTTGAACAGGGTTAAGAGTAATACCTCCATTAGTGGCTACAACATCTGAATTTAGCGAAGTAGCGATATAGCACCAGTAACAACGTGAAGTTTATTGTTAACATCATAACTAATAGATGCAGTATCAGTTTGCGATCCTATAAAAGCCCAACTAGAAAGTAAAGAATAATCAGTACCAGAGAGTTGAAATAATAGATTATCTTCATATACTAAATCATTCTGTACTGCTTCAGCGAGTGATGTTTTAGAGCCTACTGATATTGGGGCATGCACTAGGTTACCAGCAACATGACCACCAGCAGTAAAGCCATCTCCAACCCAAACCCTTTTTCGATCTGTAGTATATCCTAGCTCTCCTTGCTCAAGGACGACTGACTGACGTTGTGTCAGTACCTCTTCTTAATTTTAGTTTTACGATTTCGACGTCAGGCATTTTTTTAAATTGTTAAGATGTTCTTTGCCATACATACAATCCGAATGATGGTGGCATATTATTGTGCGGTGTATTATTTCCAGTATTCTGAACTACATCATTAGATAATCTATCATTACCATTATTTGAATTTCCTGGTGATATAGTATCACCTCCAAGAGAAACTGAACCACCACTAGAGAACTTTGCTTCATGCCCATGAGATGGTAATTCCGCTGTTGTTAGCTGATGATTATATTTTCCTGTAGTATCATTACCCGCTGGAATAGTTTTAGCTTCAGTACCATCATTACCAGTACCTGTACCAGCTATAAACCGGCCTTCTGATATCTGCGTCCAAGTGGTTCCTGTAAAACGCGTACCTGGATTATTATTATTTTGTGAAAATATAACTGACCAATAGGATATATTGCTTCAGCAATAGCAGCCTTAAACGAAGCACCTAATGTACCATCTACATCAATTCCAGCGCCTGCTCTTCCTACCTTAAGAGCACTTTTATTACCAAACCCATCATAAAGATCCTCTTGCCCAGTTGCTGGTAAAGCTGCACCTTGCATGCAGTACACCAACGTAGGTTTCGCTTATGTTAGTATTAGTTAAAGAGGTACTTGCCATATGTATATTTATGTCAATGACAGTATTAGGCAATTAAATTTTTATAGAATCAACCAGAGTAAATGAAGGTTGTACGTTAGCTTCAACATTTACTTGAACTATATTGATTAGCTTTTCTTGCAGATCGTAAATTATGCTAAAACACCTATTTAGAACCCCAGTGAGATTTTCTTCATTACCGTGCACGTACAAATTCTCGATACCTGAGTTAATAGCTGCTTAAAATCGATTTCATAATTATAATCATCTAATTCAAGGATGTCATTTTTAAATTTACCTGTAAATCTCTACAATATTGTTTTTAATATTAGAGTATCACAGAACCTTATAAAGCTCTGTATTTACAGTAGATTGTTGTATCCGGATTTAGAGAAAACCCAGCGCTACCGTAATTATTATAGTTAGAATCCTTCAATACTCTTTGATATGCTGAAGAGGTTGGTTCATCGAAGAAAAATAACCTACCAGTCGTTAGCATAATAGCCCTATCGAATGAACTAGCACCAGGAAAATAGAAAAG